>Ga0182024_10002895_pt1 | contig 41768 bp, 29 predicted proteins | sample P32metaG_FD_120480 | JGI IMG/M metagenome (GOLD analysis project Ga0182024, IMG submission 120480) | Permafrost microbial communities from Stordalen Mire, Sweden - P3-2 metaG (Illumina Assembly) | ecosystem: Environmental > Terrestrial > Soil > Wetlands > Permafrost | place: Sweden: Stordalen... | reverse complement strand
ATCTGCAGACGCCGCTCGATCTCGCGGATGTTCTCCAGATATTCATTCATGCGGGTGCGGTCTTTCGCGCCAAGACCTTTTTGCAGACCGGGAACCGATCCCGTGATTTGGTCCAGGATGCTTTTGTCCTCATCCATACGGGCCAGCCGTTCGGGCAAGGTGCCGCCTTCGCCGAACAAACGTTCAAAGACTACCCGCGGGTTGATCTCCATGGGCAGCGGCGTAGTGGGCGTGCTCCAGGAAATCGTATTCATGTAGGCGCAGCTGTAGCCGACATCGCACGCGCCGATCAGACCGGTCATATCTTCGGTGGCGAGTTCAAGCGACGGGAAGCGCGTCTCCTGCCCGATCTTCCGAGCCGCCATCTGATCGATGGTAGTGCCCGCGCGCACGTCTTCGCCCTCGGTCTTCTTGGCATGCGTGCCGTTCAACCAGGTTGCCGTGGCGCGCGAATGGTCCGCGCCTCCATCGCCCAGCGCGTCGGCCTGGTGATGGCAGAGGTTGCTGAGCACGATGACGTTCTCGCGATGGCGCTGCAGCGCGCCCAGTACGGGGCCGAATTCGAAGTCGGAGCCTGTGCCGATGGGCGTCCACTTGTCCATCACCGCCCCGTGCGGGACGTAGACGAAACCGACGCGCGGCACAACGTTGGCCGCCGTCTTGGTTTGCGCCGTCAGCGCCGGGATCATAGAATCCAGCAATGGCAGCGAAATGGCCGCGCCGCCGATGCCGCGCAACATCGCCCGGCGGGACAGGTGCTTCTTGGTGACGATCTGCATATAGCGTCTCCTAATTAATTATGGCTTGAACTTCCCTGCAACAACGACGCAGTCTTTGCGGGAGCGCTGGAAACATCCGGCGCGGTCTTGATCTTCATACGAAACTCGGGGCTTTTCACGATGCCCGCAACGAGCTCCGAAAAACGATAGTTGTCCGAGGCGGCCCGCGCGACGATGGCGCGAATGGACGGCATGTCGTTGTAATCGACGCCGCGCCCCAAGGCGTAGGTCATCAGCTTTTCGGTCAATGTGGTTACAAAAACGTTGGGCCGGGTCATCAGAGCGGCGCGCAGGCTGGTGGGCCCATCCACTTTGGAACCGTCCAGCAATACACCCGATGCGTCGATGGGCGCGCCGTCTTCACTCTTGGCCCGCCACTGGCCGACCGCGTCGAAATTCTCGAGCGCAAAGCCGAGCGGATCCATGATTTTGTGGCAACTAGCGCAGGCCGGGCTCTTGCGATGCTCTTCCAGGCGCTCACGGACCGACAGGATCTTGCCGCCTTCGTCATTTTCCTTTAGCGCGGGCACATTGGGCGGCGGCGCGGGGGGCGGCGTTCCGAGAATATTCGTCAGAATCCATTTTCCGCGCAGCACCGGCGAAGTGCGCGTAGCGTATGAAGTGACCGTCAGGACGCTTCCCTGCCCCAGCAATCCGCGGCGGGCCTCATCGGTGAGCGTCACGCGGCGGAAGCGCGGGCCATAGACGTCCGGGATGCCATAGTGCCGCGCCAGCGTCTCGTTGACGAAGGTGTAGTTGCCATTCAACAGGTCCAGTACGTTGCGATCTTCGTTCACCACACTTCCGAAGAACATCTCGGTTTCCGTAAGCAGCGCCTGCCGAAGGTTGTCGTCGAAATCGGGAAACTCATTCGGATCCGGCGCGAAATTTTTCAAGTTGCGCAGGTAGAGCCATTGGGCGGCGAAATTTGTGGAGAGCGCCTGTGAGCGCGAATCGGCCAGCATCCGGCGTATTTGGCTGTCGAGCGTGGCCGGATCGCTGAGTTTGTTGGCGACCGCCAGGTTCAGCAGTTCGTCGTCGGGAATGCTGCTCCACAAGAAAAAGGAAAGCCGCGAGGCAAGTTCCAAATCGCTAATGCGATAGGATGCCCCGTCCGCAACCATCGACGGATCGCGCTCGAAGCGGAACACAAATTCGGGACTGGATAGAATCAAGCGCAACGCGCGCTCGATGCCGGCGTCGAAACTGCCTCCCTTGTTCCGTCCGGCCTGGTAAAAGCTGAGCAGCGTCTCCATGTCGGTGGGTGTGATCGGCCGCCGATAGGCCTCGCGCGCCAGCGCAGTGAGAATCTTCTTCGCGCAGCCCACCTCTTCGCTTGAATTTGCAGGCCGGCAGACGAAAACCTTGCGGCGGCTGGGCGTGTCTCCCGGACCAGTCGCGTTGTACGGCCCCGCGATCACGACTTGATCGATGTGCGGGAGGCCTGCCTCATTTACCGGGTCAAGAGTGGTGCGTACAAAGGGCTCCAGAATATAGTCGTCCTCGGCGGCATCCTTTTGCAAGAACGTGACGGCTACGGTCCGCGGACCGGCTTTCACCGGAATACGCGCCTGCAAACGCGCTTCGATCATCATGCGGGCTTCGGCAGGGTTCTTCACCAGCGCCTCGGTGTCTGAGGTGCCGCCCACCGAGGCCAGAAACACTCGCGCGCCATCTACTAGAATTTCGATCTGGTGCGCTTCTTCCAGGCCACGAATTACGTCGACCGTGTTGCGGGCCAAAACCACCTTGACAACGTATTTACCATCCAGCGGGAAGTTGTAGTGCATCAGCAGACCGCCGCGCGTCCCCAGCGGCAACCCTTCCACACGTTTATCCTGCGAGAGGTCGGGCCGCGTGCGATAGGTTTGCGCCACCGCATCCTGCGTGATATCGCCTATGGCCAGGCGGCTGACTTTGCGCGACGCCGAAACGTAGCGCTCCAGCAGCACGGGCGACACACCCAGCACGTCGGCATTGTTATCGAAGCCGTAGCTTTCGTCATCGGGCGGCAGCAGCGTGGAAGCGTCCACATCCAGCGAGAGCAGATCTCGCACCGAGTTGGCGTACTCTGTGCGATTCAGACGGTGCAACGTCGCGTGGCCGGGATTCGGATTCGCGGCGTAAGCTTTGTCAAGCGAAGCCTCTAAAGACGATAGAAAGGCACTGACGTCGCTTGGGCTCGGTTTCGGCATGCCCGCAGGCGGCATCGCGCCAACGCTCAGCTTGCGAATCACCATTTCCCAGGTTTCGGCGTTCGCGGGAATGTTCGCAAGGTCGATTTTTTCGAGCGTTAAGCCGCCCGTCTTGGCGTGATCGTTGTGGCACGTAACGCAGTATTTATCGAGCAGCGCGCGCTGGGGTGAAGCGGCCGGAGGAGTGGTCTGCGCAAACGAAATTTGCAGCCCGAACGTGGCTACGCAACCTATAGCAAAACCAATACTCTTCTTGATTATCCGCACGCTCTGCCCGTAAGAATTCTATATCAATTCGTTCCTGCATGCAAGGGTGGCTGCAAAGACGTCGGCATAGGCCCAAAAACGCAGAAAACGACCTGCATCCGAGGTCCAGACTGCCATCCTGCATGCCGGGCCTCAGGGCGTGGTCTGCCTGATCGCTGCCGTTGCCCCGGCCCGTAGATCTCTCTGTCAATTATGCTACACACGTTTCCGGGAACCGGCCTGACCTTTGGGTTAGTATACGTATACGGAAGCAAACCAGCATCACGCGCCGAAAGGATCCCTCCAAATGCCCTTTAGCATCGTGAAAGCATCGTGGAAGCTATACCCGGAAAACAGTCGGGAGAGACCGCCGATAAACTGTTGGGCACGAAACCCAAAGTAAAGCGCGATCATAATGCCGTCGTCCGTCTGATTAATTCGCTGGTCGAGGCTAGCGCTTGACGCATGAACTGTTCCGTAGGAGAACGCATGGCCGCTAATACACCCGAAGCCAAGCAGCACGCGCATCAACTGCTCGATCAACTCGGCCCCGGCCAGCTCGCCGCCGTGGTTCATCTGCTGGAAACCATGATTTCACCAGACGTGGTCTCACCCGAGGAGGATGCAGACACCCTCAGCAACGCGGAGCGCAAAGCGGTCGCCGAAGCCGACGAGTGGCTCAAGCACAACCAGCCGATCCCGCATGAAGAAGTGCTCGCGGAGTTCGGCCTGACCATGGACGACTGGGAAAAGTTGGGACGAGAGCCATCACCGGAAAAAACACCCCGGCGCAATGGCTAAGCGCATCGTCTGGACCGATCAGGCCAGAGCCGACGTTCGCGGCATTGAACAACCCATCGCCTTGCAGGTTCTCAAAACGCTGGCCCGCTACGCCCAGACCGGCGACGGCAACACCAAACAGCTTCGAGATGTCGAGCCGCCCCTTATCCGCCTCCGCGCCCAGGATCACCGCGTCTTCTTCCGCGACAAAGGCGATTACCTGGAAATTTCCCGCGTGCTCGATCGCAAGGAGGCCTATCGCTGAACGCGGGCATCCCCAGTTGGATCGATGTTCCCCAGTGGCTTGTTCCTGACGTGGCTGTAGAGATTCCAGCTCTGAGGATCGTGCTCATCCCGATCGGCCAATGGCTCAGCCAGGCAAAGTTTTCCTGCCCGGATTCACTTATCCCGTTCCTTGCCGGTGAACTTCGCACTCACATTGTCAGCCGTTCCCCAGGCGCTATTTCTCCCCGCGAAATTCGCCGGAATCTCCACTCCAAACGGCAGATAGTCGTGCCGCGCCACCGGATTGCCATTCTGGTCCGTCATCATCCGCGTGCTCCCCAGATGATCCCAACTTAAGTAACAAGTGGTGCAGGGTGGCGTCGGCGGAGTCCCCCCGGAGGTGTACTCAGCTGCCAAGTTGCCGAACACATCGTGCACGTAAGCCGTCGTGATTCCACCCGCTACCGATTTCGTCACTCGCTCACCAAGTCCATCGTATGCATAGGTAACAGTGGGCGAGCCGGTAGTCTCTGCGCTGAGCTGGCGACCTTCGGCGTCGTAGGCGAGAGTAAACGCGCCGAAAACCGTCTGGTTCCCTGTCGTGCCGTAACTTACGCTGCTCAGTTGATTGGTCGACGTGTTGAAGAACGACTGCCCTGTCGGCATGAGCGACTGCATCGGTATACTGCCGGTCGTATTGGGATTCGGTAACCAAAGGTTGCCGTAGCGATCGGCGCTGAACTGCTCGGACCAAGCATCATTAGTGCCGCTCTCGGCCGCCGAGGCGATCCGGTTCAACGTGTCGTAGGTATAGCTCTGAGAAAAACTTGCGGGCGGATTCTGCGTGATGATGTTCTGATTCGTCAGATTTCCGTTGTTGCCGGTGCTGTTACTGTTCAGGACGTTCGAGCTCCAAACGTACTGGACGTCCAAAAGAGGACTCGAAACGCTGCCGACGGTCAGGTTTGAATTCAGTGCGGCCAACCCGTCCTTCATCTCCGTGGGTTGGAGCCGGCTGTTGTACGTGAACAAGCGGCCCATCTGCTCAAACGACTGGACTCCCAATTATCCTGTATTCGTTCGGGAGAAGGGTAAATGTCCTGAAATTTTCCGCTTGCTCGATCACAAGGATGCGAAACTGACGGTCATCTCAAGTGACGGCCGATCAATGCAATGGCCCCTCCGCTGGCGGCCAGCAATCCGAACAGCCGCCACGCAAAAACTTGGCCAGGGGAAATCGGGTGATGGCCCCGGCGTCTCCAAGACCATTCGAAAAAACTTGCGACCCTCAGCGGCGAAGCTAGGCAGGCTACCCCAAAGCAGAGTAGCGCGATTCCAACTACGACAGACTCAGAGACCGGCATGTTAGTTCATGAAACTTCCTATAACGATCAGGACAAAGAACATCCCAGCTATGGCCAGAACTATGCCACCGATTCGAAACTGCAGGACTGTGGAGCGGTCTGAGGCCGAATCGGGCGTCACCAGCGTCGAAGATCGCGAAAACACAAGTATTGCCCGCCTAGGAGAAACGACACAAAGAATACCTATAGCCAAAATACAAAGAGAGACTACTAGCGCAAAAACCAGAATCGCTGTGTTAGATAGCATCATCGCGCCGCCGTGCACTTCCCGTAACCCGAGTTGACGGAAACTCCCCGGAAACCTACAGTGGGCCCGGCAATCACGGGCTGCCCCGCGCTCCCGGTTGCGGCTACCCCAGCTGTAAAATTCGGCTGCATCGTTATGCCTGCGGAGAACCCCGGCACTATCTTTGGCGCTGCATTAAGGGGATCGAGGTATGCAGTCGCGTTTGCTCCGATCGCACCGGTGGGACTGAATGCCAAGCCGAGAGACCCGCAGAGTTGCTTGGTAGATGGAATATATGTCACATCAAACTGGACACCAAGCAGCGGTAACCCAAACGGCCCGGTTCCTGGTATCGGTGCAAGAATCGAAACTTTGGGAACAATGTGATACCTCAAAAGAAGGTTCGGCACGTAAATGGGTATGTCGTTAGTAAGCAAGCCATAAATATAGTCGAACAATGCAGGTTCCTGCGACTGTACCGTTTCATTTACATAGTCATTTGGATTGAGTGTGGAGTAGTCATTGGGATTGCCGGGTGCAACCCCAGCAGCGGAACAGCCCAGGCCGTCACCGTTGTCCCCAACGCCTTTGGGATCATCGGGGTTGGTGACATTACCGTTCGAGTCTAGACAGGTCGTTCCAGAAGGATCAATGTTAATGAGCGGACTATTTTGCACGTAAGCGTACATGTTCCAGCTCTGCGGATTCGTTGGATCGGCCACCATAATCCCCAGGGGATCGGGGCTAAGGAACCGTCCCTGTGCGCTGCCGTGGTACCGCGCGTGGAAGAAGTCGAGGTTGACGCCGTTGTCGGTATCCCGTTCTTTGCCGGGAAAACGCGGTAGTGGATCGCCAATCCTCAAGGTGTGGTCTGCCCGATCGCTGCGGCCGCCGACTGGATTTTCTCTCCCGCGTTTTCGAGCACCTTGCCCACGCGCACCGCCTGCTCCTCAGCCAGCTTCCACTGCTTCTCTTCGATGCTCTCGCGAACGCCGGGCAAAGTCTTCACGCCGTAACCTGTGTAGAGCCCGGGCGCATAAATTTGGTTGCGATACCACGGACGCCCCGGAAGCCCGTCCGGTAGTGTGAGGGTGCGCTCCACGGCGATCAGTTGCGCATTGACCGCCGGCATGGACGCTCGCGCCAGTCCCGCGCCGTCGCCTTCCATGGCATGGCCCAGCGCCTTCTCATATTGCTCGCTCGCGCGCTCCAATACGGCGAGGCCATTGCGGAGTGGCGCGAGATTCAGAAACGGAGGAACGGGTTCCTTGGCGGGCAGGACCATCGGACGCCGGGGATCGTTGGTGGCCGCGAACACGCCATCGTCGATCTCGCGATTGTGTTCCAAAATCTCGGAACGCTGCGTCTGGGCCAGACGTTCGATCTCTTCCACGTAACGCCGGATAGTGTCGGTGAAATCGGTGAAATCGAAGGGAATGACTTGCGCGTCGGCCAGGCGCAGTACGGCGAGTCCCACCGTTTCCGATAACGCCCGCCCATAGCTGAAGTCCGTATCGGCAAAATGCGTATACCAATTGAAGTCGTCGTAGACCGAATGATAGATACCGCCCTCGTCTTCTCCGCCAAAGCCGAGGTTCAGCGACGCAACGCCCAGGTGGTCGATGAAAGACGAGTAGTCCGATCCGGAACCGAGCGCTCCGATGCGCAGGTCGGGACGCTGGCGCGCATCCTGACGATCCTGCTGTAGCGTCGGCGACGCGGGGGCGGGCGCGGGCGGCCCTTCGATCCGGCGCATCTGCAGACGCTTCCAAATCGAGAGACCTGTCTCGGGGTCCTTTACGTCGCGAGCCACGCCGTTGATAAATTTCTCCAGCGTATGAGAGCCCGACATATTGAGGAACCCTCGTCCGTTTCCGTCGGTGTTGATGTAAACGGCGGCCTTGCGCTGCAACTCGTCCGCATGGTCTTCCGCCCACTCGGTGGAACCGAGCAGCGCTTCCTCCTCACCGTCCCACACACAATAAATAATGGTGCGCTTGGGCCTCCAACCCTGGCTCAGCAACGTGCCTAAACCGCGAGCTTCCTCGAGCAGCGCAACGGTACCGGCCACGGGATCTTCGGCGCCGTTAACCCATGCGTCGTGATGGTTGCCGCGGATGATCCATTCGTCAGGATAAGTTGAACCTGGAATGCGGGCAATCACATCGTAGAGCGTTTTCATATCCCAGTTGAAGCTCACCTTCAGATGGGCCGTGGCGGCGCCCGGGCCTACGCGATATGTAATCGGCAGGCCACCGCGCCAGCTCTCCGGCGCGACCGGTCCAGTGAGAGCCGCGAGAAGAGGCTGCGCATCGGCGTAGGAAATGGGCAGCGTCGGGATTTTGGTGAGCGTGGTCACTTCACTCAGTTTGAGGCGCTTGGCGTCCTTTGTCGCACCCACCCCCGGCGTCAATGGATCCCCTGGGTAAACCGGCATGTCCATCACGCTTCCACGCTGCACGCCGTCGGCGGGCCGGAACGGACCAGCCGGATAGGTTTCACCTTGGCCATAACCGTCGTCGCGCGGGTCGGAATAAATGATGCAGCCCACGGCGCCATGCTCGGCGGCCAGCTTCGGCTTGATGCCGCGCCAGGTCTGCCCATAGCGCGCGATGACGATAGCGCCCTTCACCGAAACTCCCAAGCGTTCCAGTTCCTTGTAATCGTCCTGAGCGCCGTAATTCACATAGACCAGCGGCGCGGACACGTCGCCGTCGATCGAATAGGCGTTATAGGAAGGCAGTTGTTCGTCCAACTGTGAAGAAGTGGGATCGCCCTTGACCGGCGGTTCCTGAAGCTTCGCTTTAAAATGACTAGGCGCGGTCAGCTCCAGAATGCGTTCCTTTGGCGTAGGAAATAAGACATCGTAATTCTCGATTTTTGCGTCCCAACCCCATTCCTTGAACTTCGCCAGCATCCATTCGGCGTTGTCTTTGTCGTAAGGCGAGCCGACGTGGTGAGGATGCGCGGAGAGCCGCTGCATATTTTGGCGCAGATTAGCGCGATCGGGAAGCGCGCGGAACTTATTCTCCACCTCGCGCTCCGTGCGCGCCGATTCGGTGGAGAAGCCGGCCAACGCGGGCGCGTCAGTTGTTGCCGGAGCAGGCATTAGCGGCGTCGCAATGAGAAGGATGCAAAGGGGCGCTGCGAGAAATCTATTTCTAAGCGCAAGCTGGTGCATGGACCGTCAACCTCCAAGAAAGGATGGGATCACACAGGTCGGCAGCGTGGCGCCTGAGTAACGAACATTGTAGCGTTATGGAAAGTTCAGTATCCAAGCTTCAGCATGCCTTCTTGCATGCCGTTTACGGTACCTTTTGTAAGCCACTCGGCCGACGCTCTGAAGAGGAGCAGGTGATTCTTCTCCCACACGGCGTTGTGTGAGGAGCAAGCCAGGTCGATGAAGACTTTCCGCTCGGCGCCAAGGTCGGCGTACAAGTCGCGCACACGATCCGAAGGCACTTGTTTATCGTACGCGCCGGTGACCATGAGCGTCGGCGTTTTCGACGTGGCGACCACGCCCGCATTCCAGCCCCAAGCGGTGACCTGCGGAGCGCGCCGCACGCCGGTTCCCCAAGTGGCGCCCACGGGATCGGATGCGATCATCTGTTCCCACACGGAATCGCTGGCAGCCGGGTCTACCTGGTCGGGGCAACCGGTTTGACGCGCCCAATTGGCGGTGAACTCGTCGTGGGACTGCGTGGTCATCGTGGTTCCATCGGCCGGCAACTGCGCCGGCGGATCGGCGGGACCCGCACGATTGTAGGCGGGAGCCAGCAACACCAACTGGCTGATTTGTTCCGGATGCCGCGCCGTGTAGCCCGCGGCTCGCGGGCCGCCCAGCGACCATGCCAGCATGCTCACCTTGTCGACATGACGCAGCGCACGCAAGTAGTCGATCACGGCGCCCAGATCGTTCCAGTCCGACGCGATAGTGGTTAACGGATGGGGATAGCTCGGTGAACAGGGTGCCGGAATGAGCGCTGGGATGAAGCCGGCCTGCTGCTCGCGCGAGAGGTTGCAAGGATCGTTCATCGGCGCGGGCCGCGTGGAGCGCCCGTAACCCGTCATGTCCATGGAGAAAGCGTCGAAGCCCGCGTGCGCCAGATACGCCATCCAACTGTAGTCCTGGTAGGGAACGTCGAAGGCAACTTCGGCCGGCGTGCCTGCGCCATGCACGAAGAGCGCAACACGGTCGGGCGCCGGCACTCGCAACGCAATCCCGGCCTGCACTACTTCGCGCACGTAGATCTGCGATGTTTGTCCGGCCATCGCGGGCACCGTGGAATGCACCCGGACATAATGATCCACGCGCAGCAGACGCGCGCTATCGTCGGCAAAAGACAATTGGGCCGGCAAAAGCGCGGTGACAAAAAACAGCCAGAATCGAGATGCTTTCCGCATACTGTCCTCCGTGCGCTTCAGCCGCTAGCCAAGCCGCACTGGCGTTTAGTATACAGAGAAAAGCTGCGCCGTTTTCACCGGGTACCGCGCTTACAATGCGCTGGGATTCCCGGCGCCTGCCACGACGCCGGCAGCGTAATAGCGTTTCACGATGGCCGGCATCTTCACCACCTCGGCCGCGCGGCCGCTTACAGTTTCCTGCAGACGGCGCTCGATACAAGTCCTCATTCCGTGCTCCACCGCGGTGGCGAAGGCGCTCAACACGATCGAACTGGTCTCGATGCCCACGTCGTGGAAAAAGTTCACGGCTTGCGCGTCGGTGAGCGGTATCCGTAATTCCCATAGGTGCTTTGAATCGCCGCGCTCGAAGTCTTCAAAAACCAGGCCTTCGAAATTCATGCGGACGCCTTGGAATCCAAACTCGCGGCTGCCGGAACGGATCCGGTTCCAGCACTCTTCGATACCGGTGGCGCGCGCCAGCGCTTTTTCAAACTCGGCCAGCCGGGTCTCAAAATCGATGATACGCCGGAAACCGCCCTGCCAGAACAGCCGGCCGGCCGTCGCGAATTCGGTGTAACCCAAGTGTTGAATGCCCGTCCAGGCGGCCGCGCAAAACGCAATCACGATCAGGCCACTGAATTGATTGCGAAGCGAACTGGCAACTAACGAGAGCACCGCCACCACTCCGCAGGACGAGTAAATGGTGAGGACCGCGCCCTTGGGGCTCAGGCCCCGCTCCAGCAACTTGTGGTGAATGTGCCCCCGGTCGGCTTCGAAGATCGGCCGATGCCGCAGATAGCGCCGGACGATGGACAACACCACGTCCATCAGTGGGATCGAGACCGCCAGCAGCGGCACGGTCAGCGCGATCAAGGTGACCGATTTCTCGCTCCACAATGCGCCGAAACAACCCAGCAGAAATCCGATCAACAGGCTGCCGCTGTCCCCCAGGAAGACGGAAGCGCCGCTGAAGTTGTAGCGCAGGAATCCAAGCAGTGCGCCGGCCAGAGGCATAGTGGCCAATGCCAGCGGCAAGTTGCCTTGTGACAACGCCGCGATCAACATCGTCACGGTGGCCACCAGGCCCACGCCAGCCGCCAGACCGTCCATGCCGTCGATGAGATTAAACGCGTTGGTGCAGCCGACCAGCCAGATCACGGTCAGAGCAAATCCCAGTCCGGGCCAAGCCGGCAGGCTATGCAGGATGTGGATATCCACGCGAATTCCGGCAGCGTAAGCCAGCACCGCAGCGCCGCCGATTCCGATCAATTTCTTCCAGGCGCTCAAGCGCAGCCGGTCATCCAGCACGCCGGTTGCAAACACCACAGAACCCGCCAGCACCAGATGCAAGATGTGGGGCAGGGCCCGGTGCAGGACGTAGGTATAGCTGAAGGGCAAAGCGAAAGCGATGGCGAAGGTCGAGATGTACGCCAGGACGATCGCAATGCCACCCACGCGCGGGACGGCCGCGGCATGCTTCTTGCGAACGCCGTCGGGATGATCCAGAAACCCGAACTTTCCGATACGATCCCGGATGACCGGCGTCAGGATCAGCGCCAGAAGAACCGAAAGGGCGCCCAATGTGAGTATGAGAAACATAAGTTCGTCCTTTCAACTAGTCATGACCGGCAGCGCTTGCGAACCTAGCTGATCTCATTGAGCAGCTCCCGTATTCGCAACGTTTCTTGAGGAGAAGGATGATGCGCCAGCGCAGCCTGCAATTCCTTCCGTGCTACCGCTTTCTCGCCCTTCTGAAACAACGCCAGCCCTAAGTGGTAGCGGAAGCTGGGGGACGCCGGATACCGGCGCGCGAGAGTGCTGAAGGATTGGATGGCGCTGTCCAGCATGCCCTTCTTCAGGTAAATGTAGCCGATGGTGTCGGAGAAGCTAGGCTGTCCAGGAATCTTCGCCAGGGCGTTTTTCGCCAGCCGCAGCGCCTCGTCCAGGTCGCCGCCGGTGTCGGCCAGAAAGAAAGCCGCATTGTTCAAAGCGGGAGCATTTTCGGGGTGCGCTTTCGCGACGTCTCGATAGAGCGCTCGGGCTTCCTCCAGACGGCCCGCGCGCGCCAGCGCATCGGCCAGATTTACAGCCACCCCGACGTCGCCGCGGTCCAGGCGATGAGCCTCCTGGTAGTAGGCGAGCGCACGGCCATGGTCGCCCTCGAGGTCGCACACTTCGGCCAGGCGCCGCCGCAGGACGATCGACTGGGGATCGGAAGAAAGCAGTTTCTGGTATTGCGCCAGCGCTACATCATAATGTCCTGAGAGAGCCTCGGTGCCCGCGAACTGCTCGATGAGAACGGAAGAATCGGGCCACTTGGCCAGTCCTTCGTTCAAAATCGCACGGGCCTGGTCCAACTGATTTTCGTGGACATAGGCTTGGGCCAGCGCGGCGAATACGCGCACATCCCCGCCGGCTCGATGCTTGGTCAGGATATCGATGGCCTGCGGGAAACTTCCCTCGGCCAGCGCTAAGAGTCCCCGTTGAACCTGGGGCTCGGGATCTTGGGGAAAGTCCTCGATCAGCCTCGTCACCACGGCGCGCGCCGCCTCGGCGTCGCCGGTTCCAATCAAGCCGCTGCCGTAGAGCAGGCGGGCCCGGCGGTCATTAGGCTGCGTGCTCAGAATTTCGCTAGCCTGCTGTACTGCCTCTTGCGGCCGATGCTGAATCAAGCCGATTTCGGCCAGTTCGTAGCGCGCAGCCACGAAATCGCGGCGCTGGTGGATCACCGCCAGAAACTGGTTTCGCGCGCTTTCCAAGTCTCCCTTCAGACGGAAAGCGCGGCCCAATTGCATTCGCAACGCAGTGTCGCCGGGATTCTGACTCGACAGCGTCTGGAATTCGCGCACCATGACATCTGCCTGCTCGGGTTGGCCTTTCGCCAACAGAAGACCGGCGTGAAGTCGAACGACGGCATTGTTCTTAGGGTTGTCCCGCTTTAAGCGCTCGGTGAGGTGAAAGGCTTCATCCTGCTTCCCTTCGCTCAGCAGAGCAACGACATTTCTGATCTCGTAGACCACCTTGTCTGCGGCTTCACGGCTGGCGTTTGCGCCCTGTTGGTAATAGCCGATGGCTTCCGCGTAGTCATGCAGTGCCAAGTAAAAGTCGCCGACCCAGAGCCGGGCTTGCGGAAAATCCTTGGGATCGTCCAAAAGACGCTGCAAGGCGCCGGTCATTTCCGAGGCGCTATTTACGCGGTTATAATGCCGGGCCAATTGCAAAATGTAGCCGGCATTTTTCCCGTTGTTGTTCACCTTCGCCTTGAGGATGTTCTCCGCTTCCAGAGGCTGGTTGGCGTTGAGGTAGAAGCTGTACATTAGATCGTAAGCAGGACCGTACGAGGTCTTTTCGCGGACGATCAGGTTGGTCGCCAGTTGTTCGCCCTCAGAGACCTCGCCTTCCTGAATCAGCAGGTGCGCGAGCTCTGTAACGACGCCGGGGTCGGAAGGGTACACCTGAAGGGCCTTGCGGAAGTACTCGATGGCCTCCTTCGGCTTTTGGTCCGTCGAGGCCAGGTAGCCCTTCAGCATCAGACCTTCATACGAACTCCGGTTCCTGGAAAGAAACTCGTCGGAAAGATGGCCGATCTGGGTGTAGAGGACCAGCGGATGGGCAGGGTCCGCCAGGTAGATGCTGAGGCAGACGTTCGCGAACTTCTTCTTGGCGTCCAGGTTCTGTGGCGCCAGTTGAACCGCCCGAAACAACGCGTCATAGGCCTCGCGCCCATGTTCCAACTTGATGGCTGCCAATCCCAGGCGGTAGTATGCTTCGCCGTAGCCGGCATCCTTCTGGATGGCCGCACGGTATTTTAGGGATGCATCCTCGTACTTGCCTGCGGCGAAGAGTTGGTTCCCTTTCGCTACATAAGCCTGCTTGGTCGCGCTACATCCGGAAAACGCGATGAGCGAAACAACAAAAATGCACGCGCACACAACTCTTCTCATGGTGCCGATTCTCCGGTGGTCTTCGACGTCTACGGTTAAGATTAGGAGGGCTTTACCAACGGCGGCGGAGGAGACAAACTAATCCTCTCCGCGTGGTCTGCAAGCAGCAGCCTTCCAGCCCGCTAGGACACTCGGGGTCCATTTTCAAGCGTTAAGAAATTCAAGAACAGACGGTTATGAAACGTGGGCCCCATACCGTTGACTCCCGGCGGCTGTCCAGCACCTCGGGCAAACCAGGCCTGCCAATGGACGTTACTTCTCTAAACGCCATCCGGCCGACGGAAACAAGCACGAGGGCTGCGGTGAAGCGGTAGTGGGCCTACTTTCCGCGGCAAAGGCCGGTCTCTTTTCCGACGTGGAAACGGCCCTGGTGGTTCGCAGCCGAGAGTACCCACTACACGATCTCTTGCCTCACCGAAAATCGAAATCTAACGAATGAATTTGCGCCGCGCCATCGGCACTAAACCCAGAAGCCCCGTGCACAGGATCAGCAGGGACGGTTCGGGCACTGGCGACGTCTCGGAGAAAAGGTTGTACACGTAACTGATGTGTCCAGTTCCGGTGGTTCCTCCGCTGACGGCAATGTCCTTGTTTAGACTCAGGAAGTCGACCGGGGTAAAGGTAGTCGTTTGGAGGAAAGCGGCCGGAGTCACACCCAGGTTTTGGCCGTTTGACGCGGTCTCCGCGACGCTGGCCGAGCCGGTAAGAGTTGTTGTCCCAACCATTTCCAAAGTTAAATCCTCAATGTCCGCGGTCGTGCTGCTTACTTCGTACGAAATAGGAGCATCTATGGTTTGGCCGGCATTTGCGAGCCATGCGGCGTTAAAAAGCAGTCCGATCTCGCCGGTCGTAAGGGGAGTGACTGCAACGCCGGAAGCGTCCGGGGCCACCGCGCCTCCCGACGCGATCGGCGTGTAAGTGAAGTCGCTAAACGTCAGATCTGCAATGGTGCAGGAAAAACCAGACGCCTCGTAGACGAAAAGAGTGCCTGACGCACACGTGCTCGCCCATGCCGAGGAACCCAGCCCCAAGACCAAGGGGATCAAGAGAAGTGTTTTCTTCATCAACCGGCCCTCCTTCAAGGTACCAGTATTACTATTACCTGAAGTTTTCCGTCCGTCAATACGGATTAGGTACGGGAGTACTACGGCAGTATGCCACATTTATAAACCCATTACTTCATTGATTCTAAAAGAAATATCACATTCTCTCTAGGACTAAACCCGGTTAGGGTACGGGGTGCGGCGAATTTTTCCGAAAAGAAAAATACCTTAGGCCGCGTACTGGCTTGCGGCGAGTTTAGCTGAATCGTACTACAGTTGGACAAATATTTGTACTAACCCTTTGTTTTTTAGAAAGATAGGCGGAAAGTCGCAGGCTATTTGCGTGGCGCCTCAAAGTCGCCTTCCATCGTCTGGATAAGCGTGTGGGTGATCGCGCCGCTTTCACCTTTGACGAGTTCAAGGTGAGCGCCCTCCACCCGCTGAACGCCGCCTTCAGTCGGCCGCCGTCCATACCGATGTCGATGGGTACCGGATCCTCCGGTGGTGGGTGGGCGTCTCCGGAGCGACCTTAACCTCTTTTTGCTGGCCATCGTAGGCTTTGCCGACCAAGTGGCCAACGCAATGACCATCCAAAGTGTGAGTCCGCGGGCAGGCCAGGTCTTCTATTTCATCGGAAGCCCAGGCGTGCTGAACGATCTTGTCCGGGGCGAAATCCGCCCGTGGCCGAACGGCAGGCATATTACGCTCATGTTTTCCCGGCCTGGACGCTCCAGCCTGCACCTGTCAGGCTTTACCGTCCGAGGTTCGAGGCGCGGGCGCCAAAAGATTTGGCTTGCCGTCGGCGGTGCGCGGGATGCCCGACGATCGGAAACGGGATGACGCCCGTTTCGGTCAGGATAGCTCTAACGGGCTAGAATCGCTCCGGGCGTGGTGGATGTATACTCGATAAAACTTGCGAATAACAACAAAATTCGCGTGAACGTTAAGGAGGCAGTCCATGGAGTCACTGTCGAAGCTGAGCCGCAGAAGCCTGGTGAAATTGGGCGCTATCTCAGCAGGTATTGCTCCGTTTTCGCAGGCATTCGTTTCACGCGCTCGCGCGCAGGATGCGGGATCCGAGGCAGGACGTCTCGGCGTCGTGGGCGGACGCAACGAGGCGGAACTGTACGCCGGAAAAGGGCTGCCCGGCGGAGGCCAGCTGGAAATCCGGCTGTCCGCTTCCATCTACACCAGCGACCCGGACCAACTCGAGGTGGCGCAGCGGATGAAGCCATTCAACCTCGCTTCTTGGGTCGAAGAATGGACGAGAGTGGCCGAGCGAAACGAGAAGCTCGCCGAGAAGTATGCAGGCGATGGCTTCAAGGTGACGGCCAACGAATACTATTCGCGGGCGTCCAACTTCTACCGGGAGGCCTGTTGGCCGATGCCGGTGACCGACTCGCGGATGCTTCCCCTCTACAAGAAGATGCGCGAGATGTTCGACAAGGCCTGGCAGCAGACGCGGCCGCCGTTCGAGCGGGTACAGGTGAACTATGAAGGGCAGATGCTGGATGGATATTTCAGAAAGCCGAATGGCCCGGCGGGCAAGAAGTTCCCGACTTTGATTGCGTTTGAAGGCGCGGATACGATGGCCGAGGCCACCATCCTGAATGGCGGTGCGTACGTAACGCGGGGCATGGCCTACCTGGCTCTGGACTTCCCCGGGCAGGGCGGCGCTCTGCGGTTGAAGGATCTGCATCTGCCGCCGGATACGGAACGAATCGCCAAGGCGATGATCGATTATCTGGTGAAGCGGCCGGACGTGGACGCGAATCGCATCGGGATGCAGGGCATCAGCATGGGTGGCTATGGTGTGCCACGCGCAGCCAGCGGAGAATCGCGGATCGCCGCGGCGCTGATGAGCAGTGGTTCGTCCGATTTGGGACGCGATCTGTTCGACTACTATCCACCAATTCAGGAGCGCGTGCGCTGGATCATCGGGGCGCGGGACCTGACGGACGCACGCAAGAAGCTCGCCGAATATACGGTGGAGGGTCGAGCCAACCGCATCGAATGCCCAATGTTAGTCGGCTACAGCCAGGACGACCGCATCATGGACCCACAAGGAGCGCTCCGGCTGTATCAGGCGGCGGTGAACTCGAAGCGCGAAATGGTGGAAGGAACAGGCCATGCTCAGGCCTCGAATGCCGGAGGTCCCAGAGGGATGCGTCCGCCGGCGCTCGCGGACTGGGCAGCGAAGCATTTGGTGGGCGAAGCCTAGCGCCAATCAACGGGCGAAGAAAGACTCGCCTCCGTCATTTTTGCAGTTGATGATACGCTCGGCTGCACGGGCGTCGATACCCGCGTTGCGGAGGAGTTTGCTAACGCCTTCGCGAAGGGCGATTTTGCGCGAGCACACACACTTCTCACCGAGCAGTTGCAGAATCTATGTTGACCAGTGAGGCTTGAGCAAGAAGTAAAAGACATGACCGCTTACGCCGAAGGGCCAATCCAGGAATTCGAAGTCGTGGGCACAATGGATACTTGGGCGGACAAACTGCCTGGCGATCTCGCTTGGGTGTACGTCGCGTTGACAGGGAGTCGTTTACGGAGGCCGTCACGGTCGTCCTCACGAACACTGCGAACGGCGTCCGCATTCGGTGGCTTGATGGGGCAGACCATGATACCGGCCGCGTCCGGCGGCTGACCCGCTGCGCTGCGGTTGGTGCAATCAGCCGAGTTCCTGCCGCAACGTCTTCACGTCTAACTCATGTTCCCAGCGGGCCACCACCACCGTCGCGACGCCGTTGCCAACCATATTAATGAGCGCGCGGAACATGCTCATGAAACGATCGATTCCCAGGATCAGCGCCATGCCGGCCACCGGAATCGTCGGAATCACCATCATGGTGCCGACCAGCGCGATGAACGCAGCGCCCTGCACGCCGCTTGCGCCTTTCGAAGTAAGCACAGCTACCGCGAAGATGGTCAGTTGCTGCGCCAAGGTGAGGTGAGTGTTGGTTGCTTGCGCGACAAACAGAGCGGCCAGCGTCATGTAGATGCTGGTGCCGTCGGTATTGAACGTATAACCAGTGGGAACCACCAGACCGACCAGCGCCTGGGAGCAGCCGAGTTTCTCCATCTTTTCCATCAGCGTCGGCAAGGCGGGTTCGGAGGAACTCACCGCCAGCACGAGCAGAATCTCTTCCTTGATGTACAAAAGGAATTTGACGATATTGAAGCCCGCGAGCCACGCCACCGCGCCCAACACTACGAGCACGAACAAAATGCAGGTGACCCAGAAGATGGCGATCAGCTTCGCCAGCGGTCCGAGCGACGCCAGGCCGAAGCGGCCAATGGTAAACGCCATCGCGCCGAAAGCGCCGATGGGCGCGAGACGCATCAATAAATTGATGACGCCGAATACGGCGTGGGTCAGTGCTGCGAACACGTCGACAATCAGCTTGGAGCGCTGGCCGGCGATGGATAGCGCGAAGCCGAACAGGATTGCGAGCAGCAGCACCTGCAAGATGTCGCCTTTCGCGAAGGCGTCAATGACCGTGTTCGGAATAATGTGCATCAGAAAGTCGGTCACGCTCTGCGCTTTGGCTTGGCCGGCATATTCAGCCACGGCTTTGGGGTCGAGCGTGGCCGGATTGATGTTGAATCCGGCGCCCGGCTTCAGTACGTTCCCGACTACCAGGCCGATCAGAAGGGCGATGGTGGATACTACTTCAAAGTAGAGCAGCGCTTTGCCGCCGACGCGCCCCACCTTCTTCATGTCCTGCATCCCGGCGATGCCGGAGACCACGGTGCAGAAGATCACCAGCGCGATGATCATGGTGATCAGGCGAATGAACGCATCGCCCAGCGGCTTCATGGCAATCGCTTTCGCCGGACTGATATAGCCCAGAGCGATGGCGACTACGATCGCGAACAACACCTGCGCCGAGAGGCTCTTGTAGACCGGCCTTCGTTGGACTGGCGGACTTATCCCGGTTGTTGCAGTCGCCATAAATTAGGAACAACGGCTCAGAATATGATCTTCAAGCCCAGTTGGATAGCGCGCGGGCCACCCGATCCAAGCACCGCGTTCGAACTGACGACGTCGGGGGTGGAATTCTGGAAGCCAAAACCCGCGCCGGCCGTGCCGCTAGGATCGGTAAAGCCATTGCCGCCGCCGGGTCCACCGTACGGGTTGGCAATGTTCACGTGGTTGAATATGTTGAAGAACTCCGCGCGGAACTGAGCGGTGACGCGCTCTCCAAACCTAATGGCCTTGGTGAGGGACGCATCCACGTTGTAGTACGGCACGCCGCGGAACATGTTGGCGGAGGTGGTGCCATAGCTGCCATAAGCGGGAGGAATTAGAAACGACTTGCCGTTGGCGTAGCAACCGAGGTTGCTGAGCGACGCCACGGCCAGTGGTCCCATCGCCGTGGACTGGGCCAGACAAGTCGGGTTGCTGGTGCCCGGATAATAAGGAATCCCCGTGGTGCATTGCCCGTTCGCGCAGCCGTTTGTGTCGTTGAACGACTTCCTGGTCTGGAAGTCGCTGACGTTGCCGAAGAAATCCCACTGTTCGCCGTTCGATCCCAGCGGGTTATTGAGCTCGTTAGTTCCGGTGAAGTCGGTGGTGAGGTCGTTGATGCCCCAGGGCGCCCCGCTTTGCAGCAGGATGATGGAGTTGATGGACCAGCCGTCGAGCAATTGGCTGCGAGTCTTTTTTCCCGGAATCAGGTAGGTCACCGACGCCGTGAAATGGTCCCGCACATCGAACATGCTATTCCCGTAGATGGATTTCTGATTCTGACTTTCGACTGGCACGAAATAACTCCAGTTGTCGGGATTTTCAGAGAGGGAATGGGACCAGGTGTAGCCGATCACATAAGACAAGCCGTGCTGCTGCCGCTGCGTCAGCGCGACTTGGAGGGCATTGTAATTGGAGACGTTGTTATTCTGCAAGAAATCGATATAGTTCAGATACGGGAACTTCGAGTTGTAAGGCTGGGCGGCAACTTCAGCGGCCGTGTTCGGGGCGCAGTTGTTGTAGCCGGCCGAAGCACTGGCGAGGCATTGTCCAGCGGCGCTGTTGGGATTCGCCGGATTTCCCCAACCGGCGCTAAACCCACCAACATTTTGAGGCTGATTCAGGTCCGTTATGCCGAATAATCTCTGAGCGTCGTTGCCTACATAGGTGGCTTCGAGCGAAAGATTGTTCGTCAGAGCCCGTTGGATGCCCAGGTTATAGGTGGCGACGTAGGGGGTTTTGAGATTCGGATTGACTCCCATAATGGAACAGGGCTGGGGAGTAAAACCAGTGGATAGCGTGACTGTGCCATCGCCGCAAGCCGAACTGAGAGAGTAAATGGGGACGCTCGAGCTGTTGTGCGCGTACCCGTACGCAATGCTTCCCGGGGTATTCGGCGAGCCGAGCGATGACCCCTGGTAGGCGATAGTCGCCACGTTGATGGTGCCACCGGCGGTGGTCGGCGTAGGATTGCCATTCGCGTAAAGCGGCACGCCCGTCGGGATGGTACGCAGGCCGAACAGGTTGGCGACGGACATGAACGAGTCGAAGCTGGCCTGCGAGTAATAGACCCCGGCGCCGCCGCGGACCACAGTCCTGCCATTTCCGGCGATGTCCCAGGCGAACCCGACCCGAGGCGCGAAGTCCTTGTGATCGCCGTTCATGACACTGCCGAGTTGGGTGCTTCCCACCTGGTACATCCCCTGCCCTGGAAGGAAATTCCCGAGTAAATTGTCGTTAGCCTGGACCACGGTGGTTAATTCGTACCGCAAACCCAGGTTGACTGTGAGCTTCCTCGTGAGGCGCCAGTCGTCCTGGGCGAACATGGCATAACCCTGGTCGCTCAAGCTTCGGGCCGTATCCCCGCTAGTTATTCGCGCGGTGTTAATTGTGCCAGTGAAGAAGTTATCCAGATTCGAAAACTTCAAGGGGCCCTTGTTATTGCTGGTGACGTTGTCGTCGCTCCTATTCAGAAGAACTTCTCCACCGAACTTGAGCGCATGTTTGCCCTTCTGAACGGAAACGGAATCGGTGAACTGGTAGACGCTGTCGGGGCCGACAATCTTGGGCCAACTGACCGGCCCACCCAACTGAAAGCTGGGAAAACCGCTGATTTGGATGCGGGGGAACCCGCCGAACGTGGGATCGGTCTGCCCAGTGTACATGTGATAGGTGGCGCCGTTGTAGGAGTAGTTGTCGGGATTTTCTCCGACATCGGGCGTTCCGAAGATCTGGTAGTAACTGGACCAGCCAACCCGTAGCGAATTGACGACCGCCGGAGTCGCAACGTAGACCCAGTTTCCGGACATGACTTGCGAATGGGCGGCTTGGGTTGTCAGCCATTGCGGCGCTATTTCGGAAGCGGCGGCGTCGACGAATGTGCCGGCGCCCGGGCTTCTGAAATACATCCCATTGAGCGTGTTCTTATCGTTGATGCGGTAATCCACCCTGCCGACTCCCGAATAAATCGAGTTCGAACTGGCCAACGCAGTCGCGTAGTTTCCAGTGGAGCTGGAGGGGAACAGTCCAGGATAGTTTGCAAGAGGGACGCAGGTGCTGCTCAAGCCCGCCAGTTGCGCGCTGAGCGCGACCAGATTGCCGCCCGCCAATGCGCTTTGGCAAGCTCCGATCAGGTTCTTGGAGGCAGGTCCCGAACCCGCTGTCGTATACGGAACCGAGTGGACAAATGGGCTGCCGACATTATATTGCTGGGATTCGAAATTGCCGAAGAAGAACAGCTTGTCCCTGACGATGGGTAAGCCCACGCTGGCGCCGTACTGTTCGAGCGCGAGAGGAGGAATGGGCTGGCCCACTTCGTTGCTGAAGAAATTGTTGGCGTCCCACGAACTGGTGCGGCCATACGCGTAAGCCGTTCCGTGAACGGAGTTGCTGCCTGACTTGATACCCACATTCACTACCGCGCCGGGCTTCCAGCCGTATTCGGCGCGGGGATTCTGCTGGGTCTGGAATTCGTTGATGGCGTCTATGGGCAGCATGGTGCCCGCGTCGCCAGCCGCCATCACGGCGTTCATCATGCTCTGGGCCATCCACGGATCGTTGCTGTTGATCCCGTCCACCATGAAGAAGTTGTCGTGCGGGCGCAGGCCGTTGGTGGCTTGCGTCCAGCCGGAGTTGCCGGGATACTTTACAACGCCGGGACGCAGATCCAGTAGATTTTCAAAGTTTCGGCCGTTTAACGGCAGATCGTTGATCACCTGGTTGCTCAGCGAACCGCCCAATTCAGCGTTGCTGGTGTTCAGGGCTGCGGCTTCTTCGGTAACGGTCACCGTTTCAGTTTGCTCGCCGGTCTGCATCGGGACGTCCACACGCAGGTCCGCGCCAACTTCCAGCAGCAGGTCTTTGCGATCTGCATTCTTAAAACCGGGGAATTCGACGTGGACGGTGTATGTGCCGGGGATCAGATCGGGCGCGGCGTATGCGCCGGAAGAGTCCGTCGTCAAGGTTCGCGATTCATTGCGTTGAACGTCCGTGACGGTTACCTTGGCCATAGGGATGGCCGCGCCGCTCTGGTCCGTGACCGTCCCTGCGATACGCCCTGCGGCGCCTTGCGCAAATAGCGGAACGGACGCCAGAAGCAACGATAGGCCGGCGCCTACAATGGAACGAGTCTTTGCAGCGCCAATCCGCTTCAGCACAACGTGGATTCGCCAACTCAACATGGAGACCTCCCTCAAACTACTGTTTTGGAAAACCGACCCCAAATAGATCTAAGCGGATATAACACTAGCTCGCGTTATATGTCAAGCTTATTCCGCAAACACAAACTCTTATCAGGAAATCCCAGTGCATTGCCGCAGCAAACACACCAATAGCTGCCGCTTTCGATTAGGAATGCAGCGCGTTAACTATTCATAAAAAAGAACGACTTACCGCCCCAAAGCCGCCACAGCACTTACTTCCAAGCTGAATAGACGGGCTTACTAACTAAAAATGCCTGGTTTACACCCTGCCTGGGCCGGAACTTCTGCACTCTTCCGTTATCGACTTCCGCGACGTAAAAATTGCCTTCCTGGTCCACGCTGAATCCGTGAACGCCCCAGAACCCACCCGGAAAGTCGCCCCAGGTGCCGAACGAATAAAGAAAGTGCCCCTGCAGGTCGTACTTGAGCATCTTGGAGGTTCCGCGGTCAAAGGCCCACAAGCTTCGATCGGCGCCGATATAGATCAAGTGAATGTCCGACGGCTCCCGACCCATGCTGAAGTCATACAAAAATTTACCGTTCTCGTCAAAGACTTGAATGCGATGATTCGCGCGATCGTTCACAAAGACGTGCCTGGTCTGGGGGTCTAGCGCCATCCCGTGCACGTTGTTCATGTAGCCGGGCCGCTTTTCATTGGGAGGCGTGCCCTTCATGCCCCAGTCGAGCAGAAACTTGCCGTCCTTATCGAACTTCGCGACTCGCGTGCCATTGTAACCATCGGAGACGAACAGCGTGCTATCCGGCAGCCAGTTCAGGAACGTCGGACGGTTGAAGTGCGTTCCATCGGCGCCCTTCACCGTGGGCGTGCCGATGGTTTGCACCAGCGTCTTTCCGTCGTGAGTGAATTTGTAGATGGCGTGCATATGATCGTCCACCACCCAAACGTGCTTTTCCGGATCGTACGGATTGATGGTTATGAAATGCGGCCGCTTGAAAATCTTATCCCACTGCGTCCACTGTTCCTCAATGTTGCCGTTGGCGTCCACCACGGTGAGGCAATGCTCCCACTTGGCGTCCACCCCAACGGTCCCCTTCCATAGCTTCGGCCCGTCGTCGGGATCCTGTCCGCTGCCGCCTGCTCCCGGCAGCGCGGCGACCGTGGCGTCGCGCCAAGGCAGCCGTCCAATGGGAAACGACAGACTCGGCCCAAACTCCGGGATCAATTTCGTCGCGGGCCGCGAAATGTTCGGCAGCTCGCCGCGGAACAAAAGGAAAACGCGGTTGGGGCTCTCGGCGTACACGCTCTGCCCCGCGCCCCAGGTCCACTTCTCATTTCCGGGAATGGTGCTGATGTTTTTCGGCCAGTCCTTCACCACCTCGTAGGGACCAAAAATATCTTGCACGCCCATTTCTCCGGGCTCGGCTGCGAAACCCGTGCCGGGCTTGTCCTTGGCCTGAACGGGCGACAGTCTCGTTCCCGCCAGAAAACCCGCTGCGAAAACTACGGCCACGACGGCCAACAACGCTAGATATCTACGCAAGGATTTCTCTCCAACAGGCTTCGTCAGGATGACAAATGAAACAGTGCGCGGGACTCCAGCGAGTCGCTGCTACCGGCTTACGGAATGGAGACGTCCTCAATCGCGGAGCCGTCATTTAATGCGCACTTGGGAAACAACGATATCACCAGCGTGCGGGGACGCGCAAGCGAAAATTGATAGCTCAATGGAGCTAGTTGAACACCCGAGATTAGCTTTGGTTCGCATTGATTCCGAGCAACTTGGAGGCAGTGCCTCCCAGCATGGCTCGTCTTTCATCGGCGCTCAGCCCGGGCGCGTTCAGAATGTGATCGACGGCCGTGGTGGTCCACGGAAACGGCCAGTCCGTCCCCATTACAATTTGGCTGGCGCCGCACTCGGCGACCAAATGACGCAGGGCTTCCGGAGTAAAGACCAAAGAATCGAAATAAAGCTGCCGCAAATATTCGCTGGGATGTTTCTTCAGCGGTGTTGGAGAACAATCGGGCGGCGATGTCGCGCAACCGTGATCGGACCGCGCGGAGTAAGACGGCAGGTATCCCCCGCCGTGCGCCGCGCAGATCTTGAGGCCCGGGAAGCGGTCGAGCGTGCCGTCGAAAATCAGATGGGACAACGCAATGGTGGTTTCCAATGGATTGCCGATCACGTTACTTAAATAACCGTTCCCCTGGAAACGCTTCTGCAATTCAGGAATGCCTTGCGGGTGAATAAAAATAAGCGCTCCGAGTTCCTCGGCCTTGGCCCAGAACGGATCGAGGCGCGGCGAGGACACTTCTTCGCCATTCACGTTGCCCCCGATCGCGGCGCCTCGCAGCCCCAGCTTCCTGCCGTCCTCCAATTGTTGGGCCGCCAGGTCCGGATGCTGCAAAGCGACCGTCGCGAAGGCCACAAAACGGTCGGGATAGGCCGCGCATATTGCCGCCAGCTTCTCGTTCTGAAGCTGGACGATCCGGCGGGCCAGATCGCGCTCCGCCGCGTACCAGAACGGATTGATGCTGAGCGCTTCCACATCGATGCCTTGCTCGTCCATCACCCGCAGGCGATCCGGACCGATTCTGAGTTGCGGAGTGTCCCAGCGGGCCGACGATCCGGCGGGCAGTTGCATCATCGCCAATGCTTCCGGCACGGCGCAGTGAGCGTGGATATCCACGGTCTTGACGCGGCGTCCGCCTAAGGTGACTTTGCGGCGGTGTCCGGGAGCTGGCTGTGAGGCCTGTCCCGCGGCATCCAACAAACTGCAGCCGGCAGCGACCACCCCGGTGGCGCTCGCCAAAGATTTCAGAAAGCCTCTGCGATGGGGCATGGCGCTATCCTCCCGGCCTGCCGCTGACGGTCTACTTTTTGGGCTTGGCTTCGTTCTTCAAGAAGTCGTCAAAGTTAACGTTGTCCTCGCAGACCATTTCCATGATGTTCCACTTGGGATGCAAGGCAAACGTGATTTGTCCACCCCAGGGCTTGGTATACGCCTTCGGGTCCTCGATCGTGATGTCGTTTGTCAGCGTATTTTGATCCACTCGCCGGATGCGTTCCACCAGATGAAGCTCCGTGCTGTGCGGATGGCCGGCGCGATCCAGCCATGTTTTGTCGTTGAACCCGATAGTATCGACAACTAGCGTGTCTCCATCCCAATGGCCGATCGAATCTCCCAGCCAAGTGGGGCCGAGATCCGTATTGTGCTTCCGCCCATCGGTATAGATTTGCCGGACGAAGTGCGAGAACTCGAAAAACATGATCACGCGGCCCGGCGTTTGAATGATCTCCATCGGAAACGGTTGCAGATACATCCGGGGCATGCCGGGAGGAAAGCAGCCCGTGGCGCTGACAGTTGTAGGATTCACAGGATCGTTGGAAACTTCCACCGCGCGGGGCCCGAAGGAGGGCTTAGTGGCCTTAAACCTCTCTAGCGCCCACGGCGTCATTGGAGGTTCCTCTTTGCTGAAGCCCCACGACAGGTAACGAGTGGTGGGATTGCCCTTGACACCCCACACTCCCGACAGGTCTGGCGTCGCGCCGGAAGCCGCCGCCGCGCCTGACGTCTGCGCAAATGTCATGGACGGAAAAACCAGTGCAGCGGCCCAGAGTCCCAACGATGCCAACGTGCAAGTTCGCATTAGTTCCCCGCGCCCATCTTCAGCTCTTCGCCGTTGACGGAGATTTTGGTGATCCACATCGAATTGGCGCCACTCTTGGCCCGATAGCCGGTCATCGTGACCTGATCGGCGGGCTTGAGAGTAGTGGAGGTCCAACCGGCCCGGATCAAATGATTGGGACTGGTGAGTTCGCCTTGCCAGCTTTGCGTTTCACCTTTGTCGTCTTTCACATCGAGACCGACGATGGAGTGCGGATTCACGAATTGAAATCCAGTGACGGCCCCGCTCACCGTGACGGTTTCGGTGGTGTTGTATCCCGCCTGGCCATGGTGCGCCGAAAGAGAAACCGACAGCAACAGCAAGCCCGCCACCACAGCGCATGAACTCAATAGTTTTCTCATCTCACACCCACCTTCCAAAACGTTCAAACGAATTCTTACACCGCTATTTACAGCATTCCGTCAATGCGATAAGCATTTGGGGCTGACTATATCATCGCGATCTCAAGAGTGTCAATGCTTCTAAAGGGCTACCAGCTTGACGCTGCGGTTTTGCAGGTGCGCGAGGGTTAACAAGTTTGTCTTGATTTCTCCGCCCGCCGATGATCTAATTTCTCAGCAGGAGCGAAATCCTATGTCTTTCAGAACCGCAACCATCGTTCTTACCGTAGGGCTGGCTGTCGCGGCCGTCGGGTGCCTGGGGGCCAGCAGCGTCGATGCCGGCAAGTCCGCTCCGTCTTCGTCCATTCCAACCGTGTCCACCGCCGACGTTGCGCGGATCGGCTTCTTCTACGCCGGAGGCCACTATGTTGGCGAGCCCGGCAAAGAAATTATGGACGGCGCCGAGTATGTCGAAGTCATGGTCCCGAAGAAGACGCGGCGCGCGTATCCAATCGTCTTCCTGCACGGCGCCGGGCAAACTGGAACGGACTGGCTGCAGACTCCCGACGGCCGCCCAGGCTGGGCTTATTATTTCATCAAGCAAGGATATGTCGTCTATATGGTGGATTATCCGGCACGCGGCCGCTCCGCTTATGTACCCAGCGCCGACGGGCCGCTGACCATTCGAACGGCCCCACAATTGGAGAAGATCTGGACGGACTTGCCCGAACTCGGCGATTGGCCGCAAGCTAAGAAATACACGCAATGGCCAAGCACCGCTCCGAACAAAGGAAAAATGGGCGATCCAGTTTTTGACGATTTCGCTAAAACCCAAGTGCAATTTCTGCAGGGCCTCTCCCAAGACAAGCTGAATCTGGACGCGCACATGGCGCTGCTGGACAAGATCGGCACTCCGGTGATTCTCATCACCCACTCCCAGGGAGGCAACTTCGGCTGGGAGATCGCCGACGCCCGCCCGAAGCTGGTGAAAGCGATCATTACCGCCGAGCCTGGCGGTCCGCCTATCGAAAGCGTAGACACGGCCAAGCAGGTTTATAACGGGAAGGGCAATCCATGGGGCTTGACCAGCTTGCCGCTGCATTACGATCCGCCCGCTAGCGATCCTTCCGAATTGCAAGTGCAGTTGGAAGCGAAGTCCGATGGCCCCGGCTTGGTTCCCTGCTGGTTGCAGAAGGAGCCCGCACGCAAGCTGGTCAACCTGCGCGACATCCCGGTGCTGGATGTTTCCGGCGAGGCCAGCTATCACCGGGTTTTCGATTCCTGTGTTCCCAAGTGGCTCAACCAGGCGGGCGTGAAAACCAGCTACGTGAAGCTGGAAGACGTCGGACTGCCGGGCAACGCGCATGAAATGATGTTAGAGAAGAATAGCGATGGAATCGCCGCATTCTTTGAAAGCTGGATCGAGAAGAACGTACACTAATGTCTCCTATAATCAAACCCGCTGTAGAAACACCCGCCAGCGTCCCGCTGACATCCAGCCAGAAGCGAGCCTTCTGGGCGGCCTGGGGAGGTTGGACCATGGACGGGATGGATTCGTTCATCTTTTCTCTGGTGCTGGTGCCCGCCTTGCGCGATGTGCTGCCGAGCTCCGGCATTCCCGCGACAACGGCCAACGTCGGATATTACAGCGGCCTGCTGTTCGCCCTGTTCATGGTCGGCTGGGGCGTGGCTCTGGTTTGGGGGCCGATCGCCGACCGCTTCGGCCGCGCCCGTACATTGATGTTTTCGATTCTCTGGTTTTCGTTCTTCACGCTGCTCGCGGCTTTGTGCCACAACGTCTGGTCGCTCGCGATCGTCAGATTCATGGCTGGCGTGGGAATCGGCGGAGAATGGTCTATCGGCGCCTCGCTGGTATCGGAAGAATGGCCCGAGCAGCGCCGCACCTGGGGCGTATGTCTGATGCACACCGGCTATTACATCGGTTTCGTGATCGCCGCGATCGCCAACTACTTCGTCGGCAGCCAATACGGCTGGAGATGGATGTTTGTGGTGGGCGGCGTGCCGGCCATACTGGTTGCCTTCTTTTATAATCGCCTGCATGAACCCGAGCGCTGGAAGAACCGGCGCGAAGAGGGCGGCATCATCGCCATGCACCACGCTTTTTTCAAGCTCTTCACGTCGCAATATCGCACGCGCACCATCCTCAACTCTCTCTACCTGGTGGCGTCGATCGTTGGTCTGTGGGCCGGATCGGTCTACGTGCCCTCGGCCGTCACCTACTTATCGGAAAACGCCCACCTGCCGACGCTTACCGGCGCTCGGCTGGCTTCCTATTCGACCGCCATTCTAGGAATCGGAACAGTGATCGGAGCCTTGCTCACGCCCGTGCTGGCAAAGCGGCTAGACCGGCGAACTGTCCTGGGCATTTTTTTCGCGTTGATGCTGATCTTCCTGTGGCTCGCCTTCGGGTATGTGTTCTACATGAAGACCAACGCCATCACGTGGTTCATGATCTGCACGTTTTTCCTCGGCCTCGGCGGCGCAAACTTCGTGGTCTATTCGTTCTGGTTGCCGGAACAATACGCCACCGATTGCCGGGTGAGCGCATTCGCTTTCACCACCAACGTCGGCCGCTTCGCGGGCGCCGGGCTTACGTTTCTGGTAGGCGCGATGATCCGGCATTATGGAACCCTGGGCACTCCCGTCGCGCTCACGTCGATCGCGTTTGTGGTTGGACTCTTGCTACTGCCCTTCGGCGCTGAGACTCGCGGGAAGTCCCTGCCGGCATGAAGGCGATGGTGCTGCGCGCGCCCTGCGAATTGGCTCTCAGTGATGTCGCGCAACCACGCGTTCCCGTAGGTCACGTTCTGGTGCGCATCGCCCATAGCGGGTTGTGTGGAACCGATTTGAAGATTTACAAAGGCGCCATCCCGGCCCAATATCCGCTCATCATGGGCCACGAGATGGTGGGCGAATTGGTGGACGGCGATCGTGTGATCGTCGATCCGGTCCTCTATTGCGGAACGTGCTTCCATTGCCGCATGGGACAAACCAATCTCTGTCCCGCCGGCGGACTGATCGGACGCGAGACCAATGGCGGGTTCGCTGAATACGCCGCCGTCCCCGCAGCACAAGTATTTCGCCTGCCCGATTCGCTCGACATCCGCATCGCGCCGCTGATCCAAGTGGCCACCACCTGCTTGCACGCGCAACGCCTGGCGTCGGTGTCGTTGGGCGAATCGGTCGCAGTGCTTGGCCTGGGAGTGTCCGGACAACTGCACGTGCAAATCGCGAAAGCGCGCGGCGCGGGCAAAGTGATCGGGATCAGCCGCAGCCGGTTCAAGAACGACCTCGCGAAGCAGCTCGGCGCGGACGTGGCGATAGAATCCGGGCCGGAGGCTGTAGCGAAGGTTTTGGAAGCAACGGATGGCCGCGGCGCCGACGTGGTGATTGAGTGCACCGGTGTGATGACGTCCATCGCCGACGCCATCCGGATGGCGCGCTTCGGCGGCCGAATCCAGATGTTCGGCATCACCAACGCAACCAGCGGAGCCTTGCCGTTCTACGATCTTTACTTTAAGGAACTGACGCTCATCAACAACCGCGCCGCCACCGCGCAGGACTTCCCGGTGACCATCGACCTGGTGGCTCGCGGCGCTGTTCGCCTGGAGCCTCTGGTGACGCATCGCATGCACTTGGACGAACTCGGAGCAGCGCTCGGAATGGTGGAGGACGGCGCCGAGAGACGGCTGAAGATTATTCTGGATCATACGTGAACTCATGGCCAGACTAGCGCCGGCAACCATCCTTGTGTGCGCCATGCCGGCGCTCGCGTTCAGCCAGTGGCTGACCTATCCAACCCGCGGCGTTCCCAAGACACCGGGCGGATCGCCAAATTTGAGCGCGCCTACGCCCAGGACCGCCGATGGCAAGCCGGATCTTTCGGGAATGTGGGAAATCGAAAACACTGGAGGGTGTCCGCCCTATGGATGCCCCGATTTGCCGCTTTCCAAGGAATTCCTCAACATCGGAGCGCGGCTGCCGGGCGGTCTGCCCTATCGGCCGTGGGCGGCGGACTTAGTCAAGAAACGAATGGCCGACAACGGGAAAGACGACCCGGCGTCGCAATGCCAGCCAGCGGGCGCGATCCGGTTGTTCACCTTTCCGCAATATCGAAAGATGGTCCAGGCGCCAGGGCTGTTGGTGATGCTGTCGGAGCGCGACGCGACCTTCCGGCAGATATTTACGGACGACCGGGAATTGCCGAAGAATCCGCGACCATCCTCTACCGGGTACTCGTCCGGCCATTGGGACGGAGACACATTAGTAGTTCAGACCATCGGTTTCCGTGATGGCATGTGGCTGGACCGCTACGGCAGTCCGATGACGAACGCCGCAAAACTGACCGAACGCTTCCGGCGCGTCAACTACGGAAACCTGGAAATCGAAATTACGGTGGACGATCCCAAAGCCTACACGGCGCCCTGGACCGTGACGCTGCACCAATTGATCGTGCTGAACACGGAACTGCTGGAATACTTCTGCCAAGAGAATGAAAAAGATCAACCCCACTTGGTCGGCAAGTAGCTGAATAGGCCAGGAAACTCCCTGACATTAGCGCATATAATGTGAGGCATGGCCGTTCGGCTTGGATGGGGAGTGGCTGCGATCCTGCTCAGCGGTTATGCCTTCGCGCAAACACCACCGCCGCAGCATTGCACGCTGGCTGGCACGGTTGTCAATTCGGCGACCAACGCAGGCGTCCCGCACGCATTAGTCACCTATAATGGCGCCGCACAAGGTTTTCGGTTTACGGATACAGGCGGCAATATTCAGGTGGGGAATGTGCCGTGCGGACAGTATTTCCTGGCGGTATCAAAGCCCGGTTTTGTATCCGGGCAAGAAGACTCCGATCAACTCTTCCTGCTATCCAATCCTATTTTGCGAGAGACACTGGAGAACCAGCCTGAGCAGTCCGCAACTCCACCCAAGCCCGCAAATGTACCTCTAAGTCTCACGCCGGACTCTCAGGCCGCAAGGATTCCGCTTATCCCCGTTGCCTCCATCGCCGGAACAGTTCTCGACGAAAACAGTGAACCACTCGGAGGGGTGGTGGTCCAGGGGATTGCGGTGAAGGCTGCGTTGTCGGGCACGGACTACGTTCCAACGAGGACCGCGCACACCGATGATCGCGGCCATTATGAACTACTAGGGCTCACGCCCGGCGATTATGTGGTCCGGTTGGCTGGAGAATCTTCCTCAACGCACTACTTCCAGGGCGCCAGTCCGAACCCCAACAACGACCATCGCGGGATGCAGCCCGTCTACTATTCGAACGTGGACTCGGTGTCTTCCGCTTTAGTACTGCACTTGGCACCGGCGGTACAGACCAACGCCGATTTTCGGCAAGCTACGGAGGCGGCCTTTGATATCAATGGGCGGATCTCCGGCTTCATCCCGCAGGCCTGGACCCGATTGCGGCTGTACCGGGACGGCGATCGCCTGCCCGCGGGCACGGCCTTCGTGAACCTGACCAGTGGCCTGTTCCGCTTGACGGATGTCCCGCGTGGGAGCTACATGCTGCGGGTGGAGCAATACCAAGCCGATCCACCGCTATGGTTCGCGGCGGAGGAGCCGATAACGGTTTCCTCGGAACCGATTCAGAATCTCGTCGTTCAACTTTCCGGCGGTGTGGACATTCCCGTGTCGGTTTCTTACGAAGCGGGAGCGCAGGACGACGGACAGATTCAAGTGATGCTGCTGCCGCAACACTCGCCTGAGAACATGCGTCACGCGTCCATCGGTAAATTTGCCAATCCCCAGGCCGATAACCAGCCCGCGCCCCCGAAGACGTTTACCAATGTGATCAGCGACAAGTACAAGCTAACTGTGGCGGTAAACGGCAGCGGATATGCGGCGTCGGCAAAGCTTGGAGACCTCGACGTTCTTCACGGTGAATTTTCGATTGGAGGCGCAGTCGGCGAACTTCATGTGACCATTCGCGGCGACAGCGCAACCGTCCAAGGGCTAGTCACGTTTCAGGGACAGCCCGCGCCAGGTGCGCAGATCTATCTTATTTCTACATCGGGTAACGGAGCCGGAGTGAAGACCGGTTTCGGCGACCCTGAGGGACATTACGACATCACCGGCGTGCCCGCTGGAGACTACCGGATCAAAGCCTGGACAGGATCGCCCACGTTCAAAGAAATTCTGTCGGGGGGCGGGGAGACGTTGACCCTTCAGCCCAGCGAACAGCGGACCGTGGCTGTCGAAGCTACTGCATCGGAGCAGAAATGACAGCCCGCGCGCGATTGCTGCTCACCTTGGTCTTCGCCGGTGGATTGTCGCTCCGCGGCGCGACAAACTACGATGTCAGCGGTGTTGTGCTGGATTCGCAGTCCCAGAAACCGCTCGCTAACATGCGGGTTTCATTGGCGCCGGCCACCGCTCGAGTTCAGAAGCTGGAGCAAGTCACCAAACAAGATGGCCGATTCTCGTTCGCGGTGAATCAGGCAGGCAAGTACACACTTCAAGTCACCAAGCCCGGATACCCAGTGCAGTCTTATGGGGGAGCCGCTTTCACGGGTCTCTCCAGCGCGATTGTCGTCCGCGACGACCAGGACACCAGCCACATCGTGTTTCAGGCGAAACGCGGCGCCGTTATTAGCGGGCAGATCAAGGACGAGGATTCCGAGCCTGTGGGGAATGCTCTGGTCACCGTTTTTCAGGTGATGATCGTGAGTGGCGAGAGAAAAGTCGTCATGCGTGGGCAGGTACGGGCAAACGCCGCTGGAGAGTTTCGACTACCTAATCTGCTTCGCGGCAACTACTACGTCTGCGCGATGGGCCGTCCCTGGTTTGCCGATTCGCTGATACAGCTCCAGGACATGCAGGAAGCGGTAAAGCAATCATATAAGCGTTGGCCGGCCGGCGCGCAGCCAGCCCAGCCGCAGCCGCCTCCGGCGCCGCAATATTCGCCCGACCCCGGATTCCGCGGCACAGCCTTCATAACGACGTTCTACCCCCGCGCTCAGACTATTGAAGAGGCGGGACTGGTCCGGGTGGATACGGGCGGAGAAACGCAGATTTCCATCACACTGCCTCTCACCAAGGCAGTCGTCCTCAAGGGCACGGTTGCCTCTTCGGGCGAGATGAGCGAAGGCCGCGCCAACTTGCTCAAGAAAGTCTACGATCAGTACGTTTCCTTCCTGCAAGAGAGGGTTGCCAAAGAGGGAACATTTGTATTCAACAATGTACCGGCCGGTTCCTACGAGATCATGGCAACCTCCGCTGCCGCGTCTGGCGGGACGAGCTGGAACGTCCGCCTGGATGTTGAGGTCGGGACGTCGGACATGGAAGTGACTCTGAGACCGGCGCCGATGGGCGCGATGATGGGCCGTGTGCTTTTCGAGGGCGAGAATCCGGCCGCGACTGGCGGCCTGTTTGTAACGCTCCGCAACGACAAAGGCAATTCGGCTCGAATCCAGGTGGATTCAGATGGGAACTTTTCGTTGAGCCGCATCTTGCCCGGCCGATACGAGGTGACGGCGGGCTCGGCCGATTACGTTGCTTCGTATTTTGTTGGCCCAACCGGCGAGCACCTGCCGTTGACGATCGAAATCGCTTCGGGCGAGCCCGTTCAGCGCGACTTGATGCTGACGAAGGCAGTGTCGGTGATCGAGAGCACGGTGGAAAAGGCCGGAACGCCGCAAGTCGGCGCTTTTGTTCTGTTAATGCCGAAGAATCCATCGCAGCACTGGGCCTGCCGTTTTGATCAAACCGATAGCGACGGGTCTTATCGTCTGGGGACAATCCCCGAAGGCGACTACTTCCTGATCGCTCTGAATGATGCCGCCGAGGTTGCCTATCGTGATGCCAAGGTCGCCGCGAAACTGACCGGTGCAGCCAAGCCGGTTCACATCGATGCCGGCGATCACCTCGCCATGAAGCTGGACGTTGTGGCCGCCGGCGCCCTCAACCTGCCGTCCCCATAGCTCCAAATAGCCATCGTTCTGGGACCCGCATCCTATTGATCCGTTAAGCAATTCTGCTAGCCTGGAAGGGCGGGGGCGCCAGCATCCACCATGCCGGAAACTACTTTCACACTCAACGGAAACCCGACCACGGTGTCTTATGAGCCGGGGATGGATTTTCTCGAAGTCCTGCGCACACAGTGCGGCGTCGCGTCCACGAAGAACGGTTGCGCTCCGGAAGGCGCTTGCGGCTGCTGTGCAGTCCTGGTGGACGGCCAGCCGGTACTCGCATGCCTGCGCAAACCGGAACACATGCAAGGCCACGAAGTGGTTACGCTGGAGGGCGTGCCGGAGGACATGCGGCGCGTATTGAGCGAAGCGTTCCTGCTCGAAGGCGCGGTTCAGTGCGGCTTTTGCATTCCCGGTATCGTGATCCGCGCGGCGGGGTTGCTGGAACATAATCGCACTCAAGACCGTGAAACCGTAGCCAAGTCGCTGGACGCACATCTTTGCCGCTGCACAGGCTACGCGCGCATCATCGACGCCATCCAAACCGCGGGCGAGGCCTGGAACGATCACAAGCAGCTTCCCAGCCCTGAACCTCGGCGGCATTCCTACTTCGGCGAAGACTACGGATTGACCCGGAATCCCGCGCTCCAGAATGGGAAGCGCGCGAATGGGATCGGGACGTCTCCCTCGCGATATCTCGGAATCGAGCAGGCTCTTGGCGAAAAGCCTTTCGTCGACGACATGCAGGTCCCTGAGATGCTGCACGCCGCGCCACTCATGAGTCCGCACCCGCGCGCGAAGGTTCTGGCGATTGATACGTCGGCGGCGCAGGCTATGCAGGGCGTGCAAAGGATTTTCACCGCACTCGATGTTCCTGGACAGCGTGGCACGGGTCTCGCAATTCCCGACTTGCCGATCTTTGTCGCCGCCGGCGAAACCACCTGTTGCGTCGGCGACATTCTCGCGCTGGTGGTAGCCGACACAGCTTTCCACGCGCGCCAGGCCGCCGCCAAAATCAATGTGGATTACGAAGTGTACCAGCCGGTGACGGATCCGTTCGCGGCGATGGCGCCCGACGCGCCGCAGGTGCATGCTCCCGGCAACTTGCACGTGCATCCGAACCTGCTCGACACCACCGCATTTTCGCGAGGCGATGTGGATGCAGCCCTGGCGGCATCCGCGCATGTCATCGAGCAGACCTTCAGAACGCAGCCGGTGGACCCGGCTTTTCTCGAGCCGGAAGCTTGCCTGGCGATACCGCAAGGAAAAGGCCTGAAGGTCTTTTCGCAGAGTCAGGGATCGCAGTTCGATCAAGCGCAAATCGCCCGCACCTTAGATCTGCCCGCCGAAGAAGTAGAGATTGCGCTGGCGTCCAGTGGCGGATCGTTTGGAGCGAAGGAAGAGCTCTCCATTCAGGTGCAAACGGCGCTGGCGGCGCATCTGCTCGGCCGGCCTGTGAAGACCGTTCTGACCAGGAAACAATCCGCGCAGCTTCATCCCAAACGCCATCCGATGACGCTCAGCTACACGGTGGGCGCCGACGCCGAAGGTCACTTGTTAGCCGTGCGTACCCGCATCGTGGGCGACGTGGGCGGCTACGCCGGCACCAGTGCGAAATGCCTGCTGCGCGCCGCGTGTCATTCCTGCGGCCCGTATCGCGTGCCGAACGTGGACGCCGAGGCCAAGGCCGTGTTCACCAACAATCCGACCAGTGGCGCCATGCGCGGCTTCGGCACCAACCAGGCGCACTTCGCCATGGAAGGCATCATGGATATGCTGGCCGAGCGAGTGGGCGTCGACGGCTATGACATCCGCGAGCGCAACATCCTGAATCCAGGCGACGCCTTCGCAACCGGCCAGATCATGCGGGAAAGCGTCGCGGGATTGCGGCGAAGTTTGGAAGCCGTCAAGGACGTCTATAAGAGCGCCAGGTACGCCGGCATCGGCTGCGGCATCAAGAGCACCGGCATTGGTAACGGAACCATCGATAGCGGACATGCTGCGATCCGGGTGCTGGAAGGCGGCCGCCTGGATGTTCAGACCGGTTATACCGAGATGGGCCAGGGCCTCTTCACCACCATCCGCCAGGCGGTGTGCGAAGAAACCGGACTGTCGCCGGAGATCATGGATGTCCGCTGGGACAAGGCGCTGGGCGCCAAATGCGGTGAGACATGGGCGTCGCGCGCCACCACTCTGAGTTGCGCCGCCGCACAGCGAGCGGCAACCCAACTGGCGGACGACCTGAAGAATTCGAGTCTCGAACAACTGGTTGGCCGCGAGTACACGGGCGACTACGTTTGCAACTTCACCACCAAGCCCGGCACTCCGGAAGCGCTCACCAATCCGACCACGCACATGACGTTCAGCTACGCCACGCAGGTGGTGATCGTGAATGACGATGGCCGCATTGAGCGCGTGGTAGCGGCGCACGACGTCGGCCGGGCCATCAATCCCAAAGGCTGCGCCGGACAAGTGGAAGGCGGAGTCCACATGGGACTGGGCTATGCGCTCTCGGAAAACTTCACCAGCACCAACGCCACTCCGGACTCTCTGCTGCTGCGCGATTGCGGCATTTTGAAGGCCAAGGACACCCCGAAAATCGATGTCATCCTGATCGAAGTTCCCGACGAAGTGGGCGGCTACGGAGCCAAAGGCGCGGGAGAAATCGGATTGGTGCCCACTGCCGGAGCGGTCGCGGGCGCCCTGTACGCCTACGATGGAATCCGCCGCTTCAGCTTGCCGATGGACGACGCACCGGCCGCTGCACCGTCGGTGCCGAAGTCGCGCCGCAAAGCGCCGGTGCTGTTGGGCGCCTAAAACCCGTAAAGCCGCGCCGGATTATCCACCAAAATCTTTTTGCGCACTGCCGAATCGGGTGCCCAAACCGGAAGCAGGTTGAGCACGCGGCCATCATCGATTCGATAGAGCGGCGTCACTTCTGACAATGGATGGCCAGCCTGCGCCTCGGGATGGGGATGCGGCCAATCGCTGCCCCAAACGACGCGATCCGCGTTGGCGGCAATCAGCGCTTGCGCGAGCGGCTTTACATCGGCATAGTCGGCGAGAGTCGACGCGCGGTAGGCGCCTGATATCTTGACGTAAGCTTTCCCGGATTCGACCAGCGCAACCAGATCCGCAAAGCCCGGCTGATGCACGCCCAGCGCGGCTTGAGCGCCTCCAAAATGATCGAAGACCACGGCGACAGGGGAAGCCTGGACAACATCCTTAATGCCAGAGATCACCCCTAGCGTCGTGTACATTTCGATGTGCCAATCGCGATGCTGCACGCGCTTCAGGGCCGCCTGAAAACGCTCGCGCGCGATCGCCGGATCGGACTGGCCCGCATTCGTCAGATTGATCCGGATGGCGCGGACACCGCCCCGATTCATCGCGTCCAAGTCGCTCTCCGATGTTTTTTCGCCGATCACCGCCACGCCGCGAGCGTTCGCTCCGCGGGCCTTGATCCCGAAGAGGGTCGCGGAATTGTCCGTCCCATAAATGCTCGGGTTCACGATGACAACGCGCTGCATGTGCAACGCGCGATGCAGTTCCGACATTTCCTCGGGTGAAGCGATCCCGGGAGTGTAGGCGCGGCCCGGCCACAGCGGAAACTTCCGCGGGTCGCCAAAGATGTGCGTGTGGCAATCGCAAGCTTCCGGCGGAACGTCGAAATCGACTGGCGTCGCGGGTTGCGACGGTTTAGCAAAGGTCGGACGCGCACGCAAGAGTCCTGCCGCGGCCACGGCGGCTTTGAGCGAATCGCGGCGCGTGATCAATTAGCCCACCTGGCGCGCGCCCCGTCCAAAGTAAAAGCTGCGTGAAGTTTGGTCGTCCCATCCGGCATTGCAATGGGCCACCGACCAGCGTTCCACTTTGCGCGGCTCCAGCACCGGCTTGCCGAGCGCCGGACACGAAAGGCAGTAGCTGCCGGCGTGCGTTCCGATCCAGATCAGGTTTCGATCCCACTCCACGAATACGTTTTCGGTCGATCCACGCCACCAGCTCTCATAGTCGTCGATCTCGCCTTCGTGAGGCGGAACGAAGTAGGCGACTTCCTTCGGCGCGGTGGGATTGGAAAGATCGAAAACCCGGATGCCGGCGTTAAACCATGCGATCGCCATAATTTCTGGACGCGAAGCTCCAGGCGCTAGCCAACACTGCGTGTTGTGCGAGCCGAAGCGGCCTCGCGCGAAACAAAAGTCGGAATAGGGAGCCTCCGGGGGTGCGGCTGGCCGGGGAAAGAACCCAATGATCTTTGGATTGTGAGGGTCCTTGACGTCGACGACATAAGGCGTGTGATACACCTCGCGGCAATCCGCCTCGAGCGCCTCATGCGTGGCGACAATTAGATTTTGTAGACGCGGATGCGCAGCATCCGAAATCACGGGATAACAGGTATGAAACGGGATGGTGCCGAGCGCGTTGAATTCGTACTGTACTTTGCCGGCCGGCTTGGGCTTGCTGATATCGCTCAAGTCCATCACATACATTCCGAACGCGCCGAATCCGCCGTAGCCGAACTTGCCGCCGTCCTCTACGCGTTTCGGCACACTGAGCGCCCCGTGATTGCCGGTCCAGGAAGCGTGGTCCCCAGCGAAGATGTACTTCTTGTACTCCGCTTCCTCGCCCAGACGTTGTCCGGGCACACACCAGCGCGATACTTCCTTCACCTTGCCGGGATCGGACATGTCGACGATCATGATCGCGTTGCTGTAAGGGCGCTGGTGATTCTCCAGCCGCAACTGATCGTCCCACCCGCAATCCAGGTACGCGTACTTCCCGCCGTCATAAAAGTTGTGGTGTGTGCCGTTGCCCTTCACACCGGTGTTGTACTCTTCGAGCAGTTCGGGCTTAGTGGGATCGGTGATGTCGTAATTGCGGATTCCGCGCAGGCCTTTGAAATTGACGGAGCGGTCGCGCAGTTCCTTGTCATACGCCCCGTCCGGAAACTGGGGCGTGGCCGACGTTAGCGGAGCGGCAGCCGTACACATCATGATCCACTTCTTCAGATCCGTGTTGAACACCACCGCGCCATTGCCCTTGACCACGCCTTTGTTGAGCACCACAGGTTTCGTGGGTTCGCTGACGTCGATGAATCCTCCACCAGCAGGCAACAAGCGCTGCTTGCCTTTGGCCCACATCGCCATCAACGGCTCGCCACCGCTGATGGTCGATCCCGGCAACGTGGCGTGAATCTCCATGTTGTGGATGTACTGTTTTCGATCGAGAAAGTCGAGCGCGCCTAGAGCGAGCCGAAAAGGCGGCGTCCCTCCGCCGGGCGTGAGTCCGGAAACCTGCGCTCGCGCGCCGATGGAGCCAGCCAGGCCAGCGGCTGCCGCGCCTAATAGCGATCTACGGCTGAATTCTTGCGCCATGGGTCGTCTCCTACGGGCGGGCCGGCGGCGGCAGTTTCTCCGCCAACGGAGGCTGCGGACCAACCACGCTGGTCAGCGCGGCGTAAGCGCACTCCTCATCCTGGTTCGATCCACCGACACCGATAGCCCCGATCATCTGATCGTCCACCATAATCGGAAGTCCGCCGGAAGTCGGAAACACGCCGATGCTGGACCAGCGCAGTTGCAGCGCCAGGTTATTAGCGACCATGTTGGCTCGTGCGTGCGTGGAATCCCTGGTATAGAGCACGCTCTTGGCCTTCAGCAATGCGGTCTCGATGTTGATAGGAACCTGGCCGTCCATGCGATGGGCATGTACGATCTGGCCGGTTGGGCTGAGAATGAACACGGTGACCGCAATCTTTTTTTCCTTAGCGTAGTTCACGCAGGCTTCCGTTATCTTTTCAGCTGTGTCCGCGGAGATCTCGCCTTTCGACTTGGCTTTTTTGGCCGCGTCGCCTGAGACCACAAATTTGTCGATGTTCTGTCCGAAAGCGACGGCCGTGGTAAGAGCGAGCGCCATCGTAACGATTCTTAGTTGCTTCATGATATTCTCCTCTTCCTTCTGAATACTGCGCTGAACTACTGCGTTGCTGCGTAGGCGGCAATCGCTAGAATGTCATCGGGCGATAGATTCGCGACCACCTTCTTCATCAGCGCCGATGACACGCTGTGGTTCGTGCCGGTTTGAAACGCATAGAGTTGACGCGCGACGTACGCCGGGTGGAGACCCGCGATCCTGGGGACGTCGCCCAAGCCTTCCAGCGAGTCGCCGTGACAAATACCGCAAGCGATGGTCTTGTTGTTACCGCCGGTTTTAACGAGCGCCGCGCCCTTCGCCACGCTTCCCGTAGGGACGTAAGCGATAAATCCCGAGTGCGGATCGCGGCTGGTAGCTCTGGCCAAATCTTGCGGAAGCTCGACAATACGATTGCCCAGTGGCTCCGTGCCACCGCCGGGCCACGGCAGACGCTGCCGGCCTTTGACGCTCACGTAGCTCTTGGGCGCCGTATCGGTTTCAACAACCTTGATCCAGCCGCCCGGCTTGAGAGCCGCGAAGTATTCCGCCGCTTGCCGCACCTCGTCGTCCGACATGCCCTTGGCGATCGCGTTCATCCGCGCCGGATCGATGCGCGTGCCGCTTTTAAAATCTCCCATCGTCCGAATGATGTATTCAGCCGAAAGCCCAGCCAGATCGGCGGATTCCTGATGGCCGTGACCCGACATCAAATGGCAGGAGCCGCAGGCCAACACAGCTCCCTTGCCATGCTGAACAATCGAGGGCGCCGATGCAGCCTCGTCCGGAAACCAAACCGGGGGATTCAATAGATCGTCAATCTGTGCGGCGGTGTATTCTTTGGAGCTGCCCGGCACTTTGATTGGCCCGCTCTCTTCGCTCGCCAGAGGCTGTTGCTTGTCTGGCGTCAGGAACGCCCATGCGGGACGATTCGCGTCCGATGGCGTCTGGGCCTGCATGACGAACGTTGCGGCCAAGGCAACGAACACATACTTCTTCAACATGGAACGCCCCCTTTGTGAGACGTGCTGCGTGATACGTGACGACTAGACTGCTGTAGGCACGGCCT
>Ga0182024_10002894_pt1 | contig 41771 bp, 47 predicted proteins | sample P32metaG_FD_120480 | JGI IMG/M metagenome (GOLD analysis project Ga0182024, IMG submission 120480) | Permafrost microbial communities from Stordalen Mire, Sweden - P3-2 metaG (Illumina Assembly) | ecosystem: Environmental > Terrestrial > Soil > Wetlands > Permafrost | place: Sweden: Stordalen... | reverse complement strand
CCCGTTGCGTCCGCGGCCGCCAGCCCGGTTCTGCGGCCCGAGCTGGCGATGGCCACGCTCGTGGCGATCGCCCCGGTCTTCATCATTTTCTTCTTCGCGCAGCGAGCGTTGGTCACCGGGATGCTGGCCGGCTCGACCAAGGAGTGACCGACGAAAGTCGGTACTAGCCAATTGCGATGAAAACTAGGGATACAACTACGATGCATCAGCGACGCGAAAGAACCCTCCCTTACGGCAGGGTTGCGACCCGGCGACGCGTCGGGGCTTCCAGAGGAATTCGACGTCTCAGTCGGAAAGCAGGTTATCGACCACGAGGTCGCGCTCCGGACAGCAGGAGCTCGACTGACGGTTCAGGCCTGTATATCATGAGCTCGAGGCTGGAACTATCTGCCAAACGAAGTACTACCGACCTAACGGCGTGGTGGCGCCCTACGACCCCCGTCTCGAGGAACACTACAAACGATCATGAACCTCACAGTGCACACCGCTCTTCGGGAGAAACACCACTCGTGGTACGAGCGTATACCGCGACCTGAAGTCACCGAAGAATCTGCGTGGACGAGTTGGCGCCGTTGCCACCTGCACGACTCGCGGCGTTCTTTGAGAAGCCGCAAGGAGGAACATGATGGAAGTAGTGCTTCACAGCGTCTTGAAGGACGGGCAAGAACGGAACTATGAGACGGCACACGCCGAGGTGCCCGAGGGCCTCCGAGTGTCGTTGCTCAGATCGGGGATCCGGGACTGGACAATCTGGAGGAGTGGCCGCCATTTGTTTCATCTCGTGGAGTGCGAAGACTTCGCGGCAGCGATGAGCCAGCTGGAGGTCGACCCAGTGAATGAGAGGTGGCAGGAGTTCATGGCACAGCTCGTCGACCATTTCGAAGTCACCGGGGACGGGTACGAGGCAATGGCGCTGCTGCGCGTATGGAAGCTCCGAACCCAGGCTGGCTCCTCGGTGCACCCCGTATTGGAAAGGGACCGGTGATCATCGACGCCCACCAGCATTTTTGGGATCTGGAGAGTGGCTCGTACCCGTGGCTCACGGCCGCGTACGGCCCGATCTGCCGTTCGTTCGACGAAGCCCAACTTGAGCCCGAATTGCGCTCGTGCGGTGTTTCGGGAACAGTGCTCGTCCAGTCCATGGATAGTTACGAGGATAGCGACGCCATGTTCGCGGTGGCGCAACGGTGGAGGTACGTAATGGGCGTCGTCGCGTGGGCGCCCCTGACCCGCGCTGAGGAATCCGCCAAAGCGATTGAGAGGTTCAGGCGGCACGATGCCTTCGTCGGGGTTCGCCATCTCATTCACGAGGAACCCGATCCCGACTGGCTCCTGCGTGACGACCTGCAACGTGGCCTAGAGCTCCTTGAGGCGAATGGGTTCACCTTCGACGTCGTCGCGGTACTACCGCGGCACCTCGATCACGTGGCGACGCTAGCTGAGAGATTCCCTCGTTTGAAACTCGTTGTCGACCACACGGCGAAGCCGCCCATAAAGGACGGGGGATGGTTGCCATGGGCTGAGTTAATGACCCGTGCAGCGTCGTACCCGAATGTATACACGAAGCTGTCTGGTCTGAATACAGCGGCGAACTGGGAGACGTGGGGCCCTGACGACCTGCGCCCGTACGTCGATCACGCTCTTGGGGCATTCGGCGCGAACCGCGTCATGTTTGGCAGTGACTGGCCTGTTAGCATTCTGGCGGGTGGGTACCAGAAGGTCTGGGCCGCGACCCAGTCGCTCTTGTCGGGACTCACCGAGGATGAGCGCGCAATGGTCCTCGGCGCTACAGCCAGCGAGTTCTACGGGCTGGAGGTCAGGACATCATCGACGAGTTGAGGCTCCCAGGCCCTCGTTCGCATAACGACGTAACCGGTCGTGCACAGGCTGGCGCGCGTCCCCGTAGCGACGGCCTGTCGGTGACGCTGGTACCGACGAAAAAGAAACGGTACGTCGATAAGGGCGGCCCATAGGTCGGGCGCCAAGGCTGCGACCGCCAGGCTGATGCCGCCCTCCCGGCTCGCGCCCGAGGTAGCCACTTTGTCCCGTTGCACCATGGGATGTGAGCGCACAGCGTCAAGAGCAAGCACGGCGTCCGCATATGCGCGACGGTGGTAGTACTCGTTCGGGTCAAGGATCCCTCTAGTCGTGAAGCCCGGGTGCGAAGGCGCCGCACCCACGGGGTCGGCCGTAGCGCCTGGGATCCAAGCGAACCCCTGCCCACGAGTATCCATTATGAGGCTCGCGTAACCTGCAAGCGTCCACGCACTCACTTCGAGCGGGAGACCTCGGCCGCCGCCGTAACCCTGGAATCGCACCACCGCGGGTACTGGGCCCTCAGTCTTTGCCGGCAGGTGCAACCGGGTGGCCACCGAACCCGGAAAACGTGACATCAACGGTGTCGACCACGGTGAGGCCAATGTCGATACTGTGCCATATGGGTGGCTACGCCAGGGCTCGGCTATCGGCCAGTGTCGTCAACCAAAACAGATCAGCGTCTACAGGCCAGACGAGCTCAGGAGCGTACGCAGTGAGCTCGTCTTTGGGTAGGTCGTAATACGGCATCTTGCGCGTCTCGTCAATGAGTTACCACGACGATGCGCCCATCGGCTGCCTGGCGGACGGGGAGGGGGTCGGTTAGCTCGCCAAGGAAGTACCGATCGTCGACCCCCCGAAAGCCCATGAACCCATACTCTCCAGGTCCTTGCTCGAGAAGTTTTCCCGCGTAGAGGACTCCTAGTCGTCCATCGTCTGCGGCGACGGGAGCATCGGTAGGGAAGTACGGTCCTACCAAGTGTTGCGCCGAGAATGCAAAAGTACCTGCCTTACCTGGGACACCCAACCTGTTGACGCGCGCCGCTGAATGGTCTTCTCCCAAACAGGAAAACAGAATGGCATAGGACCCGTCGAGTTGGACGAGCTGGGGCACCTCCACCTGAGCAAATTCGCCGGGGGTGGTAAGTGGGGGGAGCACTTCCCAGCTGACGAGGTCGTGGGAGCGAGCCTGAGCGACAACGCCCGCGCCATCGGCGGGGCCCGAGGACGAGCGCGCCGTGATTAGTGCGTGGAACAGTTCGTCGTCTGGGCGGCGGAAGAGCCAAGGGTCCCGCCAGGATTGATCACGCCAGCGGCCTTGCTCTAGAACTTCGTACCACTCTGGGTCGACCTCGAGCACGGGGTTTCCCGGGTGTTTGTCCCAGTGCACGAGATCGTCAGAGGCCGCAAGCCCGATCCGTTGCACGAGTCCTCTCTCGGCCTTATTGACGCCGGTATACAACATGTACCAGCGTCCCTCGAGCCCAATAGTGCTCCCTGTCCAGGTCGCAAGGTCGTCCCAGCTGCCACTGGCGCCTGGCTGGAGAGCGTCGGGGAGGACACGCCAGTCACGACAGTCAGCCGACACCGCGTGGCCGATGGTGGCGTTGTGGTGACGAAGAGCCGGGTTGCCTAGCGCCCGCGGTGCTTGCAGGTAAAACAGATGGTGCTCCGCGTCACGACGGACGAGCCAAAAGTCCCAGACCCACTTGTCGGGCAGACGGAACGACATTGCAGCCCCTAGCCCTTGAGCGAGCCTTGAAGGAGCGCCGTGACAAAATGGCGCTGGAATACGACAAACAAGATGATCGTCGGCGTGAGGATAAGCAGCGAACCGGCGGACAGCAGCGGGATGTTGGTGCCCCACTGCCCTTCAAAAGCACCGAGCGCCCCGGCCATCGTCCCGTTCGTGGGGTTGTCCACGAGGACGAGCGAGAGGAGGAACTGGTTCCAGGTCCAAACCGACAGCAAGATTGCGAGTGACGCGAGCGCCGGCCGTGCCAAAGGGACATGCACTCGCCAGAACAACTGCCACGTGGTTGCCCCGTCGACTCGAGCTGCCTCGGAGAGCTCGCGAGGCGCACTGATGAAGTGAGCTCGCATCCAGTAGACGCCGAAAGGCATAAAGAGCCCGATCAGGGGCAAGATGATGGCCCACCGGCTCCCAAGTAGGTCCAGGTCTCTAATTTCGTAATAGAGCGGCACGATGACGCCTTCGAACGGGAGGGTCAGGCCGAGCACGAACAGCACGAAGGCGATTTGGCCACCGCGTACTCGGAGGTGGCCAAGGGCGAACCCTGCCAGGGTCGCGATCAGGACCGACACGGGTACTACGCCGATCACAATGGACACGCTCGACTCGAAGATGGCGCCCATGTTGGCCACGTTGAAAGCCTGGACAAAGTTCCCCCACTGGGGATGAGCTGGCCAGGATATCCCAAGGGGGTAGGTCCCAGACGGGAACAGGGCGCTCGTGAACATGCTGATGAAGGGGAGCAGGGTCACCCCCATGAGAATGACGAGAAGAACGGCACCGGTGACTGAGTTCCGTCGCGCGATGATCATTGCTCCGCCGCCCCCCGACGCGCGAACCATTGAACGGGCAGGATGCAGGCGATCACCAGGACCATCAGCACGAGCGCGAGGGCCGACGCCAGGCCAACTTGGCGGTTGTAGAACGCAAGCTGGTAGATCTCGAGACCAGGGACCATCGTTGCGTTGCCCGGGCCCCCTTGTGTCGAGATATATACAATATCGAACGCTGATAGGGCGGCGATAACCGTCACGGTGACGCAGACGGCGACCTCCTGACGCAATGCGGGCAAAGTTACCGCTAGGAACTCGCGCAGCGGGCGGGCACCGTCCAACTGGGCCGCCTCGTACAGCGCCGGGTCGATCTTTGTCATACCGGCATAGAGGAGTACGGTGCACAAGCCGAGAAGAACCCAGGCGCCTATGACGCCGACGGCGGGGAGAGCGGTATTGAAGCCTCCCAGCCATGCCTGTGCCCAATTACCTAAACCGATATTGGACAGCACCTGGTCAACAACGCCACTCGTCGACAACATCCAGCTCCACGCGATCCCGGCCGCGACGAGTGGGACCACCTGAGGCAGGAACAGTACCGTCCTGGCCACGGCGCCTATCCGGCCCGTCACGAAACGGCGCATGACGGTGGCGACCGCAAGGCCGAGCACAACCGGGACCCCACTGAAGAACAAGATCAGCTCGAAGGCGTGGCCGATGACCCCGACCAGCTGCTCGTTGCCGAACACTGTCTTGTAGTTTTGGACGCCCGCCCATTGGGCTGGGTTAACCCCGTCCCAGTTGTAGAACGAGTAACGGAATGTCTGGACTATCGGCCAGAGCACGAAAGCGGCGTATGCGACCAATGCCGGTATTACGAACAACCAGCCCCGTAGCTGAGCACCGCGGGCCCTCCTTTTGGTGAGGACCCGCGGTGCTACGGTCAAATGCGACTCGCCAATTGAGCGAACGGGCGAGGTCGCGCTACTCATCGCCGGTCAAGGTTAGGGCGCACTGAGTTCTTGCAAGTAATCTGCTTGCACGTTCTTCAGTACGCCTTCGGGTGACAAATGTCCGCCAAAAAGCTCTTGGACAGCGGGCGTCCAGGCTTCCGCGTCGATAGGCCCCGTGGCGTTGGCGATGAAGCCCATGCCCCCGTTGTCCTTGGCGATCACTTGCCCGGCCGCCAGAGTTTGAGCCGTCACTGTACCGGGCTTCACGGGCGGGATCGGGAGGCTCGCCGGGCCACCGGGGTTAGACCCCCCGACGGCCACGTTCAAGGCCCTCGCTGCAGGGTTCGTCTCCACCCAGTTAAGGAAGAAGGCGGCGCAGTTGGCATGCTTGGCCGTGGCCGCAATGCCGTAAGTGAGGGGGGCGGACATGGCGCTCTGTTTGCCACCGGCTTTCAACGGCGGGAAGAGAAAGAAGCCGAACTTGCCAGGGTATGTGCTGTCAAAGCCACCCGATTCCCAGTCGCCGTCGAAGATGACGAGGCCGGTGCCGTGCTGGAACCTACCCATCATTGTGGCGTATGAGACAGCATTGGCGTCTGCGTTGAAGTAACCATCCTTGATCCACCCGTCCAGGTGCTCCACCGCCTGGAGGTTCGCTGGCGTCACGACCGTTGCGTGCGGTTCGTCCAATACCCAATCGTTGATTGGCGCCACAGAGCCGCTGGCTGCGATCGTGTAGTCAGCCATAAGGTACTGGAGGGGGAAGATAAGGCCACCGTTGCCCGAACTGTCGAACTGCTCGACCGGCAGTATGCCGTCTGCCTTAGCTTTAGCCAAGATGGCGTCTAGCTGAGCCAGGGTCGCCGGTGCCGCGGTCATCCCAACCTTTGCGGCGAGCGCCTTGTTGTAGAAGACACCTGTCATGCTGTAGTTGATCCCGAGGGCCCAGAGCGGGCCAACGCCTTGAGGGCTTCCACTAGGTGCCACCCTGGTCTGTTCCAGGTCGGACGCGGGGAACTTGCCCCATCCAAAGGTGTTGAAGTAGCCGTCCAAGTTTTTTAACACGTGGTCCTTGACGAGGCCCGTGATCTGAGGCATCCGCATCAGGTCCGGGGGGTTCGGCCCAGACAGGATGAGAGGTGCGTTTGAGGTTATGGTAGCGAAAGGGTCCTCTCGGATGCTCCACTTCACGTTTGGGTACTGTTTCGTGAACAACTGGGTGAGGTCCACGATGTCTGGGAACCCGGTCTCGAATAACCCCTGCATGGTCACCGGCGCCGTGCCGCAGTTCGCAGCGAAGCTTGCGGGGCCGGCTGCTGCTGCCGCTGTCAAAGAGGCTGCTTGAGCACCTGTCGGGATAGTTACGACCATCGTAGCGGCCAACAATCCGCCTAAGGCTGGGTGACGTCTCAAGAGCATCGATCGCCGGTTCCTCAACCGGCTCGGACCTTTAAGCATGTGATCCTCCTTCCTAGCCGCAGCGCGAACGGCCTCGGAGGATCGTCGGCTGACTTACCGCGTCAATACCCGGCGAGCCTGAGGCAGGCTTTGCGTGCGGCACCCTTTGGGCGAGCTAATTCGAATTAGCTCTGGGGATATATCATGCCCAGTCGGTTCGCGCTTGTCAAGGCATTCTGGCGACGGCTTAGCGATCGGCAGCTACGTCACTGGCCTGGGTGATGCGTGGTGTGCGGAGATGGTGAGGTCGAGCGGGGCTTTCGGGTTGGGTGGCGGTCCCAGGCTGCGCTCTCTTGGCCGGCAGGCCTGTAAGCTCCTCGGCGTGCGTTGCGCCGAAGCTCGGGATCGTCACGATGCGTGACTGTGCTACGGCCGACGCAGGGTGCCTTGGAGCGCGTGGGTACGTTAGCCGAGGACAGCCTTGCAGCGAAGGGTGACCCTCGCGGAGGTCGCTCGGCGGGCTGGCGTCTCCCAGACGACCGCCTCATTTGTCCTGACCGGCCGCGGCGACGAGATGCGGATATCCCAGCAAGTCCGAGTTCGCGTGGAACAGGCCGTGCGGGAGACTGGGTACCGCCCCAACGTAGTCTCGCGAAGCTTGCGCACGGGAACGACTCAGACGATCGGGTTCGTGTCGGACACCGTTGCAACGACACCTTTCGCAGGGCACTTGATCTGGGGCGCGCTCGATGCCGCACGTGAAAGCGACCACCTCCTTCTCATCGCCGAGACCGAAGGCGACCCAGATCTGGAGAAAGAGATGATCGATGCTATGCGGGACCGTGGCGTCGACGGGATCGTGCTTGCCTCAATGTCCACACGCTGGGCCACGATTCCTAAAGGTTTGCTCGATGGCCCGAGCGTGCTCCTCAATGCTCTCCCAGCAAAGCCTTGCGCAATTGCGGCAGTGATCCCCGACGAGAAAGAGGCGGGTCGTACTGCAGCGCGAGCGCTCCTGGCGGCGGGCCACACGGAAGGTATCTACATCGTCGGCGCTGGGCCAAAGCCCAACCAGATAGCCAAAGGCGTGGTCGCCGCAGCTGAGCGGTTGGCGGGCATAGTGGAAGTCCTGGATGCCGCAAATGTCCAGCTCACTGGCGGCGTCGTGCTCAGCGACTGGCAGCCGAAGGCGGGTTACGAGGCAACTAGCGAGCTCCTAAAACGGAAGATAGAGACCAAAGCCCTCATCTGCTTGAACGACCGGCTCGCCTTCGGCGCGTACCATGCGCTGGAAGACGCCGGGAGAAAGGTCGGCGAGGATGTGTCGGTGGTGTCGTTCGACGATGAACCCGTTGCGTCTTGGGTGCGACCAGGACTCACAAGCATCGCTATTCCGCACTACGACCTCGGACGAAAAGCCATCGAGATCCTGCTGAGCGGCCACCATGAAGCTGATAGGCAAGGGGAGGTCTACCGCGTACCGATGCCCCTTCGTCAACGTGACTCGATCGTGGGGCTGAGACGGGCCGACCCCCTCACACCTTCTCGGCCAATCGCTCCCGCTACCCGGCTGGCGCAGCCAGGGCAATAGCGGGAACCTCCCAGCTCCGCCCGCGGTTGGTGCTCCGGCATCATCGACGAGCTCGGGTGCTACCGCCTATATGTCCCGACGCGGTGATCGACATAAAAACGCCCGCCAGTGCGGGAGGGCCCTCTACTCGCCACCGCCTTTGGCGTTCCGCCGTGCCGCCCGAATGGCGCTCAGTGCGGCCCGTTGCCGGATGGTTGCAGGTGGTTCTACGGACGAGGAGTTGGAGTTTCGGTTCCGACCGGAGTCAGTAGAACGCCGTTACCGGTGCGCGAGCCGGACGACATCCGCAAGCCAGGCTTCGGCGGTGGGGGTGCCGAGCCCCGGATTGATCTCGAAGCGGTCGGGGGCGAGTGAATCGATCCGCCAGCTGGAGCCAAACGCGGCGCGCAACTCCCCTTCGGTGACCCGGCGGGGACCCCAGTCGCCGGGCTGGCGGTCGCTGAAGCACATGAGGTGAAGGTGGCCACCTGGGCGGAGCGCGGTGTGCAAAGCCGTGACGTAGTGGATGCGAGCGGGGTCGTCGAAGACGTGGAACAGCCCGCTGTCGACGATGGTGTCGAAGGTCTCGCCGAGCGTGTCGAGGTGGCGGGCGTCGAGCACCTGGAAGCTGGCGTCGATGCCGCGCAGGGCCGCCTTGCGGCGGGCGAGCTCGATGGCGCGCCGGGAGACGTCGATACCGACGGCGCGAGCGTCGTGGAGCGCGGCGAGGATGGTGTGCTCGCCGGTGCCGCAGCCGGCGTCGAGCAGTGCGCCGGTGAGCGTGCCATCCTCGGCGAGGCGGACGAAGGCGGGCTGCGGGCGGCCGATATCCCAGGGCGGTGGCGGGCCGGCATAGGAGTCATCCCAGTCAGGGTGTGGGGCGTCAGCTTCGGTCACGTCCTCATTCTCTCCCGCAAGCACCTTCACTCGGGGGACACACCCCAGTGGCCGACGATCCCGGCGTTTTGCGCGCACGTCTGGCGCGCGCGGGGACGATCACCGTCGCTCTAAGCATGCTGGCCTCCCTCACCTTGTTCCCGGCGCTGCTCGACCTCATCGTTGCGGGGGCGTCGTGGTCACGATTCCTGATCATTGCCCGCCATCTCGACGGCGGACGGATCGAAACGGCCACGGTTTCCGAGTTGACCGACCTCGGTCACTCACTCGACGCGCCGCTGGCAGCGATGGCCGCGTGGGGGCGCAACTGGCGGACGGTCGAAAGTGGCCCGTAGCCGTTGGGACCGGCTACAGGGAGACACCTACCGGATGACGCGGTAATCCACACGCAGATGGCCAGCCGGTGAGGTGGGGCTTCGGATTGATTCGAGCCGAATCGACGGCGACTAGGGATGGATCAAAGGTCGCGAAAGAGCCCTCCCTTTCGGGAGGGCTCTGACGGCTCATCGGATTCTGACGGGGGCCCAGCCCTCATCGGACGACGATCGAGCCTAGGACTCGCCAGTTCGGCTTGCCGGCGTAGAGCAGGGCTCGGATGCGGTAGTTCTCGAAGTTGCGGAACCCGAAGCCGATCCGTTTGATGCGCTTGATCAGGTTGTTCAAGGCCTCTGTTGGGCCATTGGACATCTTTGCCAGGTGGTAGTTGCAGATTTTGGCAAACCAGTCGCGGATGGTGCGCCCGAGCTTTTGGACCTCGGGCGGCATCGCTCGCTTCAGGCAGTGGCCTTGCAGTTCTTCTAGGAGCTGGCGGGCCTCGTCGGGGTTGGTGGCCCGGTAGAAGTCTCTTAGGCGCTCCTTGACCCGGTATGCGATGGCCACCTCGGCACCTGGGTCGCCGAGCTCGAGCAACGAGGCAAGGCGCGAGGTGGCTTTGGCTGAGCTAGTGCAGAGTTCGCCGCCAGGACGTGCCGCTCACCGACGGCCTTCGCTCGGCTCCGATTGCCTAGTCGAGAGGATGCCGCGGCGCCAAAGCCGCTGTTCGGCAGGAGTGAAGTTATTGAGCAGCTACAGGATGAGGGTTACCGAGTTATAGCTCCCCAGTTCCCGCTGACGTCATTGGCGGACGACGTCGCCCGGTTGCGTCAGGTGCTCTCGTTGCAGGACGCGCCGATCGTGCTCGCGGGGCATTCCTACGGTGGACAGATAATAACCGCCTTGGGTCCCGATGCGCCGAATGTCCAGGCGCTGCTGTACGTCGCCGCGTTCGCGATTGACGAGGGGGAATCGCTTGGCGCGCTATCCCAGGGGCCTCCGACCCCGGCGCTCGCACACCAGTTCGTTGATAAGACGAATTTCGTGTGGTTATCAGAGGACGACTTTGTGAACCACTTCGCCGCAGATGTTCACCCCGTCAAGGCTAAGGTGATGTACGCCGTCCAGCAGCCGTTGGCGGTTTCGACATTCTCAGACACCATGGGCGTCCCGGCTTGGAAAACCATTCAATCGTGGTACGTGGTCGCCACCGACGATCAGGCGATCCCTCCTGACGCTGAGCGAATGTTCGCGAAACGCATGGGGGCCACCACTGTGGAAGTGCCTTCGAGCCACGTGGCCATGGTGTCACACCCGAATGAAGTGACGAGGCTTATAGAAGCTGCGGCCGAGGCCGTGTCGACATTGATGTAGACGATCTAAAACCAGACGGAGGGCGGTGGTCAACGGATCACAAAGGGATTCCAAAGAAAACCGTGATCGCAATGTCCGAAATCAAGAGTGGGGCCACTCACGACGGGGGCTGATCGTGGATGGGCGAAGCGACGCATAATGACAGTCCTCGCCGGCGGTCTTGCTCAAATGATCTATTGCGACAGCTTCGGCTTACAGCTTCAGAAGGACAGATGGAATCGCGATTTCACCACAGCGTCCTTATTGGCCCTAACCGTCAAGCCGGGCCAGGAGGCTGGATACCCCGAGACGCTGCCGGAGCGGACCGCAGCCATCTTGAAAAAGAAGGCGTGGGCGCAGGTCGAAGTTGTTGCACTTGAGCTGGTAGGCCTCGGGCATCTCAGTGCGAGGCAGGTGAGGAGAGCAATGACGTCCTAGGCTCCTCGAGCGCCCTGGATCGCCACTCGGGATGCGGCTATCTGCACACATCGGCCGGGGTCGGCGTCTGGGGTCGTCCGAAGCTGCCCGGACAAAGCGCCCCGGCTGTCCACCCGCCGGCTGTCCTCCGACTGGAGACCGGCAGCGTTAACGAGTGCGGGAGTCCCGATCGACCCAAGGTCGGCGTCGGTAACGCCCCCTCGGGCAAGCCCTCGATAGACATAAAGTCCTCGCCATTGCCTAGCGACGAAGTGAGAGTCAGCGGACACGGGGATTACCTAAGAGATCTCCTGCTTGTCCCCGGGTCGGAGAAGGAAGTACGCGTCTTCGGTCTAGCGTCGTGGCTGGGGGACCGCTTCCGAGACCCGGTCACTCGCCAGCTCGCCCACCCCTTGGAAGTCCTCAGGCCCGCGACCGACTAATGCTCCTTGACGCCGCTCCGCACACCTGTTAGCATCTTAGGCGAACGTTCGCTCACGTACGTCCTTAGTTCACCTGGGGAGGGAGATCGGTGGCCTGGCTTGATGGCGATGGCTCGAAATTACGGCCCTTCTCGTTGGCTGCAGTGACAAAGGACGACAGGTGACGCGCCTCGCGGTCGACCCCGGGCGTGTTCTTGGTACGCTCAACCGCAACGTCTTTGGGGGCTTTGTCGAGCACCTCGGGCGCTGTGTGTACGGCGGCATGTACGAGGAAGGGTCGCCCCTCAGCGACGCCAACGACTTCCGTAAAGACGTGCTCGACCTCCTTAGAGATCTCCAGCTGGGCGTACTGCGCTGGCCGGGGGGCAACTTCGTCAGCAATTACCACTGGGTGGACGGGATAGGGGCTAAGGAGGCCCGGCCGCGCCGGCCAGATTTAGCGTGGGGAGGCGACGACACAAACCGGTTCGGCACTGACGAGTTCATGGCTTACTGCCACGTCCTTGGGACCCAGCCGTACATCTGCCTGAACATGGGGAGTGGTGACCTCGAGGAGGCACTCGCATGGGTCGAGTACTGCAATTCGTCCGGGCGCACCTATTGGGCTGAGCGACGTCGCCAGAACGGGCGAGACGAAGCCTACTCCGTGCCGTACTGGGGCTTAGGTAACGAGATGTACGGCGAGTGGCAAATAGGTGCCCTCTCGGCCGAGGAGTACAGCAAAGAAGCTACCCGGTGGGCCCGGGCCATCCGGCGGCTCGACCCGAAGGCCAAGCTCGTCAGCTGCGGGTGGGAGGGGTGGATGGACTGGGACCGCGTGGTGGTCGAAGCTATGGCACCGCTCGTCGACCTGCACTCGATCCATATCTATTCGGGCTCGGACGATTATTGGACGAATGTGCTCCAACCCCACCAAGCGGAGCGGGCCATCCGCTGTTGCCGCGCCTTGATCGAGCGCGTGGCTTTCGCCAAAAAGATCAAGCACCCCCCGCGCATCGCGTACGACGAATGGAACGTCTGGTACCGAACCTTGGACGGTGGTCTCGAAGAGAGGTACGACTTCTCCGACGCCTTGGCCGTGGCGACTTACCTCAATATCTTCGTTCGTAACTGCGACTGGGTACAAATGGCAAACCTGGCCCAGATGGTAAACGCCATTGCGCCCATCGTGACGACGCCAGAAGCCGCCGTGGTGCAGCCGATCTACTTCCCATTCCTACTCCACTCTCAGTCTGCTCTCGACTTGGCCGTCGACGTCCACGTCCTGGGACCGACGGTGCCCGCTCCAGATCCCTCGTGTGCCGGTCGCTGGACGGTCGACCTTGCTGACCTGGCCCCTTTTTCACTGGTCGATGCGTCTGCGACCGTCGACCGAGACCGGCGCCACCTCTCGGTGGCGCTCGTCAACCGCAGCTACGACACTCCCGAGGTAGTCGAGATCGTACTGCGGGACATGGCGTTCGGCGACGCCGCCCGGGTGCGGGCGCTAACGGCCGGCGCCAGCACGGAGCCGTCGTCGGTCCTAGGCGTCCTGCCCGCACACCTCGAGGAAGGCTCCGAGGCCGCCAAGGGCCACAAGCTGGTCGTAACGATGCCACCACAATCGTTCGTTGTCGTGGAGGTCGCGATGACGAACACGTAGCTGGACAACTGCACGCATGGTCACCATCCGCCGACCATCCATTTGTAGATAATGACCCTCTGTAATGAAATGCCACCAAGTTCTAGCCACAATATGCACCAGCCCACACTGCAAAACGAAAGGGGACTCAAATGTCCGAAACCCAGCCGGGGAGCATCCCAAATAGTTCTCCGGATCCAGCTCTGACCAGACGTCGGTTTCTTGCATTAGGCGCCGCGGGTGCAGCCGGCGCCGCGCTCGTTGCGGCCAGCCCCGCAGCCTCGGCCGCCGTGCGTACAGGCGCGGTGCGCTCCGGCGTGACCAACATAAGAGAGCCCGACGCAAAGACTACGTTGAGCTTCTTATCCTGGGACGAGCTCAAGGTGATAACGCCCGTTGTCGACTTGTTCGAGAAACAAAATCCGTCGATCAAGGTCGAGTTAGAGTACCTACCGCCGATCCCTGCATACGTCTCCGGTCTGTCCACGCGCCTCCTCGCAGGTATTGGGCCCGACATTTTCATCTATACAGTGGAGAACAAGACCCAGCTCAACAAGTACAATTATGTCTACGACCTTAGCAGCCAGCCCTTTGTCAACGTGATGGCCGCCAACAATCGCAACTTCATGTCGTACAACGGGGGAGTGTGGGGTCTTTCGGTCGCGGCCTGGGCCGGCGGGATCTACTACAACAAGGCTCTACTTGCCAAAGTGGGGTCAGGGCCAGCGCAGACATGGGACGAGTTCCTCACACTGTGTGGCAAATTCAAAGCCATGGGTATCACCCCGTATTTCGGGGGTGGGCAGCCAGACACCGTCGTCGAGGCACTTATTGGGAGCCACTTTAAAACTGCCGGATTGACAGATGCAGCCATTTTTGACGGAAAGGCGACATTTGCGGAGTACTGGGGACCTCCGCTGGCTTTGTACGATAAGTTGTACTCGACTGGGCTAGTCCCGGCGAGCATGATCGGCGTAAGCGCACAGAGCGGCGAGTTACTGAGTGAGTTCGCTAATGGGAAACTAGCGGCGTACGCGTCGGGCCCATGGGACTCACCTGGTATCCTTGCCGACAACCCGAAATTGGACTTTGAAATGTACCCTGTACCGGGGGCCACGGCAGCCAGCCAGTCGTATTGGTGCGGTGCCCCGACCGAGGGTTGGGCGATCAATGCGAAATCGACGAACCTCCCTGGGGCGCTAAAGTTCCTAGAATTCCTGGCCAGCCCCGAGGCGCTCAAGCTCTACGGCAGCCAGTCAGGACAGATCATCACAACAACAAATGTCACGACACCGGTAACCCCTGAGCTCACCCTTTGTGGTAAGGCGGCGCGTGCCAGCACCTATTACTACACGGGCATCTCTTGGCCCGCGCCCATCGCCGACGCTCTAGGCACTGTCGCCAACGCTCAGTTCGAACTTCTGATCCAGGGCAAAGTCACGCCAGCCCAGCTGGAAGCGAACATGCAGGCCGCTATGAAGCGGCTCCAAGCCTAGGCCGGCTCTAAGCCTAGGCCGGCGATAGACGAGGCGGACATATCCGCATCTCCGAACGAAGATGGTGGCAAGATGACCCCATTGTTGCATAGCGACTTGCCGACGGGGTGCCTACGAACCCCCATCTTGACAAGGACGGTGCCGGGCAGGCCAAAGCTCGTGGTCTGCCCGGCACCAGTCTCCCGCAGGTTGCCCAGCTCGCGACGCCGCACTAAAAAACGGCCGACGCCGAAAGCTTCCAGACCGTTTGTGGATGCCAATGCCCGTCGGCTCGTCGAACGTCCCTTAGAACCTGTCGCTTCGTTCCGGGTGGACGGTACCCGTTGAGCGCCACTTCGCGCCAACAGACCGGAGAGGCGGGTCCTTACCTGGGAACGCCCCCGCCGAGCTCGTCCGCAGCAGGACGACAGAGGCAACCGCGACGCCAGCGGGTGCTGGTGTCAACGCGTCGGCGCGAACAGGTGACGACGCGCCTATTTATTTTGCCTCTTGCAATCGTATTTGTGGCCCTCTTCGCCATCCCTGTGGCGCGTTCTCTTTATTTCAGTTTTACAAACTTCGGAGGTTACTCTACCAAGGTTTCCTTTATCGGCTTTGCAAATTATACCGCCCTGTTCTCCAACCCGACCGTCTTGACTGGCCTGTCGTTTACCCTTGTCTACGCCATAGGGCAAGCACTGATCGTAACTGTTATTGCGATCCCGCTTGCGATTGCGCTGAACAGAAGGTTCGTGGGACGGAACTTTGTGCGGGCCGCCCTGTTCTTCCCAGCCGTCCCGAGCGCAGTCATTCTCGGGCTGGTATGGACATTCATCCTCGCACCAATCTCGATGGGAGTGGTCAACTCTGTGCTGGGCGAGTTGTTCGGGGTGGGCCCCGTGCCGTGGTTGTCGACCAACCTACTGGCCAGGCTGTCGGTGATAGGGGTGGGCGTCTGGTCACAGGTTGGCTGGCATGCCATGCTCTACCTTGCATATCTCCAGTCGATCCCGACCGACTACTATGACGCCGCCGACGTCGACGGCGCATCGAGCATGCAGCGGCTCTTTCGCATCACGGTACCGCTGCTGGCACCCGCAATGACGGTCAGCATTGTCCTCCTGGTCGTTTTCGGCCTGCAAGTATACGCATTGCCACTCGCGTTGACAGGGGGCGGACCGGGGTATGCCACTTATACCATGTCACAAACCATCATCCAGCTGGGTATTTCTAACGCACAATACGGCCAAGGGGCGGCGCTGAGCATCCTGTTCCTCCTCATGGTGGCGTTGGTGCTGGTAGTGCAAGTGACTATTCTTCGACGCCGTGAGGCGCGCCTGAGATGAGGAGAAGATCATGGGTCAACAGGCTGGCGACGAGCGTCGTTATGATCTCGATCGCCTGTACCGTGGCTTTTCCGTTTTACTACATCATTGTCAACACCTTTAAGACCCAGCAGCAGACGTCTGAATCACCGCTTGGCCTGCCAACGTCATTAAGCCTCACGAACTACAAGAATGTCTGGGACAACATACCAGTCCTTCAGAGCTTCGAGAACACACTTCGCGTTACGGTGCTATCGGTCGCCTTCATGTTGTTGCTCGGTTCCATGGCGGCGTACGGCATAGTGATGCGGAAGAACCGAGCCAGCAGGCGCATTCATATCGTACTGCTCTTGGCGCTGGCGGTACCGTTCCAGGTCACACTAATACCGATATACCAGGCGTTCGTCAAGTTCCACCTGGTCGACAGCCTCAATGGGTTAGTGATCATATATACCGGGGGCGCCATCTTCAGCTATTTTTTGATCCAGGGCTACATGCAAACTATACCGCTCGAGATAATCGAGGCGGCACGTATCGACGGGTGTGGTACCGTTCGGATGTACTGGAGGATCGTCATCCCGCTGATCCGACCGGTCCTGGTGACTGTGGGTATTTTCCAGACCATTTGGGTATGGAACGATTTTCTCGCGCCGACCGTGTTCATTATATCGCCTCAGAATTACACCCTTGTACTGCAGGCATACCAGTCGGTGGGCGAATATACGACAAACTGGCCGGCCTTCATGACACTGAGCGTGCTTAGCTTGATACCCATCACGATATTTTTCCTATTGATGCAGCGGCACATCGTGAGCGGCCTCGCCGCGGGCGCCGTGAAGGGATAGGTGACCTGAGGGGTGTCATCCAGCCCGTTGTACCGTGACCCGGTCTTCGATGGGGCGACCGACCCGGTGCTCATCTTCAGTCGCGCCGAGCTCTCATGGTGGATGCTCTACACCAGCCGACGGGCGACTGCGCCTAGCAAGGGCGTCGCGTGGGTGCACGGCAGTGATATAGGCGTGGCCTCCTCAAATGACCACGGCCACACTTGGACCTATAGGGGAGTGCTCGAGCTTGAGCACGAGTTCGGGCGAAATACGTTCTGGGCCCCAGAGGTCCTGTGGGCGGACCACGAATACCACATGTTCGTGTCGTATGTACGGGGTGTGCCCGAACAATGGGCCGGGCATGCCAGGCACATCCACCACTACACGAGTGGCGACCTCATATCGTGGGAGCACCACGGACCGTTGCCGCTAAGCAGCGATAAGGTGATCGACGCCTGCGTATACCCGCTGCCCACCGGCGGCTACCGCATGTGGTACAAGGATGAGGCCGATAGCGCGAGCACCTGGGCTGTCGACAGTCAGGATCTCGAGAACTGGCACAACGCCCGTCGCGTGGTTGCAACTGCGGGCGGCCATGAGGGACCGAATGTCTTCCGCTACCGGGGCGCCTATTGGCTCATCGTGGACTCGTGGGATGGCCAACTCGCATACCGCTCCGAGGACCTTTGCACTTGGCTTCCCGCTGGGAGGATTTTGGACGCTGCGAGCGCGGCAAATAGCTCCCGCGAGGACGACCACGGACCTGGTCTGCACGCCGATGTGGTCGTGGACCGCGAGCGCGCGTTCATCATCTATTTCACGCACCCCGGCGCCAAGGCGCCAACCACAGAACTGTACCCGGCCCGACGGTCGTCCGTCCTTGCCGCCGAGCTCGACGTCATCGGTGGAGAGCTCGTGTGCGACCGAGGTCGGGATGTAACTCTGGAGCTCTCAGATGACTTCGCTTGATGTGGTGTATCGTGCGGGGTAGGGCCAATGACCGAACGTTCGCCGTCCGGTCTTGGGCGAACCAAGATATCCGGGGAAGGAAGGAGTGAAGCGACCGTACCCATCGATCAAAGAAGTGGCGGCGCGAGCCGGTGTCAGTTTCCAGACCGCGAGCAAGTTCCTGAATGGTGGCCAAGTCCGTGTCTCCGCTGGCACGGCCCAGCGGATCTCGTCGGCTGCGAGCGAGCTGGGCTATTCACCAAATGGCATCGCGCGGAGCCTGGTGCAGAGGGCCAGCTCCACGATCGGGATAGTGGCGGGGGACCTGACGGATTTGGCTCTGTCCGGTTTTGTTGTCGGGGCCGAGCGAGCGGCCCGGCTCGTGGGCCATGCCGTCTTGGTGGGGACGTTGGCTGGTAATGGCGCGGACGGCTCTGAGGTCGTCAATATGCTGATCGAACGACGGGTTGCAGGAATCATAGCTGCCGCGCCTCAGCTCGAAGACGACATGGCGGTGGCCGAACTGTTGCGCCGCCATGTTTCGACCGTTAGCCTCCACCACATCCCAGGGGGAGGGGTCCCAACCGTCGGGTCTAACCACCGCGAGGTCGGCAAACTGGCAACGGAGCATTTGCTGGCCCAGGGCCACCGCTACGTAGGCACCGTTACCGGCCCGTTCCACCGATTGGTGGTGCGCTCCCGACTGCGCGGTTACGAGGAGGCGTTGCGTGGGGCGTCGCTCGATCCCGTCGACGAAATGGTGGTGGAGGGCGATTGGACCCCTTCGGGCGCGGCGTCTGCCACGCAGCTGCTCCTCGAACGCCATCCCGAGGTCACGGCCATTTTCGTGCACAGTGACGTGATGGCCATTGGGGTGTACAGCGCCGTGGCCACCACCGGGAGGCGGATCCCCGACGATGTGGCCGTAGTCAGCTGCGATGACGTCTCCTTCGCGCCCTATATGACGCCGCCGCTTTCCTCTGTGCACATACCCTTCGCAGAGACTGGCGCTCGAGCAGTGGAGGTCCTGGTCAAAAGGATGGGTGGGGAGGATGTATCGGCCGAGGCTTCGCTGCTCCCCGTCGAGCTGATGGTCCGGGCCTCGTGCGGGGGCGCGCCGCGGTTTGTGCAACCGGCGGTAAGAGGCTCATCTAAGGTGACCGAGGAGCTGCCGTGAGTAGCGTTTTGCTGGCTCCCAGCCGAAGGTTGGGCCATCTCAGGCGTAATGTTTTTGGTGGTTTTGTCGAGCACCTCGGTCGCTGCATCGATGGGGGCATCTTCGAGGAAGGCTCGCCATTGAGCGATCGAGAGGGTTTCCGGGCAGACGTCCTGGAGCTAATCGGTGCCCTCAAGATTGGCGTCCTGCGCTGGCCAGGTGGCAACTTCGTAAGCAACTATCTCTGGACTGACGGCATCGGGCCGCGCCAGTCCCGCCCCAGGCGAGTCGAGATCGCGTGGGGGGCCGAGGAGCCCAATCAGTTCGGCACCGACGAGTTCCTCCGGTATTGCGCCAAGCTGGACGTCGCTCCCTACATCTGTCTCAATATGGGGACCGGGACCCTGTCAGATGCCTTGGCCTGGGTCGAGTACTGCAATTCGGCCGCAAAGAGCTACTGGGCCGACCGCCGACGTGAGAACGGCAGAGCCGAGCCGTACCGAGTGCCCTACTGGGGGCTTGGCAATGAAATGTACGGAGACTGGCAAGTTGGCCAGCTCTCAGCAGACGAGTACGTGAGGACGGCTTCGCGCTGGGCCAGGGCGATCCGTCGGCTGGACCCGGACATCAAGCTTGTCAGTTGCGGGATGAACGGCTGGAACGAGTGGGACCGCATTGTGATAGAGGGAATGGCTTCTCTTGTAGATCTCCACTCCTTGCATCTATACACCGGTTCAAGTGACTATTGGACCAACGTCCTTGCCCCCCACCAGGCGGAAAGAGCCATAACCTACGCCAGCGCATGGATATCCCGCGTAGGACATGTGCAGCGGCTGAACCGAGTACCGCGGATCGCATATGATGAATGGAACGTCTGGTACCGGGTCCACGACGCCGCGTTGGAAGAGCGCTATTCCTTTGCCGATGCACTGGCCGTGGCTACCTACCTAAACATCTTCGTGCGGAACTGCAAATGGGTGGAAATGGCAAATCTCGCCCAGATGGTGAACGCGATTGCCCCCATCGTCACAACTAAACAGAGCGCGTTAGTGCAGCCCATCTACTACCCTTTTCTGCTTCATTCAACGACGGCGCTGGACGACGCTATTGACGTCTGGGTCGATTCTCCTAAAGTGGAGGCTCCACAAGCCTCAGCCGGAGAGTACTGGAGGCCTCGCATAGCCGATTTGGGCCCATTTACGACAATTGATGCTTCTGCTACGTGTGACACCGGGCTGAACAATGTGTGTGTAACCATTGTGAACCGAGATCCAGGTTCAACCGACAGGGTCGAGCTGAGGGCCTACGATAGTGCCTTCACTGGCAAGGCACGGATAAGGACAATCACCGGAGATGGCAAGCTTGGCAACCGTCCAGCGCCTGATATTGAGGGCGTCAAATTGGAGGATCGCTCAGAACAAGCTACGGCTGACGTCTTGGTGGTGGAACTTGGCCCCAGTTCGTTCACCGTCATCGAGGTAGGGCTGCGAAAGTAGGGGCATGCCGGCTCGTCGTCTGGAGCACGAAACACGAGGGCGGCGCGATCAAGATCTCTTGGCCATCCAGTCCCTCGTCGGTGGAGGGCCAAGCAGGTTCGCCACAGCTCGAAGACACCTCAACTGAGAAAAGGAGAACGGCCAATGGGAATTATCGTCGGTGTCGTCGGCGTCGGGCAGTTTGCGCCCCAGTTTATTCCTCTTTTCAAGCTCCACCCCGATGTAGACGCCGTCTACGCGACAGACATCGTGCCGGAGCGCGCCGCAGACGCTGTCAGTGGCCTGGGAGTGGACAGGGTGTTCGCGTCCTACGAAGATCTATTGTCATCCGATTGCGACGCTGTGGCCATTTTCACTCAACGGTGGACGCACGGGCCACTTGTGCTTCAAGCGCTGAACGCAGGCAAGCACGCCTATTCAACGGTACCAATGGCGATATCCACGGAAGAAATATCGGCGATCGTCTCGGCCGTCGACAAGACCGGCCGGACCTACATGATGGGCGAGACGAGCTATTACTACCCAGGCCCGGTGTACGCCCGTCAGCGGCGGGCGGCGGGAGACTTCGGGCGTATCTTTTACGCCGAGGGCGACTACGTCCACGACATGGACCTTGGGTTTTACGCGGCCTATCAGTACAGCGGCGGCGACCGCTGGAAGGAAACCGCCAGTTACCCTCCGATGTTGTACCCGACGCACGCGATAGGCGGCGTATTGTCAGTACTTTCGTCCCATGCGGTGTCGGTGAGCTGTATTGGTGTCCGCGATGACCGGGGCGATGGCGTCTTCGATCGACGCACGAGCAAGTTCGACAACGACTTCAGCAATGCATCGGCGCTTTTTGAGCTATCGGATGGTGCGGTGATGCGCACCAACGAGATGCGGCGCGTCGGCTATCCATCGCATATCAGAGAGTCGCGGTACCGGTATTTTGGCACGGAGGGTAGCTTCGAGCAGCTGGCCGAAGTCAGCGTCTGGCAGGACAAGGAGGCTGTCACGGACGTAAGCGACCTGTTGCGGCCCATTGGCAGCACGAAGGGCTGGAGCGCAGGCCACGCGCCGGTACACGACACAAGCAGGCTCCCGACGAGCTATGCGAACGCCCAGGACGGTCATGAGGGCTCGCACCAGTTCCTCGCGGATGACTTCGTGAACGCCGTCGTGACCGGTGTCGTGCCCCCAGTAAATGCGTGGGTCGCGGCTCGGTACACGCTCCCTGGCATCATCGCTCACCAATCAGCTTTACGGAAGGGGGAACGACTGGTGATCCCCGATCTCGGCGATGCTCCGGCGCGCCTCAGACCCGTGATCGCGGTGCCGGACTAGGACGGCGGCGCCGGTCCGAGCCCTCTAGCCGGACGGCACCTCGACCGAATCGTGTCGGGCCCGGAGGACGTCTTCGCCGCTTAGCAGGCACGGGCTGTGGTAATTACGAAGCCACCAAGGCCCCAGTGCCCAAAAGCGAAAGGAGGCCGAACGTGAAGGGCGGCGGAGCGGGAGGGCGGTCATCCGCCGCTGCGGGCAGAGCGTCGGGCTCGCTCGTTAGCCATTGGTCGCCGGGCGTAGCCCCTGAGGTGACTGTCGAGGGCGCTCCCCCTCTCTATGTGCGCTGTAGGGAAGTGGGGCTGAAGGAGTCGGGGATTGCACGTGTCGAAGGAGGGTTTGCTACCTGAGTACACGGCAAACGCCCAGCTCAGAGACGTGGCATGCTGAATGAGCGGCCTAAAGCGGCCCCTTCACACCAGGAAGCGGTATGTGAGCCAGTTGTCCAGCTGTGGTTTAGTGGGCACACCACTCTTAGCGAGCAGACGGCGCGTCACCTCTTGTCTGTATGCGCCCACGCCGCCGAGTACCGCAGCACCTGGCCAGAGGTGACCCTGACAAAGCTGCCTACGACTGGACCGCCGTTGGGCCACTCCCGCGCCGCCTTCTCGTCGATCCGACCGCCCCGGTGGGAAAGCACATCTCGAAGGGTGCGGAGCTCCCGAAGGGCCACTTCCATGCCGGGCGGCACGGCCGGATTGCTGGGAGCGCTATTCCCACCGCTCGGAGGGGCGCTTCCCAGCGTTCAGACCCATTCCCGCGGAGCCTGGCGATCTTGAAGTTGGCCTTCATCCACGAGCCCCGAAGCGCGGTGACGATCCACTCTCTGACCTCGTTGGGGACCTTAGCGGCCCGCTCGGGATGGTCGGCCTCTATGCGTTGCATTGCCTGTTCAACAGTGAGTCCTGAAAGCACCTGAGCAACGGACGGCGCGTATCTTTCGACGAGGTCATCCAGGGCGGAATGGAGAGACCAAAGAGTACAGGCATTGATCCAGGCGAAGTGCCCAAGCTCTTCGACCCGCGCAAGTTCGGAGCGATCCCACGCGGCCTGTCGCGAGCCCGTGTTGCCACCATCGGGTACTTCCAAGAGCGCCATCGTCCTGAGACCAAAAATGGCGGCGCGCCTCGCCCGACCTATTTCCCTCATGGCATGCCCGAAGTCGGCTATCGGCTTGGTCGCGTCGTCCGCGATCCGCGGATCACTCTTTGCTGCCTCCAGCTCCATGGCCACCCACGGACCGATCTGGTCCGGCCCAACCCGCTCCCGCACGTGATCCGTCACTCGGACAGATGGCAAAAGCTTGCGGACCGGTGGAGTCCCACCGAGTGGTGGGCTTAGGGGGAGCTGAAGGGCCCACCACTGGGTGAGCCATCGGCGTAATCCTCGGTGTGTTCCGTCCAAAGAACTCACTAAGGAGGTCACGCACGATGGCCCTAGATGATTCTGTCCTGTCCGAGCTGCTCGAGATGTTCCGTGCTGGTGACGGCCTCGACCTCATCCGTGAACCGGTCCGCCTGGTCGTCCAGGAGCTGATCGAGACCGAGGCGGCCGAGGTGATCGGCGCCAAGCGTTACGAACGCAACGAGGCGCGTAGCACCGAGCGCAATGGGCACCGGTCCCGGCTGCTGGCCACCCAGGCGGGCGACATCGAGCTCAAGATCCCAAAGCTAAGAGCTGGGAGTTTCTTCCCGAGCCTGCTCGAGCCGAGGAGGCGCATCGACCAGGCCCTCTACGCGGTGATCGCCCAGGCATATGTGGAGGGCATCTCGACGCGAAGCGTCGACGACCTGGTCCAAGCGATGGGCATCGCTTCTGGGATCTCGCGCAGCGAGGTGTCGCGCATCTGCCGGCGCTTGGAAGTGCAAGTGAGCGCCTTCAAAGACCGTGCCTTGGGCCACGTCGGCTTCCCGTACTTGTTCTTGGACGCCACCTACTTGAAGGTCCGCGACCCTGAACTGCACCAGGTCGTGTCCAAAGCCGTGGTGGTGGCCACAGGGATCACGACGGCAGGCGATCGCGAAGTGCTCGGCCTGGCCGTCTGCTTTTCCCTGCCCGTGACCGGGTCACGGCCCAGGTAAACGCGAACCTCCCAGACCCCCTCGCGCCGCTTGCGCTTGGTGCCACGCATGAACACAACGCTACTGGCCGCTTGGGATGAAAACTAGGGATGCAACTAGGGATGGATCGCGGGACGCGAAAGAGCCCTCCCTTTCGGGAGGGCTCTGACCTGGTCTTCTGTTGGTGGCGGGGGCTGGATTTGAACCAGCGACCTCTGGGTTATGAGCCCAACGAGCTACCTGACTGCTCCACCCCGCTGGCGAGCATCATATCAGCTAGTCGGCGAGCTCAGGCTGGGGTCTGGGCCCCTATCATAACGTTTCATTGTATTAGATGGTGATAAGTGATCTGACAAACCCAGATCGCGCTATGCTCCGCACCGATGGCGCTGCCGGTGCTCACTGCCTCCGACTTGCGGGCTTTGCGGAGCATGCCTAAGCCGGTGCCGGACGACTGGCAGCAGATGGTTTGGCCGGTACCGAACCTCGCGAGCCCGTCTAGCCAGGGGCGCCTCGACTTTCATCCGCCTGACCTTCCGAGCAATGAGCGCATGCACATCTACGTCGGCTCGACCAAGGACGCCTGGACAGTTACAGTTGCGGCCTCGTGTACGAAGACGCAGGCGGGAACACCTATCGGCTAGTTCGGTGCAACGGCAACCATGCGGCGCATCACAATAGGCTGGAGCACACGTCCATCCCAGCGGTCACTCCTCATGTGCACTATGTAAGGGAAATGTACTTACGGGCGATCCAGAGCGGGCAGCGTGTCGACCCTGAAGGGTTTGCGATTCGGGCATTCCACTTCAACCTCCGTTCCGCTCTGGAAGGTCTGGCGCGCCGCGTAAACCTACAAGTTAAAGCCCCGCAGCTCTTACGCGCGAGGAGCCTCCCATAGTGCAGACTGCTGCGCACGACATCCCTGAGCTGCTCAAACGTGCACTGTGCGAAGCGTTCACGGTCGACAAGCTCGGGCACGGGGAATGGTTGATTAGCTCGCCGTTCCTGTTTCGCGACGGCGACGGGTTCTCTATCTATCTGCGTCACTCCGATGACGGGTGGTTGCTGACCGACGACGGTTCGGCGGCCGCACACTTGTTCTTCGACGACTTCGACCTCAATGAGGTTCGGTCCCGGCATATCGAGACGCTGGCCGACGTAAACGGCTTGGTTGCATCCCCGGAGCACGCACTCACGCGGCGCCTGGACAACGCGCCCGATGCCTACGACATTGCCGATGCGTTATTGACCATGGCCCAGGTTATGGCACTCCCGCATATCAAGGCCGAGGCCAGTGATCGTGGCTTTCGACGTGCAGCCAAGGCCGCTGTGATCGGTGTCCTGGGCCAGGATCAAAGGCGTGCCAGCGATTGGCACCCGCCCGACCGTACCAATCTGTGGACGGCTGACCTGTATTTGCCGACTGCGGACAATGCGGTGGTTGCTTTCTTCGTCGGCAATTACCCCACGAGCTGACCGCGCGGCCCTAACGATCAGCCAGTACGCGCACTGGGGCCGGAGCGAACGACCGGTGGTGGGCTACAAGCGACGCGGCCTAGGGTCGCACGCCATTTACCGGCTTCAGGAGGTAGCGGAAGATCCGGAGGCTGTGGTGGTCGTTGACCTGGATGCTGAAGCAACAGGCCTTCTCGGGTTTCGACGGCTTCTTCGAGAACGAGGAGTGGCAGTCGCTGTTTAGCCCGACTGGCTCTCGCTTTTCGAAACCTCGCCTTAGCTATTGGCACGCCCAGAGGCTCGCCCCACGTCGCCGCCGACTCCTTGCTGAGCTTGCACGAGGGCCAGCTGATACCGGGTACGTCGGACGGGCGTGCGGCTGTGTGACGAACCCGTTCTTCTTGGCGGGTTCGTCACAAGCCGAGCGTCCCGGAGCGACGAGGAAGAGCGCCAGGAGCTAGGCAGTAACTGCTGGCATCCAGGACGGCCGGGTCGGCTCGTATGCGTTGATCTCGGCCCCGAACCGCAATGTGAGCCCGATGTCGTCGAGGCCCTCGAGCAAGCGGTGTTGGGTGAAAGGGTCGAGGGGGAAGCTGGCCTCGATGCCGGCGGCCGGTGCCTCCAAGCGGAGACGTACGAGGTCGATCGTGATCTCGAGGGACGGGTCGGCCTCGACCGCCTCCAGCAAAGCCTTACCAACCTCTGCTGAGACTTGCACGGGCAGGAGACCGGCTTTGGTCGAGTTGTTACGGAAAATGTCGCCGAAACGGGGCGAAATCACGGCCTCGAAGCCGTAGTCCGTCAGGGCCCAGACGGCGTGCTCACGCGAAGAACCCGTCCCGAAGTTAGGACCTGCTACGAGTATCGTGGCGCCGGCATATTCGGCCTTGTTCAGCACGAAGTCCCTGTCGTCACGCCACTCGGAGAAGAGGCCCTGCCCGAACCCGGTCCGCTCGACCTTTTTCAGCCAGGATGCAGGGATTATTTGATCGGTGTCGACGTCGCTGCGGTCGAGGGGGACCGCTCGCCCTGTGATAACCCTTACCGGTTTCATTACAGATCCTCCGGGGAAGCGAAGTGGCCCGCGACGGCCGTCGCTGCAGCCACGGCGGGAGACACGAGATGGGTGCGGCCTCCACGGCCCTGACGTCCTTCGAAATTCCTGTTGGAAGTAGAGGCACAACGTTCGCCGGGGGCGAGCTTGTCGGGGTTCATCGCCAGGCACATGGAGCAGCCGGGGTTGCGCCATTCGAACCCGGCATTGATAAATACCTTGTCCAGCCCTTCATTTTCAGCCTGGATCTTGACTTGGCCCGAACCGGGCACCACCAATGCTCGGAGCCCTGGAGCAACCGTGTGCCCTTCGAGGACGGCCGCGGCAAGCCGCAAGTCTTCTATGCGGGCGTTGGTGCACGACCCGATAAAGACAGTGTCCACCTTGACTTCTCGCATTGGGGTGCCTGCCTGGAGGCCCATGTAAGCCAAGGCGCGCTCGCCTGATTCGCGCGCCGCTGGCTCGGCAAAGCTATCGGGGTCCGGCACTGCCTGGTCGAGCCGTACCACTTGGCCTGGATTGGTGCCCCAAGTCACGTGCGGGGCGAGAGAGCCGGCGTCGATTTGGACATGCTTGTCAAAGCGGGCACCTTCGTCAGTTGCAAGGGAGCGCCAGTCGTCGAGGGCCTCTTCCCAATCGCGCCCTTTCGGCGCGTACTGACGGCCCTCGATGTAGGAAAAAGTCGTATCGTCCGGCGCAACCATCCCGGCCCTTGCGCCCGCTTCGATCGACATGTTGCAGACCGTCATCCTGCCCTCCATGGACAGTGCCTTGATCGCCGATCCGCGGTACTCGATCACGTGGCCTATCCCTCCGCCGGTGCCGAGATTGCCGATTATCGCAAGCACGATGTCCTTTGCAGTGACCCCAGCTGGAAGGTCGCCGTCGACTGTCACTGCCATAGTCTGCGGCCGTGCCTGTGGGAGCGTCTGGGTTGCCAGGACATGTTCGACCTCGCTCGTGCCGATACCGAACGCCAAGGCCCCAAAAGCGCCGTGGGTCGAGGTATGGCTGTCACCGCATACCACCGTCATCCCGGGCTGAGTGAGGCCGAGCTCGGGCCCGATGATGTGGACGATCCCCTGGTTGGCATCACCCATAGCGAACAACTTGATCCCAAACTCGGCGCAGTTGGTGGCGAGCACCTCCATCTGACGCGCCGAAATTGGGTCGCTCAGGGGCTGGCCGAGGGCAGTTGTCGGCACATTGTGGTCCATGGTCGCGAGGGTCAGGTCGGCCCGGCGCACCCCACGCCCTGCTAGACGGATGCCGTCGAAGGCCTGTGGCGACGTCACCTCGTGGACCAGGTGAAGGTCGATGTAGAGCAGGTCGGGTTCCCCGTCGCGGGAGCGGACCACGTGGCGCCGCCAAACCTTTTCGGCCAATGTGGCCGGCGAGCCTGTGTTGCTCACTTCGCCTCCCTCGAGACCGGGTCGTTGTGAATGTCCCACAGTGTGGGATACCATCTCGTTATGAGAGACAGTGTACAAGGGGCAGGCTCACTCGGCAAGGCTATTAGCGTCCTCGATAGCCTCGCCGAGGCAGGGCCCTTGAGCCTTGCGGGACTTGTCGAGCGCACTGGCCTGCCTCGAGCGACGACATACCGTCTGGCGAAGGCGTTGGCAGGGCACGGGCTGGTCGAAAAGGACGCCGGTAGCACGTACCGCCTCGGTGGGCGCCTTGTCGAGCTAGGTCGGCTTGCCGGACAGCGCCGCCTCGGTCTCGCGCAGGCGGCGGGGCCGGCTCTGGAGAGACTGCGGGACAGGACGGGGGAAAGTGTGCAGCTTTTCGTTGCCGAAGGCGGGCGCCGGGTTTGTATTGTCTCGCTCGAGTCGCCGCACAGCTTGCGCACGATGGTCGCAGTCGGCGCCTCGCTACCGATGGACAAAGGTTCAGCGGGCCGGGCCCTTTCCGGCGCACCTGGCGTCCTGGCCCGAGGATGGACCGAGAGCGTCGAAGAGCGCGAGCTCGGAGTTGCCTCGGTGAGCGCCCCGGTCTACCTGGACGGTGCTGTGGTGGCGGCGCTGTCGGTTTCCGGGCCGATCGAACGGACCACCCGGTCGCCGGGCGAGCTTTACGCTTCTCTTGTCGTCGACGCAGCCCTGGAGGTTTCGGCTTCGCTCCGTTGATCGAGTGGGCCTAACAGGGGGCTGGGTGCGCCTAAGCGCGGGTGGGATGTCTAAGTCTGGGCCAATTCCCGGCACGCTTTCACGAGCACCGGCAATAGAAGGTCGGGGGAGTTGACAACGACGTCGTGGCCAGCGTCGACCACGTAGCGCCGGGCCCGTGGGATCAGCGCCGCAAGCGCTTCTTGGCGCCATGGCGTAACGGTTTTGTCTCGCGACGTGATGACGACAGCTGCCGGTACTTCCAGTTCCGGCAGCCAACTGCTGCTGTCGTAGGCATTGAGTGTGGCGCCGGCTTCGATGAAGGTTGCCAAGTCTGACTTTGACCTCTCTGTCAGTGCCCAGCTCAGACCGTTACCTACCGGGCTCTGCCCGCGGGTGCCGACGGTGCGGTCATGGCGAGCTATCTGCCAGTGGAGAAGACCTTCCGCTGCGCCTGGGTACCTTCTCGAGCCGGCGGCCGAGATCTTGCTCACAACGCGTACAACCGGCCGGAGTTTAAGGCGTCTTGCGAACGACGCGGCCGTGGCGCAGAGCACGATCCCGCCGATCCGGTCGCGATGGCGCCTCGCAAGCATCTGGGCAACGGCCCCGCCCATGGAATAACCGACGACTATGGGCTTGTCCAGGGGCAGAGCGTCAATGAGCTCGGCCAGGTCGTCGGCGCAGGCCTCGACGGTGAAAGGCGGAGCTCCCCGGCCGAAGCGGCCATGGCCGCGCAGGTTTGGGGCCACAGTGTGGAAGGACTGGCCCAGGAAATCGAGCGAGCCGGACCAGTTCAGGGCCGCCGTTGCCATCCAGCCGTGGATGAGCAGCACGGCAGGCGCTCCCGGCGGCCCTGGGACCTCCCAGGTCCAGGTAGCGGGGGCCGTCGCGCAGCGCACCTCCCGGCCTTGGAGGCTAGGGGGGACGCCGGACGAGGTGGTCCTCTCCGGGCCGTGCACTGCTATGCCGTCTCCCTTAGGGCTGTGCGGCCTCGCTTGTGGAACGGCCGAGGCCTGCCACCCTAACGCGCCATTGCCCGTTCGGCGGTGTGGGCGCGCAGTTGTTCCTCCTGCCATGCGGCGTGGCGTGCCTGCTGTGCAGACGAGAGCCTGTTGAGCTGACCGCGGTTGAGCGATGGGAGGCGCCGGCGTACCGACAGCTCTGCTGGGCCACTCAGGCGGGCGAGCCCGAACTGGACAGTGCGGTTGATGGCCCGCACGAAGGGGGAGTGGCGCCCGCTGCGGTCGCCGAGGCCGAGCGAGCGGGCTGTTTCGGCGAGGTCTAGGTCGAAGCCCGAAGGGCTGTACTCGAAGCCCGCTGCGAGCCGGCGCAAGAGCCAAACCGTCGAAGGGCCGAGGATCCCCAACCAATAGTCCTCGACGTACCCCGAGCGGGGGTCGAACCCGAGCTGGTCGAGGACCTCGTCAGGCCAGGCGCGGACGTGAAGGACCTCCGGGGCAAAGCAAAGCTGCGGGTACATGTGAACCTCCCAGGCGAGCCGAAGGTGCAGGAAGGGGAAGGGGGGAACCGCTAAGTTCAGTATATTCCAGTGAGTCTCAACGCACAAGAGTGACTATGAGATCGAGCAGTCAGGCGTTCAGCCCCGACTGGCCGCGTCCGCCTGAACGGCTGAGCGCTCCGCTTCTTGTCCTAAAGGCTCGACAGGGATGTCTGTCACGCGAATGTCTTCGACCCGGAGGCCGGTAGGTGACTGCATGTCGGGCACGCGTTCGATCGCTTTGAAGATCGAGGCGGCGATCCCTGGGCCGTCCAGCCCGAGCTGGCCCAGGATCCGGTCTGCCTTGCCGTGTGGGAGGTATGCGGTGGGCACCCCGAGGCTGAGCACAGGCGGGCTTTGCCGGTTGGCGTTGAGGTCAGCGATGGCGTCAGCGATGAAATTACCGGCCCCGCCGTTGCGGATCCCGTCTTCGACGGTGACAACGAAGCCATGGTGCCCGGCGTCGGCGATCATGGCAGGGTCGAGTGGGCGGACTACCCTCACGTCCCACAAGGTCGCCTCGACGCCCTCTCCAGCGAGGAGCGCTGCTGCTTCCTCGGCGGCCTCGACTAGCTTGCCGACCGCCAGGATGCACACCGACCTATCGCCCGTGCGGACCAGCCGGGCGCAAAGACCATTGCCAACCTGGTCCGCTGCGACCTGGCGGGCAGCCGTCTTGGGGTAGCGCAAAACGGCCGGTCCTGACAGCTCCAAGGCCGTGCCCAACATAACCTTTAGCTCCTGTGCCGACGAGGGAGCGAAAATGGTCATCCCCGGGATGTTCAAGCAGAGCGCCATGTCGAGGATGCCGTGGTGGCTGGGCCCGTCGTCCCCCGTGATGCCGGCCCGGTCCAAGGCGAAGACAACCGGGAGCCCGTGGAGGCCGACATCCAGGTTGGCCTGGTCGAACGCCCGGCTGAAAAACGTCGAGTAAACGGCCACTACTGGGCGCAACCCTCCCATGGCCATGCCGGCTGCCGAAGTTACGGCGGCCTGCTCCGCGATGCCGACATCGAAGAGGCGGTCCGGCCACCGGCGCTCGAAGGGCAGCAGGCCCGTCGGCCCGGGCATCGCTGCCGTGATTGCGACGACGTCCCCTCGGTGCTCGGCTATTTCGGTTATCGCTTCGCTGAACGCAAGCGTGTAGCCCGTTAGTGCCCTTGACGATGCGGTCGGGCCGGTGGCAGGGTCAAAAGAACCCGCGTCGTGCAAGCATTTTTCTTCGTCGTCTTCTGCTGGCCCATAGCCGCGCCCTTTTTGGGTATGGACGTGCACGACGATGGGGCCATCGTGGGTGGCGGCCTGGCGGAGGGCTTGTTCCAAACCGGCGATGTCGTGGCCGTCGAGCGGGCCGACATAGCGCACGCCCAGCGTCTCGAAAAACGCCGGGGGCTCAATGACTTCTCGTATCGCGGAATAAACACCTTGCAGGCTCGAATATGCAAGGTTGCCCACGCCTGGGAGCTCGCGTACGGCGCCTTCGATGCGGCGCCGCGCCGAGCTGACACCGGGATGGAGCCTTATCCGGGTCAGGCTCTCGGAAAGCCGCGAGACGGTCGGGGCGTACGAGCGGCCGTTGTCGTTCAATATCACTATTACGCGTGAGCCGCTGTGGCCCAAATTGTTGAGGCCTTCGTAGGCCATACCGCCAGTAAGGGCCCCGTCGCCGACAATTGCCACGACGTGGCGACGAGGGTTGGCGCTGCGTGCCACAGCGGCTGCGAGCCCGTGCGCGTAACAAAGGGCCGTCGAGGCGTGGCTGTTCTCCACCCAGTCGTGCACGGATTCGGCTCGGGAGGGGTAACCCGACAGCCCGTCGGCCTTCCGGAGCGTCGTGAACATCTCGCGGCGACCGGTCAACAGTTTGTGGACGTAGGCCTGGTGCCCGGTGTCCCAGATCAGGCTGTCACGGGGCGAATCGAATACCCGGTGCAGTGCGAGCGTCAGCTCGACGACCCCGAGGTTGCTCCCAAGGTGGCCGGTGCTCGCTGACACCGCTTGCACGATGAACTCGCGGATCTCAGCCGCCAGGGCGGTCAGTTGCTCCAGGTCGAGCCGGCGCAGGTCGCTCGGGCCGTTGATCGTCTCCAGCAGCACCCCTCAAAGGTACCTCTTGTCCCAGGTTGGCGGTACCGCCCCAGGCTGCGGCGCTCTTACGCATCTCGGCGAGGGCCAAGTACCCTGGAGACCACGATGACTGCAACTGAAACCCCAAGCACTCAAGCGTTGATCGATGAGGCTGTCGTAGCCCGGGTGCTACGACAGGCCCTGGCCACAGGCGGCGAGTTCGCCGAGGTTTTTGCCGAGGACCGGCGTGGCTCGGTAGTCGCGCTCGACGATGGCCGCATCGAAGACATCAGCTCCGGTCGAGAGCGCGGCGCCGGGATCCGGGTCGTGGTGGGCAATACGACCGGGTTCGCCCATACCGCTGACCTTTCGGAACGAGGGCTGCTTGCCGCAGCCGAAGTCGCAGCAGGCGCGGCACGGGGAGGAGGGGGTGGCGTACACGAAGTAGCGCTCTCTCGTTCCGCTCCGACCAGCCCGTCGCCGGTCGAGGTGCTGCCGGCGAGCGTTGGCAAGGCCGACAAGGTGGCGTTGCTGCGTCGGGCCGACGCGGCCGCCCGCTCAGCGGGAGGCGCCGTCCGCCAGGTGGACGCGAACTACAGGGATAGCCGCCGCCAGGTCCTGGTCGCCAACTCGGAGGGCGTCTTCGCCAGCGACGACCAAGTGCGCGTACGATTCGGTACCAACGTCGTCGCCAATGGCGACACCGGGATGCAAACCGGCGGTGAGGCAGTCGGCTTGACGATGGGCTTCGAAATGTTCGACCACTACGACGTGGAGGAGCTGGCGCGATCGGCAGCAGAACGGGCACTGCTCAAGCTCAAGGCGCGGCCGGCACCCTCCGGGACGATGCCTGTAGTGATCCAGGCGGGCAGTGGGGGAGTGTTGTTCCATGAGGCCTGCGGCCACGGCCTGGAGGCCGACCACATTGCCAAGGCGGTCTCGGTGTTCACCGGAAGGGTCGGCGAGGAGGTGGCGAGCCCGCTCGTGACGCTCGTGGACGACGGGACGATGAGCCACGAGTGGGGTGCGCTGGCCATCGATGACGAGGGCCACCCAACGTCTCGCAACGTCCTGATCGAAAACGGGATCCTCACCGACTACATGTGGGACTGGATGCGGGCGAAGAAGGAAGGACGTCCTGCGCCCTCCAACGGCAGGCGCCAGAGCTACCAGCACCTCCCGATGGTACGAATGACGAACACTTTCCTCATGAACGGCGAAGAGAGCCCTGAGGAGATCATTCGCCAGACCCCACGTGGCGTCTATGTCGCCAAGCTCGGCGGGGGACAGGTGAACACTGCAACCGGCGACTTCGTGTTCGGTATGACCGAGGCCTACCTGATCGAAGACGGCCAGCTAACCGAGCCCATAAGGGACGCCAACCTGATCGGCAACGGCCCGCAAGCTCTTTTGGACATCGACGTCATCGGCAACGACTTCACGATGGGCTGGCCGGGCACGTGTGGCAAGCAAGGCCAGGGTGTCCCGGTAGGCGTGGGCCAACCGACGCTTCGGGTGCGGGCTCTGACCATTGGTGGGACTGCGCGTTGAGCGAGCTACTCGACCTGGCAGTTCGCGTCGCCGGGTGGTCCCGCGACGGGGAGGACGTCGAGGTCTACCTCTCCCGCGGCACCGAGACCGAGGTCGCGGTATATGACGGCGAGGTCGAGTCGCTTTCGTCGGCTACCTCGGCCGGGGCCGGGATCAGGGTGGTCTCCGGCGGGCGCCAGGGGTTCGCGTACGCGGGCTCCCTCGACGAAGACGTCATAGCCGAGACCTTGCAGGAAGCGCGCGACAACGCCTCGTTTTCGAGCCCCGAGCCCTGGGTTGGGCTCCCCCAACCGGACGGCTCGACCCCGGTGGTGCTCGACCTTTGGCGCGACGAGCTGGCGACTTGCCCGACCGACCGCAAGGTCAATGCAGCGCTCGAGCTAGAGCGCGAAGTGCGTGCCGCCGACCCCCGGATAAGGCAGGTAGAGACCGTCAACTGGGGAGATTCGTCGAGCGAGATGGCCCTTGCGAGCTCGCTCGGCATCTCGGCCGCTGATCGCTCGACCGCGTGCTACCTGGCGGCCGTCGCAGTCGCTGGCGAGGGTGTGGGCAGCCAGGTTGCTTATGGCTACACCGTCGGCCGAGCACCGTCCGAGCTCGTCCCGTCGAAGGCATCCAGCGATGCGGTCTCGCGTGCTGTCAGGTTGCTCGGAGCCACCAAACCCCATTCCGCCCACCTCCCCGTCGTGTTCGAACCCCGTGTGAGCGCGCAGTTGTTAGGCCTGCTCGGCTCGGTCCTTTCGGGGGAGATGGTGTTGAAGGGAGTCTCGCTTTTTGCCGAACGCCTGGGCGAGCCCGTGGCCGCAGCGGGGGTCACGCTCGTCGACGACCCGACCGAGCCGGCGGCTTGGGGGGCCGCATCGTTTGACGACGAGGGCCTCGCATGCCGGCGCAACACCCTGATCGAGCAGGGCGTGTTGCGACGTTTCCTGTACGACAGCACCTCGGCCCGACGCGCTGAGACCTCCTCGACCGCGAGCGCAGTGCGTGCTGGTTACAAGAGCGCGCCGGGCGTGGGCGCCCGGGCGATATACCTACTGCCCGGGGAGCTGAGCGCCACCGAGGTGCTCGCCAAGATCGGCGACGGGCTCCTCGTGCAGTCCGTCAGTGGTCTCCATTCCGGTGTGAACCCCGTGAGCGGCGACTTCTCTGTCGGCGCTGAGGGCTTGCTGTTCCATGATGGAGAGCTGGGCGCCCCGGTGAGGGAGGCGACCATAGCCTCGAGCATCCAGCGGATGCTGCTGGGCGTCGACGTGATAGGTAACGATCTCGAGTGGTTGCCGGCCCACGCCGCCGGCGTGACCCTCGCCATTGGCGAGATGTCGCTGAGCGGGATCTGAAATGACGGGGCGCTCAGGCGCCTACGAGGCGGCAGCCACCTTGGACGAGCCACCGGACGAACTGCTTGGAGCACCGCTGGCAGGGCTCGCTTTCGGCTCCGACTTGGGGCCCTCAGACTTGGAGCCTTCGGACTTGGAGCCTTCGGACTTGGAGCCTTCGGACTTGGAGCCTTCGGACTTGGACCCTTCGGACTTGGTGGCGGAGGCCGCCTCTGCGGGCTTGGGCTCGCCGGCCTTATGGGAGCCCTTGCCGCTCTCCGAGCGGCTATCGGTCTTATAGAACCCGCTGCCCTTGAACGCCACGCCAATGTTGCCGAAGACCTTCCTCAGTGGGCCTCCGCAAGCGGGGCACTCGGTGAGGGCATTGTCTTTGAACGACTGGACGACTTCCAGGTGCTCGCCGCATGCCTTGCAGGCGTACTCGTAGGTTGGCATGGATGAAGCGGACCTTTCATTAGCACTCTGCCGGTTATAGTGCTAATTATACCGGCCGAGGGCCGCACGGCGAAAGGTCTCACCTCTGACAAGGAGCCCCGCGCATGGCGCAACAAGTTCTTAAAGCCGTGATACCCGCCGCCGGCCTGGGGACCCGGTTCCTCCCGGCTACGAAAGCCCAGCCTAAGGAAATGCTGCCCCTCGTGGACAAACCGGCCATCCAGTACGTGGTCGAGGAGGCTGTGTCGGTCGGGATAACGGACATCCTTGTCATCACCGGGCGCGGGAAAAGGAGCCTGGAGGACCACTTCGACCGCTCATTCGAGCTCGAGTATTACCTTGCTGCGGGTGGCAAGGAGGCCGAGCTCGACGAAATGCGCAGCATCGCCGAGATGGCCAATATCCACTACGTGCGCCAGGGCGAGCCGCGAGGCCTCGGCCATGCCGTCCTCGTGGCTTCCGAGCACGTCGGCAACCTACCCTTCGCGGTGCTCCTCGGCGACGACATCATGCACCCCGGAGCGGGCATCCTTTCGGGGATGCTCAAGACCTACGAGGAGTTTGGCCACAGCGTCGTGGCATTGAAAGAAGTGGCTCCCCGGGACATTTCTGCGTATGGTTGTGCAGCAGTTAAGCCGTTGCATGACAACCTCGTGCAGGTCGAGGACCTCGTCGAGAAGCCGACCCCCGAGGAGGCGCCGTCCAACCTGGCGGTTATGGGCCGCTACGTCTTCGGCCCGGAGATATTCGACGTCCTTGCGAGCACCAAACCGGGCCGCGGCGGCGAGATCCAGCTCACCGACGCCATCAAGGCTCTCGCCGAACGGGAGCCCGTCTACGGCTGGACCTTTCGCGAAGGGCGCTTTGACGTCGGCAACAAGCTGGACTGGTTGCAGGCCACGGTCGAGCTGGCCCTCGAACGCGAGGACATAGGGCCCCCTTTCCGCAAGTTCCTGGTGGAACACCTCGCCAGAGGGAACTCCCCGCCACAGAAAGAGCCAAGCGCTTGACCCAACTGTGCCCGTCCCACTGATCGACGGTTACGGGCGTCAAGCCCGCGACCTGCGGATCTCAGTGACTGACCGGTGTAATTTCCGCTGCACCTATTGCATGCCGCAGGAAGAGATGCGTTGGCTCCCTCGCGCCGAGATCCTTACTTTCGACGAAATCGAGCGTGTCACCAGGGTCTTCGTAGAGCGCTTCGGTATCACTTCGGTGCGGTTGACCGGCGGCGAACCGACTGTACGGGCGCAGCTGCCCGGACTGGTTGCCCGTCTCGCCCGGTTCCCGGTGGAGCTGTCGATGACCACCAATGGAGCCACCCTGGGGCGCCTTGCGCGACCCCTGAAACTGGCTGGCTTGCACAGGGTAACGATTTCCTGCGACTCCCTTCGACCCGAGTGCTTCGCCTCGATTACAGGAAGGGACATGCTCGCCCAGGTCCTCGAGGGCGTCGATGCGGCCGTTGAGGCGGGCCTGCGGCCCGTCAAGGTCAACACCGTTCTGGTGCGCGGGGTCAACGACGGCGAAGTGATCGACCTCGCTCGTTTTGGGCGCGAACGCGGAGTGGAGGTGCGCTTCATCGAGTTCATGCCGCTCGACGGCGCAGGGGAGTGGTCAGCCGAGCGTGTCGTGCCGGCCAAGGAGATCTTGGAGCGCATCGGCGAGGTCTACCCCATCGAGGCCGTCGGGCCCGAAGGCCAGGCAGGGGCGGTCAACCCTGCGGGTCGCGGCGTAGAGCCAGCCGACCGCTACCGTTATCTTGACGGGGCCGGCATAGTCGGCGTCGTGGCGAGCGTCACCCGGCCCTTCTGTTCCAACTGCGACCGGGTGCGCCTGACGGCGGAGGGTGCTCTGCGAAGCTGCCTGTTCGCTGTCCGTGAGCGCGACCTCCGCTCGGTCCTGCGCGGCGGGGGTAGCGACGACGATCTCGCAGAAGCGATCACCGCAGAAGTCGCCGCAAAATGGGCGGGCCATTCGATCGGCAAGGTCAACTTCGTACGCCCTGCTCGGAGCATGAGCCAGATCGGCGGCTGAGCGTTGGGCCGGCGCCCTGGATCCGCCGTTTAGGTGCCCGCCTCGTCACTTCACGTAAGCTTGCGTTAATGCCCGAGCGCGGTCTGACCCATACTGACCCGTTGGGACGTGCTCGGATGGTCGATGTCACGCCCAAGGAACCCACGCACAGGCGGGCCATGGCGCGCTGCCGTGTCCATATGCAGCCTGAGACCACTTCTAAAGTGGCCAGCAACGCCGTGACCAAGGGCGACGTCTTGGCTGTGTCTCGCGTTGCCGGCATCCAGGCGGCCAAGCAGGCGGCTCATCTCATACCCCTCTGCCACCCCCTTTTGGTTGGCGCCGTCACGATAAATTTCACGATCGGCGACGATTACGTAGAGGTGGAGACCCAGGTCGAGACCGTCGACAGGACAGGTGTCGAGATGGAAGCCCTCACGGCCTGTGCCGTGGCGGCGCTGTCCATTTACGACATGTGCAAATCCGTTGACCGTGCGATGGTGATTGGCGATCTTGCCTTATGGGAAAAAACTGGCGGCAGGAGTGGTCATTGGCGGAGGGAAACCGCCGATGTTTTGAATTCTGGAACGACTGAGGTGAGTCGGGCGCTTCCCATCGAGGAGGAAATAGACGGGTTGATCGGCGGCAACAGTTCGGCTTTCGAAGCCTGAGGACGGCTCACTAGCCGCCCTTTTGGCGTGTGTTGTTGACCGCGAGCCACTAGCATCCACCATTTCCGGATTTGCTGGGGCTACCGTCCATTTAATAGGTTTGCGGCTTTCCTAGGAGTTGCGTTATGGGAACTGAGTTTTTGGTGGCGTGCCTCTGGGTCGTCGTTTTCGTCTATTGGTTCTGGTCCCGGCTACCCGCACGGGCGGACACCGTAGGGGTTTACCGTCGCGCCTTGGCGGTGCTGGAGCATGCCGCTCCGACGCGAGTTGTCCCCGCCTACCGGCTACGTACCCCTGCGGTCTCTTCCGCGGTAGCACCCCTCGCCGCAGTTGCCCTGTGCCGCAAACGTGCCCAGCTGCGCCGCCGGCGCCGAGACACACTGTCAGTTTTGGTCGGGGCCGTTTTGGTGACCATGGCCGCGGCTCTCCTCACTCGGTCGGCCGTCGCCTTCGCGGTCCAGGTGCTGTGTGACCTGGCGCTTGCCTCGTACGTATCTCTCCTGGTCAGGGCGGCGCGGGCTAGCGGCGGCGCAGTACCCGAGCGGCGCAACGCGACACCCGAGCGGCGCAACGCGGTGGTCGTCCCGCGGTCGGCGCTCGACCCTGGCTGGTCGCGCGGGTACATCGGTTCGCCGGTTGCCGAGGTGCCGGTGCGGTTGCGGGCTGAGCTCCCGGAGGCCGCGGCCCCGGGCCCGGTTACCAGGTACGTCCCAGCTCACGCCCTAAGACAAGTTGACCTGAGGGTTGTAACCAATGAGGCAGATGATTTCGCCGGAGCGAGCTATGCCGAGGAAAGCTATGGCGACGAGAGCTACGGCGACTTCGACAGCTACGCGAGCCTGGCGCTAGCCACAGCCCGCTGAACACCCTTACAGGGAGGCGCCAGGAGGCCGCTGTGGTGGCGCCTGCCCACTGTGTACGCTGGTTGGTGGAGCGCACCGTACGCAATGGTCACCACGTTTTGAGCCTCAGCCTTGTGAGGGTAGCCCTACGTCCACAACCGGGCTCGCGGTGACGATGGTGGAGAGGCGCACCAAAGCCCTGCTGGTAGAGGACGACCCGAACATCGTCGACCTCGTCCGCAGCAACCTGACCGTCCGCGGGTACGACACCTGCTTGTCGCCCGACGGGTCGCGCGCCCTTCAGCTCTTGGAAACCGAGCGCCCCGATATCGTCCTGCTTGACCTGATGTTCCCTGACGCTGACGGCTTCGAGCTCTGCCGGCAGATGCGCGAGCGTTCGGCGGTCGGGATCATTGTCGTGTCAGCTCGCGGCGGCCAGCACGACAAGGTGGCCGCCCTCAACTATGGCGCCGACGACTATCTGACCAAACCGTTTGGTATCGAAGAGCTCATGGCCCGTATTACCGCCACCCTCAGGCGCACTCGCCCTGCCGAAGCCGTTGAGGCATCGGGGCTGCGAATAGAGGTCGGTGACGTCGTTGTCGATTTGGAGATGAGCTTGGTCACCAAGGCGGGTGAGGTTGTCCACCTGACGCCTACGGAGTTCTCATTGCTCCGCGAGCTGGCTGTCAACAGGGGCAAGTTGTTGACCCACGCCCAGCTATTGAGGCGCGTTTGGGGCCCCGGTTATGCAACCGAGACCGAGTACGTCCGGGTCTACATCCGACGACTGCGGGCAAAACTCGAAAGCAACGGCGGCCCCCCCGTGATCATCACTCAACCCCGGGCCGGCTACCGTTTCGCGCCGGACTAGCCCGACGGCGATGCCTTGACGTGACCCCTCCTGAAGCGCAGACTGCGCAAATTAGCGACCGGCCTACCCGAGGCCCGATCGGTGTGGCCGGCTCAGTGCTCCCCGGGCTAGAGCGGGACGAAGGCCCTGCTCTGCTGTCGGTTCGCGACCTGTCAGTGCGCTTCGGCGCTCTGTCCGCACTCGACGCCGTAAACCTGGACGTGCACCCAGGAGAGCTCGTTGCCGTAGCGGGTGAGAACGGTGCGGGCAAGACGACCCTGGTGGCGTGTGTCGGGGGCGATATCGCCCCGAGTTCCGGGCGCATCCTTTTGGAGGGCCGCCCTCTGCCACCGCGCTTGCGTGCAGCGACACGCCGCGGAGTGGCCATCGTGCGCCAGCACACCGAGCTTTGCGGCAACCTGGATATTGCGGCGAACTTGTTCCTAGGCCGGGAGGGACATTTCTTCTTCGACGATGTCTCGCTCTACGGCCAGGCTGGCGCGGCGCTCGAGGAGTGGAAGATACCGCTTCCCGCCTTGTCGACCAAGGTGGCCGCGCTGTCCGGGGGCATGCGGCAGCTGCTGACCGTAGCGCGGGTCATGCTCGACCGGCCCCGGTTACTTGTCCTCGACGAGCCCACCTTCTCCCTCGGTGCCAACGAGACGGCCCAGGTGGAGGATCTCATCGCCTCGCTACACCAGCAGGGGACCACCATCCTTCTGGTATCGCACGATGTCGACCAAATGTTCCGGTTGGCTGACCGTATCGTCATCTTGCGCCACGGGCGGGTCGTGGCCGACGTAGACCCGTTGGCGAGCCATCCCGACGACGTCATTGCCCTGCTGTCGGGCCAGCAGGTCGATTCTTCGGCTCGCCGCCAGCTCGTTCGCCTCCAGGGCCTTGTCGACCAGTTGGCGTCTACCGACCCCTCCTCCAGCCTGTCTGTGATCCTGTCGTCGCTCGGGGCGGCCCTCAACAACAAGTGCCTGTCCGTGCACCTGCGAGAGGGCGACGTCTTGCGCTGCGCCGCCACCCTTGGCTTCCCGCGCACACTCCCGGCGGGATGGGCCGAGATCCCCTACGGGTCAGCCAAAGGCCCGGTCGGGCAGGCGTCGGTGAGCGAGCAGGTCGTGGTCGACGAGGACATCGAGCACAGCGCCGGATGGGCGCATTTGAGGGGGTTGGCGAGGACCGTCAAGGCAGAGAGCTCCTGGGCCGTCCCGGTCATGGGCTCGAGCGGCTTGATAGGGGTGATCACGATCCTGCGGCCCACCAAAGGGGTGCCCCAGCGTGACGAGTTAGACCTGGTCCGGCTCTACGCGGGTTACGCGGCCAGCGCCATAGAGCGCGACCGCCTGCTGAGCGACCTCACGTCCCGTAACCGGGTCCTCGAGACGATCCGGGAAGTGCTCGAGACACTGACGGGGTCTGTCTCGGTCCCCGATGGTTTTGCTTCCGCCCTACGCACCCTGCGGCGCGGGCTTCAGGCGGACGATGTCCTGCTCCAGATCATGAAGGGCGAAGACGGCGCAGACAGCCGTTGCTTTACCGAGGTCGGGTCGCTCGGCACCACAGAGGCCGGCGGCACCGAAGCCGCCCTTTCTCCTCTTTTGGAGGCTGCAAGCGAGGTCCTGACCGGCGGTCCGCACGACGGCGAAGCCAAAATGGTGCAACTACCTGGAGGCGGCCTGCGCGTGGCCGTGCCGTTCCCGACAGAAGGCGGTGTTGCCGTCCTCGTGGTCCGTTGGGACGACTTGCCTATGCCCGAAGGCTCCACCGACCTTATGGAGGATGCGGCACGGTCGTTCCAACTTGCCCTCGAGCGAGAAGATGCCGTGGTCGCTCACCAGGAGACGGCGGCTCTTCGCCGTTCGCAGGAGATGCAACAGGGGTTCCTGTCCCGTCTGAGCCACGAGCTACGGACGCCTCTCACCGCGATCAGAGGCTACGCCTCGAGCCTGCT
>Ga0182024_10002893_pt1 | contig 41777 bp, 35 predicted proteins | sample P32metaG_FD_120480 | JGI IMG/M metagenome (GOLD analysis project Ga0182024, IMG submission 120480) | Permafrost microbial communities from Stordalen Mire, Sweden - P3-2 metaG (Illumina Assembly) | ecosystem: Environmental > Terrestrial > Soil > Wetlands > Permafrost | place: Sweden: Stordalen... | reverse complement strand
TCGACGCGCACCACCAGCCGGTTGACCCCGGTGCGCACTCCCTCCAGGGCGAACTCGAACGGCAGATAGGCCCCGGCGTGAGTGCCGATCTCCTTGCCGTTGAGCCACACCGTCGCGTAGTAGTTGACCGATTCGAAGCGGATGATCCAGCTTCGGAAGCGGGCCGGTACGTAGGAGGAGAAGGCCGACTTGGGCACGGTGAAGTCGCGGCGGTACCACCCCACCGAGCCCGACATGCTGGCCGCAGAGAGGTCGCCGGCGTTATAGGAGTTGGGCACGCTCACCGTGGACCATCCGTCGGTGCCGGCCTGATCTCGCCACCAGCCGTCGGCCTGGCCGACGTTTCCGGGATCGGCACGGTAGAGCCACGTGCCGCCGAGCAGCCACCTGTCGGTCTGGCCGTCGCGATAGAGCGCCCCGTGGGTGGGGGCCGTGGCCGCGTAGGCGGGGCCGGCCTGGGCGCGCGCCGAGCCGGTGCCCATGGCCAATGTCAAGGTCAGGGCAACCGCCAGGGACAGGGGAAGAAGGCGTTCCCAGGGCACGCGCTGCGCTCCCCCTATCTGCCCGGGGCTGATGCCGGCGCCGCTACAATCGCCCGCCGATGTCCGTCGTCGACTCGCCGAAGCAGGGGCCGCCACCACCCGGCTCCGGCGGCTCCAGCGGGTCTCGTGGAGCCTCATTGCTCGCCTCCCTGCGCGCGGCTCCGAGCTCGCCTGCCGTGATCGGAGTGGTGGTCTGCATCGTGCTGGCGGTCCTGTCGGCGGCGGTCCTGCCCACGGTCCCGAGCTATGACCCGTGGTCGTGGGTCGTGTGGGGCCGCGAGGTGACCGATCCCCATCTGAGCTTCGTGATCAGCGGCGGCCCGTCGTGGAAGCCGCTGCCCTTCCTGTTCACCACGGTCTGGGGTCTGTTCGGCGGCGCCGCGCCGACGCTGTGGGTGATCACCGCGCGCGCCGCCGGGCTGCTCGGGCTGGTAGCGGCCTGGCGACTGGCCGGCCGGCTCGTGGGTGGAGGACGCTGGGGCCTGTTCGCCGGGCTCCTGGCCGTGATCGGCGTGCTCCTCACCCAGGATTGGTTCTACTACTTCCTGCGTGGGACCTCGGAGGTGATGCTGATCGGGACCTCGCTGTGGGCGGTCGACCGTTTCCTGGATGGGCACAAGACCCAGGCCTTCCTGCTCGCGGTCGCCTCGGGGCTGATCCGGCCGGAGTGGTGGCCCTTCATCGGTCTCTATGCGCTCTGGCTGTGGTTCCGCGAACCGGAGTTTCGGACCTGGCCGATGCGCCTGCTGATCCTGGCGGGCCTGGCGAGCCTCCCGGTGCTGTGGTTCGGGCCCCCGTGGGTGGGCTCCGGCCAACCCTTCCTGGCGGCCACCCACGCCGCCGAGTACAACGGGCACCTTGGATCTGATCCCTTCCGGACGGTGGTGGGCCGCGGGGTCAACCTGCAGCCGCTGCCATGGCTCATAGCGGGCATCCTGGGCGTGGTGGTCGCCTGGCTGCGAGACCGCAGCAAGCTCGTGCTGGGCATGGGCGGGGCGGTGATCGCGTGGTGGATCGTGGTCGTCGCCATGACGCTCGACGGCTACCCGGGTCTGGAGCGTTTCTTCCTGCCCGCCGCCGCGCTCACCTGCGTGCTCGGCGGCGCCGGCATCGTCTGGATTGCCCAGCTGGCGGCGAGCGTCGTGGACCGGCACCAGGCCGTGGTCATGCCGGCGGCCGCCGCGATCCTGGTCGTGGTCTCGATTCCGCTGACCACGACCCGGGCGAGCGCCGCCCGCGCTGCCTTCCCAGCCGCCTCGCAGTCGGTTTCCATCCTCAACGGGCTCACCAAGGCGGTCGCCGCGGTCGGTGGCCACGATGGCGTCTATCCGTGCAAGTCGAGCTTTGCCGCGGTCAACCACGGGGCCCAGACGGCGCTTGCCTGGAAGCTGCACGTCACCCTGGAGCGGGTCGGAACCAGCATGCGCGACCCCGGCGTGGACTTCATCGGTCCCCACGATGCGACCGACGGCGCTCCCGCCGCGGTCGACCCCCGGTTGACCCGGGAGCAGAGAGTGGCCCGCGTCGGCGTGTGGCGAGTCGTGCGGCTCACCGATCCGAGGCTGCCGGCGGCCTGCGACGGGCACTGAGCCGATCAACCCCGGCCCCCGATCCGCATGGTGGCGGTCAGCGCCTTGCGCATGGCCTTCCTGGTCTTGCCCTTGCCCTTGCCCTTGCCCTTGGTGTTGGTGTTGGTGTTGGTGTTGGACGTCGAACCGACCTTGATCTTGAGCTTGCGGGTTACGGTCGTCTCGTTGCCCGCCCGGTCCTTGACGATCACCGTCACCGTGTAGGTGCGCTTGCGCTGGTAGACGTGGGACTTGGTGTGGGTTATGGCGCTGTGGGACCCGTCGCCCCATCTCACCTGCGCCGAGGCGATGCCGGAGGCGTCTGACTTCGGCAGGCCCCGCGGTGCCGGGTCGCTGTCGGTGACGGTTATGCGCTCGGTGCCCTGGACCGTCGCCGGCCCCCTGAGCTTGAAGGAGACCCGCGGCTTGACGGTGTCGACGAACACCGTCGCCGCCCTGGCGGTGACGCGCAGGCCCGCCTGGTTGATCGCCGTCACCACGTAGGTGTGGCGTCCGTCGGTGACGGGCACGGGAGTCCGTACGGTCAGCGAGTGGGTCGCCAGGATGGGGGTCCCGTCGAGGGTGACCTCGTAGGCGGGCGGTCCCCAGTCCTCGGCCGACTGCGACCAGGAGAGCACGGGGTTGGCGCTGGTCGCGTAGCGAAAGCTCTTGGCGGGCGCGAACGAGCCCGGGGGCTGGTACATCTGGGCCGAGACGATCCGGGTGCTGTCGCCCGTGCCCTGGACCCAGGCCGCCGCGGCGTCCCCCGCCACGTCGCCGCCGGCGGCCAGGCCGGAATCGGCATCGGTGGCGCCCAGCGTGGGGGAGGAGACCACCTGCTCGGGGCCCAGGTCATAGCCGTCAGGGGCATAGCGCAGGCGGATCTCGGCCGGCCCGTCGACGCCCGGGGTCTGCTGCCAGGCGATCAGCGTCGAGTACAGGCCCGCGTTGGCGGCGGCGGCGTCCGGCGCGCTTTGGTTGAGGAGGCTGTCGACCCGAGCGGTGCTCTCGGGGCTCTCGTTGGTGCCCAGGGTGGTGGCGAACAGCTCGTGGGACTGCTCGTGCTCCGAGGTCACCCATCCGGCTCCGTACTCGGTCACCGCCGCCTGGGGCTGATCCGCGCTCTCTCCGCCGGGCGTCGACCCGTCGCCCTCATAGATGCCGTCGTACTGGGAGCCCTGCAGGCGGTTGATGAACACCCGCGACTGCTCTGAGCTGCCGTTGGACAGCGTCTCCTGGAACGCGACCGTCGCGTAGGAGGAGTCGCCGCCGGTGGAGACCGTCGGGTCGTCGGCCGAGACCTCCTGCCAGCCGTCTTGAAAGGACGGATCGGCCTGTTCGTCGACCACGCTGAGGGTCGTCTCGGAGACTCGGCGGGAGTAGATGTGCCCGGCCTCGCCCCAGACCACGATGGCGATCCCGTCTCCGGAGACGGCCACCTCGGGTCGTCCGCTTCCGCTGCCGGCGCCGTCACCGGGACTCGCGTCGAGGACACCGTTGGCCAGCGCCCACTGTCCCTGGTAGTAGAAGGCGGCCATCACGTCGCTGCCGGCGCCCCGGACGGCGGTGAACGCCAGGTAGCCCTTTCCGAAGTTGCTGAGCGACAGCGAGGGATTGCTGGCCCCTGAGTACAGGGCGGTGGGCGCCGAGTACGGACTGCTCAGGCTGGTCGCGCCGGTCACGTAGAGGTTGCCGCCGTTTATGAAGGCCACCAGGAGCAGGCCGGATGCGGAGGCGGCGATCGCCGGTTGCGACGAGGGTCCCAAGAGCCCCGGGTCGACTTCGGTCCCCGGGCCGAACGAGCCCCTGATCAGGCGCGAGACGAACACGTGGGCGACGCCGCCCACGTCCTTGAGGTAGACGAGCCCGCCGGTGCCGTCCCGGGCGATCGACATCCCGTTGAGGCTGACTATGTCCGAGCTGGGACCGTCGATGACCGTGTCGGTGGGCGCCAGGGTGGGCGTCCGGCGCACTGCGGCCTGCCCAGATGCGACGGCCAGCGCCAACGTCAGCGCCAGCGTCGCGAGCACAGCGCAGCCCAGGGCAAGCCCTGCCCTACCCGTTGCCCCGGCCCACCGACATGAGGGCTTACATGGTCTGACACCACTAGAACAGCAAAATCAGGCAGAGGTTGCGCCGCCGGTGAGCCTCTGACAGAGAACTTGTCAACTGACGACGCCCGCGGAAGGCGTCCGCGAGGCCACGGAGAATGTCGACATCATGGGTCTCCCACGCACGCAGCGATGATCGTCCTCGGCATCGACCCGGGGACCGCCAGCACCGGTTACGGCCTCGTCCGCAGCGTCGGCTCGGTGCTGCATGCCGTTGACCACGGGGTCATCGTGACGCGCCCCGGGATCGCTCTCGAGCGGCGTCTGGCCGATATCCACACTCGGGTGGCCGAGCTGATCGACGAGCACCAGCCGGCGGCGATGGCCGTCGAGGAGCTCTATTTCGGCGCCAATGTCCGGACTGCCTTCGCGGTCGGTCAGGCCCGTGGGGTGGTCCTGCTGGCGGCCGGCCAGCGGGGAGTGGCCAGCCGTTCCTACACCCCGCAGCAGGTCAAGGGCGCGGTGTGTGGCAACGGACGCGCCGACAAGGACCAGGTGGGCAGGATGGTGGGGCGGCTGCTCGGGCTCTCCGCAGTTCCCTCCCCCGACCACGCCGCCGACGCGCTGGCCATGGCGATCTGTGATCTGAACCGGGCGCCGCTGGCCCGAGCCGTGGCCGCTGCGCCCGCCGGAGCCGGGGTGCGTCCGTGATCGCGCTGGTGTCGGGCACCGTCGCCGTACGGCGCGGCGACCACGTGGTGGTGGACTGCGGGGGCGTCGGATATCGCCTGGCGGTCTCAGCCGAGACGCTCAAGCACGTTCCGTCCGCGGGCCGGCAGGTGATGTTGCATACACACCTCGTGGTCCGCGACGACGCCCTGGCCCTGTATGGCTTCGCCACCGAGGACGAGCGGGACCTGTTCCTGATGCTGCTCGGGGTCCAGTCGGTCGGCCCCAAGGTCGCCCTCGCCGTCCTCTCGGGCGCGCCGCCCCGCGACCTCCTGGCGGTGGTCGCGGCCGGCGACGTGGCACGTCTGCAGACCGCTCCCGGGGTGGGCAAGCGCACGGCGGAGCGGATCATCGTCGAGCTGCGCGAGAAGGTCGGGGCGGCCCTGCCCGAGGACGCGATCACGGTCGCGCGCAGCGACGAGCCGACGGTCCTGGCGCGCGAGGCGCTGCTCGGCCTCGGCTACACCGGCGCGGAGGCCGACGAGCTCCTGGAGGGCGCCCCCGGGGAGAGCGCAGAGGATCTGATCGCCCACGCCCTGCGGAGCGCGCGCCGATGAGTGCCCCGGAGCCGCGCCTGCAGGCGCCCGTGGAGCTGTCCGAAGACGAGCTGGAGATCGACCGGTCGCTGCGCCCCCGCCGGCTCGAGGACTTTGTCGGCCAGGACGCGGTTCGCGACCAGCTGGCGGTGTCGATCGCCGCCGCCGTGAATCGGGGAGACGCCCTAGACCACGTCCTGCTGGCGGGGCCGCCGGGTCTCGGCAAGACGTCGCTGGCACAGATCCTCGCCGCCGAGCTCGGCGTCTCCTTTGTCCAGACGGCCGGCCCGGCGCTGGAACGAAAGGGCGACGTGGCGTCGTACCTGACGGCGCTGGAGCCGCGGGCCGTGTTCTTTATCGACGAGATCCACCGGCTGCCACGCGCGCTCGAGGAGACCTTCTATCCCGCGATGGAGGACGGGGTGCTTCCGATCACCGTCGGCCAGGGTGCCGGGGCAAGGATTGTGACCCTGCCCCTACCACCCTTCACATTGATCGGCGCCACCACGCGCGCCGGCCTCTTGACCACGCCGCTTCGTGACCGGTTCGGCATCCAGCACCGCCTCGAGCACTACGGCCCCGACGACCTGGGCGCGATCGTGCTGCGCTCGGCCCGGCTGCTCGGGGTCTCGATCGAGGACGGCGGAGCCGTCGCGATCGCTCAGCGCAGCCGCGGGACCCCACGGGTGGCCAACCGGCTCCTGCGCCGGGTGCGAGACTACGCCGAGGTACGCCACGGGGGCACCATCACCGAGCCGGTGGCGGCGTCCGCCCTGGATCTGCTCGAGGTCGACGGCGAGGGTCTGGACCGGCTCGACCGCGAGATCCTGCGGACGATCTGCGAGAAGTTCGGCGGGGGTCCGGTCGGCCTCTCGACGCTGGCCGTCGCCGTCGGCGAGGAGCAGGACACGATCGAAGACGTCTATGAGCCATATCTGCTCCAGCGGGGCCTGATCGAGCGCACGCCCCGAGGGCGGGCCGCCACGCGGCGCGCCTACGCCCACCTGGGACTCGAGCCGCCGGGGCCGCTTGCGCTGCTCTGACGCCCACGATGAGCTTGGCAAACTCTTACCTTGCCCCGACTATCCTGGTGCTCGATCATGGCTCGTGAGCGCTACTTCATCTGCCCACACTGCGGTAACCGCTCCATGGGCACTGACCGCAACGTGGGTTTCCGGCGGGAGGCCCGGGGTTGCGACAAATGCGGCTTCGCCTACCTGTTCGAGCTGCTCGACGACTACTACCCGGCTCCCAATGCAGCGTTCTTCGCCTGCGACTCCGACGGGCGCGTCGTGGACTGCGGGAGAGGGTCTTTCGAGTTCACCGGCCTGAAGACCGAGCAGGCGATCGGGCGCCCGGTCGGCGATGTGCTCGGGCTGCGCTTCGACGACGGCTCAGACCACGTCGGCACGGCACTGGAGTGGGAGGTGCGCGTCCAGGGCAAGCCGGTGGAGGTCAATGCCGAGCACGACCTGCCGGCACGGGCGGTCGCCGACATCTTCCCGGCCTACGATGACGACGACGGGGGACTGCTCGTCGTGCTGACGCCGACCAACCACCATTAAGCGCGCCGCCCCGCCGCGGGCAATGCCTTCTACCTCTAGCATCCTCCAAGTCTGATGTCAGATCGCCAGCGTCACGGCTTCGTCCTTCTGCTCGTCGCCGGGCTGATCGCGGCTTCGGTGTTCGTGATCACCACCCAGAAGACCCTTCTCGGTCTCGACCTCAAGGGCGGGGTCCAGCTCGTCTACCAGGGCGAGCCCACGGCTCAGAGCCCGGTCGACCAGACCTCGCTCAACCGCGCCGTGGACATCATCCGCGAGCGCGTGGACCAGCTGGGCGTCTCCGAACCCGAGATCCAGACCTCGGGCGGCAACCAGATCTCGGTCGGGCTGCCCGATGTCACCGACATCTCCCGGGCCGAGCAGGAGGTCGGGACCACGGCGAGGCTGTACTTCTATGACTGGGAGGCCAATGCCCTGACGCCCAACGGCAAGACGGTGGCCAGCCAGCTGCAGGCTCAGGATCCGACCGCGCTCACCATCAGCCAGGGGACGTCGGGCTCGCCGCCGGGTAACCCGGGGGCCGGCAGCACGCCGCTGTATCAGGCGGTGGTCCTGGCCTCCAAGCAGACGGCGGTGCCGACCCGGTCCACGCTGGCGCGTCTCGGGCCCGAGTACTACACGTTCGGCGCGCCGGGAAGCGCCGCCTGCGCGGCCGCCGCCAAGGCAAACGGAACCACGCCCATCCAGGGCGAGCACTGCCTGCTCTCCGGCCCCGACACCAGCGTCGCAAACCTGGATTCGGGTCTCCCACCGGGGGTCTCGGCCTCCGAGGGTCAGGTCCTGACCGTGCCCCAGGGGACCGTGGTCCTCCAGGCTGCCAATCCGAGCGCCTCGGATCAGGTCAAGCCCACCAGCCCGACGGCGCAGTTCTTCGTGCTCAAGGACAACGTGGCGATCATCGGCAACGACATCACCAATCCGCAGCAGAGCACCGACCAGTCAGGCCAGCCCGACGTCACGTTCGGTTTCACCTCCAAGGGTGAGAGCGAGTTCACGCAGGTCACCAAACAGATCGCCCATCGCGGCGAGGACACGGGCTTCGGCAGCCAGGCCCTGGACCAGCACTTCGCGGTCGCGCTCGACCAGCAGCTGATCACCGTCCCGTCGATCGACTACAAGGTCTATCCCGACGGGATCACCGGCGGCGGCGGCGCCGACATCACGGGCGGCTTCACCACCCAGTCGGCGTCGGATCTCGCCACCGAGCTGCGCCTGGGCGCGCTCCCGATCAACCTCAAGCGGATCTCCGAGACCCAGGTCTCGGCCACGCTGGGTCAGCAGGCGCTGCACCAGGGCCTGATCGCCGGCGCCGCGGGGCTTTTGGTCGTCGCGCTCTTCCTGCTCGTCTACTACCGGATTCTGGGGTTGATCGCGACCACGGCGCTGGCGGTGTATGCGCTCTATTTCTACGCGCTCATCAAGCTGATCCCGATCACGCTCACGCTGCCCGGGATCGCCGGGCTGATCCTCACCATCGGAGTGGCGGCGGACGCGAACATCGTGATCTTCGAACGGGTCAAGGAGGAGATACGCGCCGGCCGGTCGATACGAGCGGGGATCATCACCGGGTATCGCAAGGGTCTGACCGCGATCATCGACGCCAACGTGGTCACGATCATGACCGCGTTCATCCTGTTCGTGCTCGCCACCGCCCAGGTTCAGGGCTTCGCGCTCACCCTCGGGATCGGGGTCGTCGTGTCCCTGTTCACGGCCGTCCTGGCCACTCAGGCGATCCTGATGACGATGGGCGACTCGCGCACCATCGCGCGCCCGTCGGCGCTGGGTGCCGGGGGCAAGAAGCGCGAGTGGCGCTTTGACTTCATGGGCAAGTCCAAGTACTTCTTCACGCTCTCGGGCGTGATTCTGTTGATCGGCGCACTGGCGATCGGGGGCAAGGGGCTGAACCTCGGGATCGACTTCACCTCGGGCAGCCGGATCACCACCAGCCTGGAGCGTCCCGCCACGTCGTCGCAGGTGAGCGCGGTGGTCAGCTCCGCGGGAGCGCCCAATCCCCAGATCCAGAAGATCACCGACAAGTCGCTGGGCAACTACGTCTTCCAGATCTCCTCCAAGAAGCTGGGTCCGACCGGCGCCTCCAACGTTCGCAACTCGCTCCAGAGCCGCTTCGGGGTGCGGACCTACGACAGCACCTCGGTCGGTCCGACCTTCGGGCGCACGATCGCCAACAGCGCCGTGGTCGCGATCATCGCCTCACTGCTGGTGATCTCGGCCTACGTGGCGTTGCGGTTCGACTGGAAGTTCGCGGTTCCGGTTCTCATAGCGTTGATGCACGACCTGCTGATCACCGCCGGCGTGTACGCGCTCACGGGAAGGGAGGTGACCGTGGACACCGTGGCCGCGCTGCTCACCATCTTGGGCTACTCGCTCTACGACACGATCATCGTGTTCGACCGCGTGCGCGAGAACATCCCCCGGATGCCGCGCGCGGCGTTCTCCCAGATCGTCAACCGCTCGATGGCCGAGGTGCTGACCCGGTCGCTGGCCACCACGTCGTGCACGTTGCTGCCGATCATCGCGCTCTTGCTGTTCGGCGGCTCGACGCTGCAGGACTTCGCCTTCGCGCTGCTGATCGGGGTCGCCTCGGGTGCCTACTCGTCGATCTTCATCGCCTCCCCGGTGCTCACGCACTGGAAGGAGCGCGAGCCCACCTACCGTCATCGCCGGCACCGGATCGAGTCCGAGTACGGCTTTGTCGCCCCCTTTGCCACCGCGGCCGCCGACGTCGAGCCCGCGCGCGAGCGGGTGCGCCGCCGCGCCGGGCGCCTGACCGAGCCCGCCCCCGACGGCGTCTCGGCGGCTGAGTTCGAGCAGATGAAGCGCGACATCGCCGAGGAGGAGGCCGAGACCGCCCGGCGGACCTCGACGCTGACCAAGCGGCTTGCCCACACGCCGGACTCAGACGAGCCTCCCTCCGGCCGCGCAGCTCGAACCGGCAACGGAGGACGAACCGGGGCTCGGCCATCGGGTGGCGGCCGGCCGGCCGCCAAGCGAGGCCGGCCCGCGGCCAAGGGCGGCCGGTCGACCACGACCGGGCCCCAAGCCCCTGCGGACCGCGCTCCGGCGCCCGGTGACGGCGGACAGACGCCTGACGGCGCTCAGACACCTGACCGCGCTCAGACACCTGACGGCGCTCAGAGGTCCGGAGGCGCTCCTGCGCCGCCCCCGGGCGCACCGGCCGGCCCGGGCCCGGTCTCTCCCCCGGAGGCGGCGCCGCCGGCCGAGGACCAGCCCTTTGAGCGGGCGCCTGACATCGCCGAGAATGAGGGCGTGGCGCCCGTCAACAAGCCGCCTCGCGGGGCCAAGCCCCGGTCGCGCAACCGCCGTCACGGGAGGCGTCGCTGATGGGACTGCTCGCGTGGGTGATCATGGGCCTGGCGCTCTGGCACTTCACGATCTGGCTGCCCGACCGCTACTGGGGCGGAATCGTCGGGGCGTTCGTGGGCGCGCTGGCCGGCGCCGTCATCTTCGGCCTGATCGTCAACGGCTTTGTCATCCCCGGGCGCTCCGGCACCCATCTGCTGACCGCCCTGGAGGCGATCCCGGGAGCGCTGATCGGGATGGGGCTGGTCTACGCAGAGGGCGTCCGGCGCGAGCGCGCCGGCGAGGCCGCCGGTATCTCGCTGTAGTCCCCGGAACCTCGCCCTAGTCCTCTGGTATCTCGATGCTCTCTGCGGGACGGCCCGATCCGTCTGGGCGAGGACCTACTCTGGCGCGGTGCTGCAGGCCGCCGTCCTCGCCGAGCCCGAGGCGCCGACCGCGCCCTCCGGCCCCCTGCGTGCGGTGCGAGACGGGACGCCGGGAGAGACCGGCCTCCCGGACGCTCCGCGCCTGGAAATCCCCACCTACCGGCTCTCTGACGCCCTGCGACTCGAGCGCGAACTCGGGGTCGGCCATGTGGTGGCGCAGATCCTGGTGCGCCGTGGCCTGACCGATCCCGACCAGGCGCGCGAGTTCCTGGCCGCCGACGACCAACACTCGCCCGACGCGTTCTCGGGCATCGAGCGGGCGTGCGAGGCGATCCGCGGCCAGATCGCTGTCGGCGGGCGGATCACCGTCCACGGCGACTACGACGTCGACGGCATCTGCGCGACCGCGATCATGGTCCGCGCCCTGGGAGACCTGGGGGCGGAGGTCGGCTGGTTCCTGCCCAGCCGCGTCGATGACGGTTACGGCCTCTCGCGGTCCACCGTGGAGCGATTGGCCCAGCGCGGCACCAAGCTGATCCTGACCGTCGACTGCGGGATCACGGCGGTGGAGGAGGTCGCCGTCGCGCGGGCGGCCGGCCTCGAGGTGGTGGTCTCAGACCACCACGCGCCTCGCGCCGACGGTCTGCTTCCGGAGTGCCCGATCGTCCACCCCGCCGTGTGCGGCTACCCGTGTCCGGACCTGTGCGGCACGGCGGTCGCCTTCAAGCTGGCTCAGGCTCTGGGGGCACGCACCGCCGACGATGACCTGGAGCTGGTCGCGCTGGCCACGGTCGCCGATCTGGTTCCGTTGGCCGGCGAAAACCGCCGGCTGGTGCGCGCCGGCCTGCGCGCCCTGGCCGCCACGGGCAAGCCCGGCCTGCGAGCCTTGATGGCGGTCTCCCGGGCCGATCCCAGCGCGCTTGACGCGGGCACCCTGGGCTTCCGGCTGGCTCCCCGGATCAACGCCGCCGGCCGGCTGCGCCGCCCGGACGCCGGGCTGGAGCTGCTGCTGACCGGCGACCCGGCACGGGCCCGGGCCATCGCCACCGAGCTTGACGCCATAAATGGCGAGCGGCGGGCCGTGGAGCAGCGCATCCTCTGGGAGGCCGAGGCCCAGGTGGCCGACCTCGGTCCTCGCTCCGCCTACGTGCTGGCCAGTCACGACTGGCATCCGGGCGTGATCGGGATCGTGGCCTCGCGCATCGTCGAGCGCCACCACCGGCCAACCATCCTGGTCGCGCTCGATGGGAGCGAACTGGCCACCGGGTCGGGACGAAGCATCCCCGGCTTCGACCTGCTCGGGGCCCTGCACGCCGGTGCGGCGCACCTCGAGCGCTATGGGGGCCACCGCGCCGCGGCCGGGCTGACCATCTCTCCCGAGAACGTGGAGCCGTTCTCGGTTGCCGTCCAGACCCACGCCGCCTCCCGGTTGACGCCGGAGCTCCTGGAGCGCCGCGAACGCGTCGACGCCATCGTCTCCGGCGGGGAGATCGGCTTGCCGCTGGCCGAGGAGCTCGAGTCCCTCGAACCATGCGGCATGGGCAATCCGGCACCGCGGCTGCTGATCGCCGGCGCCCGCTTCAGCGACGTGACGCCGATGGGGGAGGGCCGCCACGCGCGCTTCTCGGTCAGCTCGGGCGGTGTCCGGGCCCGAGCGGTGGCATTCGGGTGCGACGGCCGGGTCGGCGAGGAGCCAGGGCGCCCGCTCGACGCGACCTTCAAGCTCGAGCGCAACGTCTGGAACGGGGCGGTGGAGCCCCGGCTCGTCCTGCGCCACGCGCAGCCGTGCGCCCCCGCCCCGATCGAGCTGCTCGACGAGGCGGACTACCTGGTGGGCGTCCTGCGTGAGCTCGATGCCACGCTCGAGCCGTCGGCGGTCGTCAGTGGAGCGCAGCCGCGGCGCGAGATCGTCGACCGACGCGGCCTCAGCCCCCTGGCCGTGCTCGCCGACGCGGTGGCCGGGTCTCGCCGGGTCCTCGCCGTCTGTGCCGACGTGCCCCGGCGGCTCGATGGCCTGCGGACTCGGGTCGGGGGCTTCACCCTGGCCGACTACGACGGGCTCGAGCGCGAGCCGAGTGTCACCCACGGATTTGACCAGCTGATCGCGCTCGATCCTCCCGCCGGGCCCGGCGCCCGGGAGCTGCTGAGCGCCGGCGCCGGCATCACCCAGCTTGCCTGGGGCGACCCTGAGCTACGCTTTGCTGAGCAGATGCACGAGCGGGAGTACGGACTCCGTGCTTCGCTCGTCGCCCTTTACCGAGCCCTCAGGGAGCGGGAGCGGGCGGCCGGCGAGGAGCTCGAGCGACTGCTCCGCGGTGACGGTTCACACGCTCGACCGGCAAGGTTGGCCGGGCGCCTGGTCCGGGTACTAACGGAGTTGGAGCTCGTCAGCCTCGACCGGGAACTGCCGGCTCTGGCGATTGCCGGCGCGGCGCCCACCGCGCTCGAGCGCTCGCCGTCGTTCAGGGTCTACGCACAGCGATACGAGGACGGAAAGAGATACCTGAGCAGCGCAAACCTTCGAGCAAGCGGCTGAGCCGGATCGGGCGCGGCGACTCGGGTGGTGGCGACAAGGCGCCCGACACCCCGGTCAAGGCGGGCGCCGACGGCACCGGAGTCGCTCAAGCCACCGTGCTCGAGGGCAGCCGACCGCAGGTCGACGGAGTCACCCAGGAGGGCATAACGCCCGCCCCGGTCGCGCGCGCCGATCTCTCACCGGTGGCTCAGCGGCTGCTCGGCGACCTGTTCGCGATCGTCGAGGAGCACGCCGATCAGGCGGCCCTGCCGATCGACCGCGACCGGGTCGAAGCGGCGTTCGTATACGCCTACGTTCACCACGCCGACCAGAGGCGGTTGTCAGGCGAGGAGTTCATCACCCATCCGGTCGGCGTGGCCAAGATCTGCGCCGGCATGCGGCTGGACACCGAGACCCTGTGCGCGGCCCTGCTGCACGACACCGTCGAGGACACCAGCGCCTCGCTCGCCGAGGTCACGGCGGCCTTCGGAGAGGAGATCGGGGGGCTGGTCGATGGCGTCACCAAGCTGACCGGTCTGACCTTTCAGTCGCGCGACGAGGCGCAGGCCGAGAACTACCGCAAGATGGTGGTGGCGATGGCCACCGACATCCGGGTCATCCTGATCAAGCTCGCCGATCGGCTGCACAACATGCGCACGATCTCGGCGATGCCCAAGCAGAAGCAGATCGAGAAGTCGCGGGAGACGCTCGACATCTATGCGCCGATCGCGCACCGCCTGGGTATTCACGCGATCAAGTGGGAGCTCGAGGATCTCGCCTTCCAGACCCTGCACCCTCGCAAGTACAACGAGATCAAGGGGCTGGTGGCTCAGCAGCGCGGCGAGCGTGAGCGCTACGTCAACGAGGCCGGGGCAATCGTCGCCCAGACCCTGAGCGAGCTCGGCATCCACGCCGATATCTCGGGCCGCGCCAAGCACTTCTACTCGATCTACTCCAAGATGACCAAGAAGGGCCGGGAGTTCAACGAGATCTACGACCTCACGGCGATGCGCGTGATCGTGGATTCGGTAAAGGACACCTACGGCGCGGTCGGGGTCATCCACTCGCTGTGGAAGCCGCTGCCGGGTCGGTTCAAGGACTTCATCGCGATGCCGAAGTTCAACATGTACCAGTCGTTGCACACGACGGTGATCGGACCCGAGGGCCGGCCCTTGGAGATCCAGATCCGGACCCGCAACATGCACGACCTGGCGGAGTTCGGGATCGCTGCCCACTGGATGTACAAGGGCGAGAAGGCGCGTCCCGACGCCGCCCGCAACTCCGACGGCAAGCTCAAGTGGCTGCGCTCGCTCATGGACTGGCAGCAGGACATGTCCGACCCGCGCGAGTTCATGGAGAACCTAAAGGTCGACCTGTTCGAGGACGAGGTCTTCGTGTTCACGCCCAAGGGCGAGGTCAAGTCGCTGGCGGCCGGCGCCACCCCGCTCGACTTCGCCTACGAGATCCACACCGATGTCGGGCACCGCTGCGTGGGCGCCAAGGTCAACGGCAGGATCGTGCCCCTCAGTTACCAGCTGCGCTCGGGCGACATCGTCGAGGTGCTGACGTCAAAGCGCGAACGGGGACCGTCGCGTGATTGGCTCGCGCTGGTCAAGACGACTCGCGCCCGCAACAAGATCAAGGCGTGGTTCAAGGCGGAGTCGCGCCGCGACACCGAGCACACCGGGCGCGAGCTGCTCCAGGAGCATCTGCGCAAGCAGGGGTTGCCGGCCCAGAAGCTGGTGGGCTCCCCGCTCCTGGCCGACGTGATCCGCGAGATGGGCTTTCGCAAGGGCGACGACTTCTACATCGCGCTCGGCGGCGCCAAGATCTCGCCCAAGGTCGTCGTCAACAAGGTCATGCAGCGCCTCAAGCAGGGCGAGGCCGCCGAGTCCGAGCCCACTGCCGCCGACGATCTGCTGCAGACCAACCGCCGTCGCACTCGTCCCACCACCTCGTCGACGCGTTACGGGATCTCGGTCGATGGCATCGACGAGGTCATGCTGCGCCTGGCCAAGTGCTGCCGCCCGGTGCCCGGAGACCCGATCGTCGGCTACATCTCGCTGGGCCGCGGGATCACGATCCATCGCGAGGACTGCCCCAACGTGGCCGTGCTCAAGAAGGATCCCGACCGCTTCACCCCGGTGTCCTGGGACGGCGACGCCGAGACCTCCTTCCGGGTCGAGATCCAGGTCGACGGCTGGGACCGACACCGCCTGCTCGAGGACATGACCCGGACCTTTGCCGAGGCGGGTATCAACATTCTCGACGCTCATTGCACGGTCAACCACCCGATGGTCAAGAACCGCTTCGTAGTCGAGGTGGGAGACACGCGCACCCTTGATCAGGCGATCAACCGCCTGCGCAACATCGACGCCGTCTTCGACGCCTACCGGATCACCCCGGGCGCCGGCTGATCGGGGCCCTGCGGCCCCCGGCCGCCTCGCTCGCGTTTCGCCGCCGGTGACCGCTGCGGGCTCGATGCGGGTGACCGCCGAGCGTTCGGCGCCGGTGACCGCCGAGCGGAGCTGCGCCGGAGGGCCGGCGCCGGCGGTCGCCCACCCCGAGCCTCGACCCCGCCGCCGGTCGTCGAAGCCGGCGCCGGTGCCGCATGCGCGGGGTACGTCGGCGAGACTCTCAGCCGCGTCACCGTGGCGACCGGGGACTTGGTCAGCAACACCGCCTCCCCGGTGCGCAGCGTCTTGATCTCGTTGGGGTGCAGGACGAAGCGCTCGGCCTGGCGGCGGGTCCCACGGCTGCCCCCTCCTCCCGTGAACGGGCCGCGCAGCTGCCGGGTCTCCTCCCAGAAGCGCTCGGTCCCGGCCATCTGGGCGATCATCTGGGCCGAGGCCGGCACCTCCTGGCGGTGCACGATCTTCACCGCCGAGATCCCGACCACCTGATCGCGAAAGCCGCGCCCGGCCCGCTCAAGGTCGGCGAACTCCTGGGTAGCCGCGAGAACGCCCGTACCGGCCTCGCGACCTCTGGCCAGCAGCGCCAGCAGGTTGTCGGCCCCCAGCGCCGAGAACTCGTCGATGGCCACCACGGCGAGCGGAAGGGAGCGGCCGAGGTCCTCCAGGCGATGACCGGAAGCGCTGGTCACGTCCTGGATGGCCAGGGCGCCGAGCTGAGCGGCCAGCTTGCCGTACACGCTCGAGTTCAGGCTGAACAGGACCACCTCGCCGCCGTCCAGGGCGCGGTGCAGGTCGATCGTCGCCGACTCCGGGCCGGTGGCCAGGTAGCGGCCGGCGCTTGACTCACTGAGCAGGGCCAGGCGCGTGCCCAGCCCACGGACTCCACTCAGCTGATCGGGAGTGAGGGCCGCGAGATAGTCCTGGACGCGATCGCCGAGCGGCCGCGGGACATGCCGGAGGACCGTCGCCAGCCGCCGCGGCTCCATCATCGAGACGACCTCGTCCAGGGTCGCCGCCCGGCCGGGATGGGCGGCGTGCAGGACCTGCAGGACGTTCTGGACGTAGCGCTCGGCGGCGCGCATGTAGTGCGGCTCCGAGAAGCGCTCGGTCAAGATCAGCTTGTCCTTGAGCTCGGTGAAGTTGCCGTGGGCCAGAGGATTCCAGTGACTCGGGCCGTCGGGGCTCCAGACGCGCAGCTCCCGACCCGCGGCGGCGGCCGCCCCCTGCAGCTGCATCGCAAACGCCGGTGAGCCCTTCATGTCGATCGCGATCACCGGGTTGCCGCGCCGGATCTGGTCGCCGAGGATCGCGAGCAGCGTGGTCGTCTTGCCCGAGCCGCTGGCGCCGACGATCAGGGCGTGGGCCGCGAGCTGCGCATCGCTGAGATGCACTGACCGTCCGGAGGGGTCGGTGCCCAGCACGACCCCGGGGGAGCTCAGATCGCGGTCGGCGCGCCCGCGCCGACCGGCGCCCGCCATCCGCAGCCGCGGTCCGGCCAGCCGCAGCGCCAGGACCGTTGCGACCACGCCGACCGCCCACGGCATCGACGGAGCCAGCAGCAGGCAGCCCAGCATCGCCATCGACAAGTAGCGGCGCAGGCTGCCGGTACGCGCGTCGGAGATCACAGGGCACGCTCGGAGATCGCCTTCGGCGTCGGCGAGCTCGCCGCCCGTCCACGCGCCGGGGTGCGCCGGGCGCCCCGTCGGCGTGAGCCTGGCCCCGGCTCATTGCCCCATCGCACGGCCTGGACTCGGACCAGCGAGGAGATGCCCAGTCGCTGCACCGAGCTTCGCAGCGCCCGACCGACCGGGGGATCGTCGACGAAGTAGACGACGGCGGAGATGCGCGCGTCGGCGGCGTACGCAGCCAGGATGTCCTCGCGCCGGCGCCTGGACTTCGAGGTCAGCTCGAGCTCGAAGGCCACCCGATGACCGGTCCCGGTGGTCATCAGGAGATCCGGATAGTGCAGTCGCGGACCGCCCCCCGGGCCGGGGCCGCCCATCCGGATGCCGAAGGGGTCCGACCCCGGATCGGCGCGAGGGTCGTGGGAGCGCATGTGTCGCTCGCCGATGATCCCTCGCCACGGGCCGAACACCCGGGCTCGGGCGGCCAGCATCAGCCACCCGATCCCCACGTCGTGACGGTAGGCGGCAAGGTCGGCGCGGCGCGGAGGCGGCAGGTCGCTGCCGGTCGCCCGCAGCCCCTGCCTGGTCACCTGGTAGTAGGAGGGCTCGCCGTGCAGCTTGCGGTCGGCCTCGAGGTAGCCGGCCGCGGCCAGGGTCCGTGTCCTCGCCGCGGCTGCGTCCGTGGTGATGCCCAGGAGCGCTCCCAGCTGCTCGGCGAGGACCAGACGGTGCTGAGCCGCAAACTCGAGCAGTCTCCGATCACGGTCGGTGATCCTGGCCGAGCGTCGCCGCCGAGGGAGAGAATCGTGTGCCTCCACATCGGAATCGAGCCTGGGGGAGGGTGCGCGTCACCCCCCGGTGGCCTCGACCGGTCAGTGCGGGTGGGGCAGTGAGCTCGTGTCCACCACCACGAAATCGCGACCGGTGAGCTGCTGGAGCTGATGCAGGGCGTCGTTGTTCCAGCGCCGATCGGGAGCGCCCGAGATGTACCACGGCGAGCCGTTGTCGGCCAGGATCATGCCGTAGCGCTTGAGCGCGGTGGCCACCACGCGGGCCTGGTAGGGGAGAGCCGAGATGTTCACGCTGGCCTTCAGGCGCACGCGCATGCCCATCGGGGGCGCGAAGCTGCCCCCGCAGGTGGAAGCGACGTGGCGGGCGGGATACACGTAGCGGTCGCCCGTACAGGGAGCCGTGAACCGCAAGGCGTGGTCGATCGCCCCGGCTGCGACCTCGCTGTAGCGGGCCAGGCCCGGCAGAATCGGCAGGCCGGCAGCGTCGGCGGAGGTCCACCCGGCGGGACGCAGATGGTCGGAGCGCAGGTTGAAGATCGCTCCCGAGCTGGCCGTCCACCGCTTGCCGTGATCGTGGGGGTAGGCGGCGAACAGCTCATAGTCGGTACACGTGTCGCGGTTGACGACTATGACGTGCCGGTCGCCGGTGGAGCCGGGGCCCCCCTCGATCGGGACGCCGGGGGGCAGGGGGTAGGCGTGCCCGTCCGATTCGGAGGCGTACTGAAAGTGCACCGGCACCTTCCGTGTCCGGTTCGAGACCACGGCGTAGGGGATGCCGTTGGGCGCCCCGTCATACGTGGTTCCGAAGTCCGGGTGAACCGGATCGCCGAGTCCGATGCGGGCGATGAGCTGCGCCGAGTCGGTGGCCACCGGGAGTCGGTCAACGCGTTGGTTCCAGGGGTTGTCGGGCGGGAAGACCGGACAGTTGGGAGCCCCGGCCAGCCTTGGGGAGCTGCCCACCCGGGCCGGCTCCAGGACGCGACCGCTGACGCTCCAAGCGGTGCCCAGGACGCCGAACAGCGCCACTGCGCATCCGGCTGAGATCAGGCGTAGGCGACGCACGTCGACCGCAAGCGGGGGTCAGGAGACGACGAGCATCCCGCGGGGGATCGATGCGAACCGAGCCTCGTGGACCTCGCCGATGTAGTCGCCGTCGACCTGCAGGGGGAGCGCCCGCTCGTCGCGGGAGACAACGCCCAGGGCGCTCAGCCCGCTGAACCCGTGGACGCGCCGGTGCTTGACCAGCCGAGCCCGTTTGGACAGGGCCCGCCAGGTGATCGTCGGGATGTCGATCGCGGTCGCGCGCTCGAGTACGACGCCGGCCAGATCCCCGCTCTCGAGGGTGGCCCCCTCGCCCATATGGACCGGGCGATTGCCGAAGTACGTGTACGGCTCGGCGCTCTGCACGATCGTGGTCACGCCCGTCACGCGTTCCTCGCCGAGCTCGGCCTCCAGGCGGGGTGGACGCACCAGATAGTGGCGATTGAAGGTCCGGATGCCCGTCCACGCGTAGTACCACTCGCCGAGGCGCGTCTTGAGACGGGGGTGGGCGTCGACGCGCTTGACGACGCTCGCGTCCAGGCCGACCCCCGCCGAGAACAGGAAGTAGCGGTCGTTGACCCGCCCGACGTCGACCCGGCGGGGCCGCCAGTCGTGGGCCATCCCGAGCAGGTGCTCGGTGGCGTCGACGAGGTCGGTGGGGATTCCCAGCATCCGGCAGTACACGTTGGCGCGGCCCCCCGGCAGGCAGCACAGAGGCGTGTCCGAGCCCACGAGCCCGTTGGCCGCCTCGTTGACGGTCCCGTCCCCCCCGAAGGCGACGACGACGTCATAGCCCTCGCGGGCGGCCTCCCGGCACAGCACGGTGGCGTGGTCACGAGACTCGGTGTCGACGGCGTGGACCTCGTAACGGCCTCGAAGCGCGTAGACAACGAGGTTCTTGAGGCGGTCAGAGACCGTCGACGCGTACGGGTTGACGATGACCAGCATGCGCCGCCGCGGGTCGCCCTCGGCCTCGAGGCGGAGCGCCTCGAGGCGGACGTGCGGATCTGTGGAGGCGGTGGCCATCGCGCAAATCTAGACACCGCCCGACCAGCGTCGTTACGCGCTGGCTGCTCGTTCTCGGCGGGCGGGTCGCGGCGCCCATCCGCTCTGCGCGCGGGTTCGGCTGCGCGCATCGCTTCGGTCGTTCACGCGAGCAGAGCGGATGGACGCCGGACCGCCCACCGGAAGCGCCCGACGGCGCACGGCTTCGGCGCGCCAACGCATCTCACTGCCTCGCGGCGAGCGCTCCGGATCTCTCACTCGCTTCGCGCGTCCAGCGAGATCGGAAGTGCTCGATATGCGGGTGCTGCGGATCTCGCTCGCCTGCTGAGCGACGAGCGTGATCGGGAGTGCTCGCTCCGCCAGCGTAGCCGGGGGCCGAGGACACCCGGGTGCGGGGCGGTGGCGTGGCGCGTCGCCGGTTCGGCAGGCGGCACCCGGCTGGGCCCCGGCAGCGAAGCGCTTGCATGAAACGACTCGCGCCCGGATATACTCGTAGGTACATAGCAGTACGCATCCAGAGGGGTGGAGGGAAATGGCCCAGCGAAACCCCGGCAACCTCCCGCAAGGGAAAGGTGCCAATTCCATCAGGCTCCAACAACAAAAGGCCTGGGAGATGTGGCAGGGCGGTTTCACGAGACCTCCGACCACAGACCCCGGCGGAGGTTTTTTCAGATATGCCGCCAGAGTCTCTTCGCTGCAAGGAATGTCAGACCACCTACGAGCTTGACGCGAGCTACGTCTGCGAGCAGTGCTTCGGACCGCTCGAGGTCGCATACGCGTCACGCGCCGACGCCGATCCGGACGCCCTGCGCCGGCGGATCCAGGCCGGCCCCCACTCGCTGTGGCGCTACGGGGACTTCCTGCCCGTGGCCTCGCCGCCCAAGGGCGCGCTGCCCGCGGGATGGACGCCGCTGCTGCGCGCCGACCGGCTGGCCGAGCGTCTCGGTCTCAAGGAGCTCTGGATCAAGAACGACGCCGCCAATCCCACGCACTCCTTCAAGGACCGGGTGGTGGCGGTGGCGCTCGCGCGGGCGCGCGAGCTCGGTTTCGAGACGATCGCCTGCGCCTCCACCGGCAACCTGGCCAACGCCGTGGCCGCCCACGCCGCGGCGGCCGGGCTGGAGTCCTATGTCTTCATCCCGTCTGACCTGGAGGAGCAGAAGATCCTGGCCACCGGCGTCTACGGGACCAATCTGGTCGCGGTGCGCGGCAACTACGACGACGTCAACCGGCTGTGCACCGAGCTCTCGGGCGAGCGCGAATGGGCGTTCGTGAACATCAACATGCGCCCCTACTACGCCGAGGGCTCAAAGACGCTGGCCTTCGAGACCGCCGAGCAGCTCGGCTTCGAGCTTCCCGACCGGGTCGTGGCTCCGATCGCTTCGGGCTCGCTGTTCACCAAGATCGCGCGCGGCTTCGCCGAGTGGATCGAGGTCGGCCTGCTGGAGGGAGAGCTCCCCACCTTCAACGGGGCTCAGGCGACCGGCTGCTCGCCGGTGGCCAGCGCGTTTGCCGACGGCCAGGACTTCTGCCGTCCGGTCAAGCCGGACACGATCGCCAAGTCGCTGGCGATCGGCAACCCCGCCGACGGCCCTTATGCGCTGGACTTGGCGCGCAGCACCGGCGGCTCGGTCGACTCCGTCTCAGACGACGAGATCCGCGAGGGGATCAAGCTGCTGGCGCAGACGACCGGGATCTTCACCGAGACCGCCGGGGGGGTGACGACCGCGGTGCTCGCCAACCTCGCCAAGCGCGGCGACATCGATCCCGACGAGCGTGTCGTGGCCTACATCACGGGCGAGGGGCTCAAGACCCTCGATGCCGTCCGCGGCACCTTCGAGACGTGGGAGATCGACCCCACGGTCGCCTCCTTCGAAGCCGCGGATCAACGCATCGGCACGCTCGCATAAGATGCCCGCCATGGCTGTCAGCGTCAAGATCCCCACTCAGCTGCGAGTCGCGACCGAGGGCGAGGCCCAGGCGACCGTCGACGGGGAGACCGTCGGCGAAGTGCTGGACTCGCTGTACGAGCGTTTCGGCGAGCTGCGCAGCCGGATCGCCGAGGACGGCGGCCTGCGCCGCTTCGTCAACGTGTACGTCGACGGCGAGGACATTCGCTTCCTCGATGGTCTCGATACCCAGGTCTCGGACGGCGATGAGGTCACGATCCTGCCGGCGGTCGCTGGGGGATAGCCACGGGCCGGGCGGATGCCCGGCCTTTCGGCTCTAGCCTGGTCGCTGGGTCGAGCCTCCGGCGTAGCACCAAATGCCAGGCTAACCCGAAGCGCCACGGGCGCCGATACACAGCTGACACAATTCGAGCACCCAGTGACCGATCAAGACCCGCATCCCGGCCGATCGCGCCGCCGCATCGCGGCTGCCTGTATGGCTGTCCTGGTTCCGGTGATTCCGATCGTTATCGGCGTGCTGCTCAGCGGGGGCGGGGGAGCGACGGCGCAGACGACAAGCACTGTGAGCTCGCACTTCGCACCCTTCAAGAGTCCGAAGGCCCCAAAGGTGGCCAGCCTGACGCTGCCGCCCGGGAAGGGATCGCTGGTCGCGCTCGTCGAGCACTCGACGCCGATGCGGGCCCGGCCCGGCGGCCACGCCTTCGCCAAGCTCCAGACGCGCACCACGTTCGGCTCGCCCCAGATGCTCTGGGTGGCGCGCAGGTCCGGTCGCTGGCTGGGGGTGGTCAGCTCCCAGGCCGGTAACGGGCATCTGGGGTGGATCCCCGCGTCGGTCGTGTCCCTCAGCCGTGTCAACTGGGAGATCAAGGTCTCGCTGTCGGCGCGCCAGGTGACGGTGTTGCACTTCGGTAAGGCCGTGGAGCACTACACGATCGCAGTTGGGGCGCCAGCCAACCCGACGCCCACCGGGCGCTTCGCGGTCACCGATCGCCTGACCACGGGCGACCCGACCGGGCCCTACGGTTGCTGCATCCTGGCGCTCTCCGCCGAGGCGCCCCACGCCATCCAGGGTTGGGGGGGCGGAAACCGGATCGCGATCCACTCCACGCCTGAGACCTCGAGCATCGGTCAGCCGGTGAGCCACGGCTGCATGCGGCTCACCCTCCCCGAGGGGCGGTGGCTGCTCGCGCACATCCCGCTGGGCACGCCCACAATCGTCGACACGTAGCGCCCCGTCGGTTTGTGCCCCGGTCACAGGGGTAGCGGATCGGCACAGTCGACCGTTTGAGGAGGACCATGCCGCCACGTGGTGTGAAGCCCGGAACCAAACGCGCGCGTCAGTACGAGCACGTCAAGGAGAGCGAGCGCGAGCAGGGCGCCAGCGAGAGCCGCGCCGAGGAGATCGCGGCGCGCACGGTCAACAAGGAGCGGGCTCGGGCCGGCGAGTCACGGGCCGCGTCTCGGACATCGGTGCGCGACCTCTCCTCGGGACAGCGCGGCGGTCAGCGCTCGGGTACCAACCGAACCAAGGGCCGCACCCGTGACCAGCTGTACGGCGAGGCGCGCAAGCTCGGGATCGACGGCCGCTCGAAGATGAGCAAGGCCCAGCTCCAGCGCGCGGTCGACGGCGCCAAGTCCTGACCATGCGCCACCGGTCAGCGACCGCGAGGCCGGCGCTGCGAGGCTGATCAGCCCTCGATGGTCAGCCCTCGGCGGGCGGGTCGGTCTCGCCGCTGATACGGCGGATCTTCTCGATCGCGGCCCGCAGCAACCGGGAGACCTGCATCTGCGAGGTCCCGATCTGGCGCGCGATCTCCGACTGGGTCAGGTCTCGCCCGAACCGGAGGTAGAGGATCATCCGGTCTGACTCCGACAGCGTCTCGACCCCGCGCGCGATCACGGACAGGTATTCGGCCTGCTCCAGGCGCTCATCCTCGGCTCCCAGCGTCTGTGCCGGGCTGAGCGAGGTGGAGTCGTCGTCGTCGGAACCCTGGTCAAGGGGCGCCGCGTGGCGCGCGTGGTAGGCCTCGATCGCCTCCAGCGTCTGCTCCTCGGTGGTTCCGAGTGCCTCGGCGAGTTCTGACAGGGAGGGGGAGCGTCCCAGCCGCGAGGACAGCTCGTCGGTCGCGGTGGCCAGCTCCACCGCGCGCTCCTTGACTCCACGGGGGACGTGAACCGCCCAGCCGCTGTCTCGGAAGTAGCGTTTGAGCTCTCCGAGCATCGTCGGCGTGGCGTAGCTGGTGAAGGCAAAGCCGCGGTCGGGATCGAAGCGCGCGATCGCCTTGAGCAGCCCGACGTTCGCCACCTGAGTCAGGTCCTCGAGCGGCTCTCCGCGAGAGTGGTAGCGCCTGGCCACGCTGCGGGCCAACGGCTCGAAGCGCCGCACGAGCTCTTCGAGGATGACCGGATCAGGAGCGTCGCGCTGGCGACGGAACAGCTCTTCGGTGTCCAGCCCGGCCAGCTGCTCGCCGGCGGGACTCATAGGGGGCAACGGCTGCGCCCCGGCGCCATCAAATTCGAATCGGGCATGCGCATCCTCCGTACAAAGGCTGTACGACGGTTTGCGCCGGCAGCGACCTGCCGGGAGCCTCCCATCGCGCTATACATGAGCCCCGCCTACCCTGGAGCCGGTGCGAGATCCGGCAATATCATATCGACAGCCTCCCGGCCGATCAGCTGTGTGCGCGCCCGTTGCCGTCGGGGACCGCGGGCTCGAGCACGAACACTTCCACCTGAAGGTTGCGATGGAGGTCATTGGCGCTCATGAAGGAGTGCACGTGACGACCCAGGCTGCTCTGAACGGCCTCGATCATCCCCTCGCGCATGGCATCCTGAAGTCCGAGCCGCCCGGCCGCCACGAGATCGTCCTTGTCGTTGGCCTCGAGCGTCTGCTCGGCCCGGGTGTAGCCCCCCTCGAGCAGGCACACGACCAGGTCACCATCGATCGTGGTGCGAGTGTTGGTGGGGCCGCGCCCGACGAAGTGCTTGTGCAGCCGGGCCAGCGCGTTGGAGATCTCCAGCGACGGCGTCCCGGCTGACCCGGTCGCCGGCTCCTGGCGCAGCAAGTCTGGATTACCGTCTTTTTCGAACATCGAGTCCCATGCGTGGCCTGGACGGGGCCGCGATTGTAGTCCGATTCAGGCGTCCTGGCAGGGGAATTATCGCCACAAGAGCGGGGTAGCACCGGCGCATGGGTGACGAGCTAGCGCTCCGCGAGCCAGGCAGCAACCCGGGCGACGGGCTACCCGCCCCGTGAAGCCGGCACGCATCGGCTGCTCGGGCTGGAACTACGCCGACTGGCGAGGCCGCCTGTACCCGCCGGGGGTTCCCCAGCGCCGGTGGCTGGAGATCTATGCCGAGCACTTCGACACCGTCGAGGTCAACGCCACCTTCTACCGGCTGCCGCGACGGGAGTCGGTCGCCGCGTGGGCGCAGCAGACGCCGGAGGGATTCACGTTCTCGGTCAAGGCCAGCCGCTACCTGACCCACATCAAGCGGCTCACCGACCTCGACGTGGGAATCAAGCGCTTCTATGAGCCCATCGAGCCGCTGATCGAGGCCGGAAAGCTCGGACCGGTGCTCTGGCAGTTTCCGGCGAACTTCCAGCGCGACGATGGGCGTCTGGCGTCCTGGCTGGAGGCCCTGCCCGACGGAATGCACACGATCGAATTCCGCGACCCGAGCTGGTTTGCGCCTCCGGTGCTGGCGGCATTGCGCGCCCATGGCGTCGCCCTGACGATCGGCGACCACCCCGAGCGCCCGTTTCAGTCCTATGAGGCGACGGCGCCGTGGCGCTTCGTGCGCTTTCACTACGGATCCCGGGGCCGCGACGGCAACTACTCGGCGACCGAGCTCGATACCTGGGCGCGTCGTATCGCCCAGTGGCGGCGCCGGGAGGCCGTCTACGCCTACTTCAACAACGACTGGAGAGGCTTCGCTCCGGCCAACGCGCTGGAGCTCGGAAAGCGGCTGGGCTCAGCCTGAGGTATCGCCCAGGGTCACGCGGGTGACCGGAATCCCGAAGCGCTCCTGAAGCGCGTCATCGTCGACGTCCTCGCGGTAGAGCTGGTGGTCACCGGGATGGGTGAACACGACTATCCGGTCGGCATCGAAGGTCTTGAGCGCGTCGGCGATCGCCTCCTCGGGATCGCCCTCGCCGGTGTCGGCGCTGGCCGTCACACCCTGCTCGCCCAGCCGATCGAGGCTCTCGCGGCGAACCTGGTCGGCCTTGGCGATCGCCTCGTCGGCGTCCGAGAACCAGAAACGCAACGCGCTTTCGTGCAGGGCGGGAGCGATCACCATGATCTCGGCATCGCGCGGATCGGCGCCGTCGGGCAGCGCCCCTTGCAGCTGGTCAGCGCAGATGGCCTCCGAGGTCAGGACGAGGATCCGCATGACGGTCACATACCCAAGGCTCGGCGATCGCTAAACGGTCGGCCGCAGGAGTGCGATCGGGGGTCCGCGGGTACGTTCACTTCCATGCCCCGTGACACGACGTCAGTGGACGACCGGCAGCTGTTCTCGCTGCCTGGTCCCGGCCCCGGGATACCGGGTCCGGCGCCGCCGGCGCCCGACCCCCAGCCGCCGAGCCCCGGCCCGGATCCAGCGCCCCCCAGTCCCGGGCCGAGCCCGGGACCGCTGCCGCCCGATCCATCTCCGCGACCCATCTGAAGCACCCACGGACGATCAGTAGAGCGAGTCGAACAGGTCGGCGTAGCGCTCGTTGATCACGTTGCGCTTGACCTTCAGGGTCGGCGTGAGCTCGCCCTCCTCGATCGATAGGTCCCGCGCCAGGATCGTGAACTTCCTGACCTGCCCGACCTGGGCGTAGTTGGCGTTGGCCCGGTCGAGCTCTTGCTGAACGAGCTCGACCACCGTGTCGTGGCCGGCCAGCTCGCCGATGTCGTCGGGCAGGCCCTGCTCCCTGGCCCAGGGCACGATCTCCTCGGGGTCGAGCGTGATCAGCGCCACTGGGTAGGGCCGGCGATCGCCGTGCATCACAGCCTGGGAGATGAAGCGCGACTGCTTGAGGTCGTTCTCGAGGTTGGACGGGGTCAGGTTCTTGCCGCCCGCGGTGATGATGATGTCCTTTTTGCGTCCGGTGATCCTGAGATAGCCCTCGTCATCGAGCTCGCCGACGTCGCCGGTGTGCAGCCAGCCATCGACGAGCGTCTCGGCGGTCGCGTCCGGGTTGTCCCAGTACTCCTTGAAGACGTTGGGCCCGCGGGTCAGGATCTCTCCGTCCTCCTCGGCGATCTTGATCTCGATCCCCGGCAGAGCCCGCCCCACGGTGCCGAACTTGAAGTGCTCGAGGGTGGCCACGGTGCCCACGGCGGTCGTCTCGGTCATGCCCCAGCCCTCGAGCACGGGCACTCCGCACGCGTAGAAGAACTCGAGGATCTCGGGGGCGATCGGCGCCGCCCCGGTGATCGCCTGGTTGATGTGTCCGCCGAACAGCCCTCGGACGCGGCCGTAGAGGCGCTCCTCGGCCTGATCGAAGGCCTCCTGCATGTCGGCCGGAACGTCGTCGCCGCGCTGCCGGCGCCGGCGGACCTCGACTCCGAGCTTGACGGCCTGGGCGAAACGTTGACGGTCCTCTTCGCCGCCCTGCTCCTGGAGCTTCATGGCCGCCGTGTAGAGCTTCTCGAAGATCCGCGGGACCGACGGCAGGTAGGTGGGTTGAGTCTCGATCAGCTCCTCGAGGATCCTCTTGGTGTCGCCTCCGTAGTAGACGATCGCAGTGCCCTGGTCGAAGGAGGCGAGCATCGCGGTCAGGGCGAAGACATGAGCAAGTGGCAGGTACAGGTAGGTGATCTCGCCGGCGGAGATGATCCGCAGCTCCTCGACGATCTCGCAGACCGACATCGCGTTGCGGTGCGTGAGCACCACGCCCTTGGGTGGCCCGGTCGTGCCGGAGGTGTAGATGATCGTGTACGCGTCCTCAGGCTCGACCTGAGATTGGCGCCCTGAGAGCGTCGAGCGCTCCTGGTCAGCGGCGCGCGCGCGGAGCTCCGAGAGCGACAGGTCACCGGCGCCCGGCTCGATCGAGACGACGTCGTCGAGCGCGGGCAGCGCGTCGCGCAGCCGCTCGACCTTGGCCACCTGTTCGGCGTTCTCGCAGATCACCGCGCGGGCGCCCGAGTTGCCGAGCACCCACTCGCACTCCCGCGGGGAGTTGGTCGGGTAGACGGGAACCGCCACGGCGCCCGCGGCGGAGATGCCATAGCTGGCGAGCGTCCACTCGACTCGCGTGTCGGAGAGCAGCCCCACCCGGTCGCCGACCTGCACTCCGAGCGCCACCAGGCCAAGCGCGATCTCCTCGATGGCGTCGAGCGTCTCGTCGTAGCTCATCTCGCGCCACTCGTCCCCCTCCTTGTAACGCGAGGCCAGCCGGTCCCCGAAGCGCTCCGCTGCTGAGCGCGGCAGCGCGGCGACCGTGGCGGCGATCGTCCGGGAGCCTGATGTCTTCTCGCTCATGTGCCTCTCCTCTCTAAAAACAGATATCCCGCGGCAACTCTGACACGTCCGCGCGCCCGGGTCCTTCGCCAATCCGCTGACGGTCGGCAATATCGGCCCTTTGGCTTCGCGGGTCAGTCCGCTGCCGCGCCGGATTCGGCTGCGGCGGCTGCCTGGCGGTGTGCCCGGCGGGCGGCGCGGTTGCGACGCGCAGCGTCGCGCCAGCCGATGGGGAGGGCTCCCAGCTCGATTGCGAGCTCGCGGCCCCGGCGGGTCAGATCGTAGTGATCGTGCCAGGGCCGCCCCGGCTTGGACTGAAACCACGAGCGCTCGAGCCCGAGGCGGGCCGCCATCGCGTGCAGCTCGTCGAGCGTGTCGCCCTGCATGTGCCCCCCGCCCGTCCAGCGTCCCCAATCGCCCTGGGCAAATGCATCGTCGACGTAGACACTCATCCCGACACGACGTTAGACCGCGCGCGACGAGATGAAAAGCGGCTCAGAGCCTCATGCCGCTCCAACCGCGGGTCAGGCCGCTTGGGAGGCTTGACTCACGCTTTCGGGCAGTCGCTCAGCGATGGGCGGGGGACTCTCCGAATCTGGCGGAGCCTCTATCACCGTCAACGGTGTTCCCGGGCTCGCTTGAGATGTCAGGACGGATCTCTTGATCAGGGACTTGGCGATCTCGGCGAGGACCACCACGATGATGGGGGGGACTGTGAGAAGGAACGCTGTGGAGGTCATGGGAAGGCTCTGTTCACGTGGCCGGCGGGCGGGACTCGCTGAAACACCGGTAGTTGCTCAAAGTTGCTCAAACGTTGGCCTGAGAGATGCCTGGGAACGGAAGTTCCCAGGACGCTGATCAAGCGTCCCGGGCATCCCACCGCAGGAACCGCGCCCCTCTGGCTATACGGCTGAAACGCTCGGGGCTCCCGGAACTTGCGCAAACTTCCCTACCACCGGGGCTCGAGCGAGGGCTGCGACTCCGTCGAGACAACACAACCCCGCGATTAGCAGGGCTTTCTTGAGAGCGTGCCCGCCAGGATTGGAACCTGCGACCTTCCGCTACGGAGGCGGTTTGGGCGGATCTAGCGGATGACTGAGGGAAACTAGGATGCGGGCGTACAGTCGAAGTGCGAGCGTGAAAATGACTCCACGCCGTCTGATGGTCGATCCGATCGAGGAGGCCAGCATCACCAGCACCAACACCACCGCGCTTGCCGAGTACTTCCGGTATCAAGCCAACTGGCGCGACGCCAAGGCGGAGCAGTATCCCGACGACGAGCGCAACGTCCAATCCGCCCGAGCGCTCCGCTCGCTCGCGGAGTACGTCGATTCAGGCGAGGCCGAGACCCGCGACCGGTGGATCATCCAGGCGCTCGACGCCCACCTGTTCGAGGAGTTCACCTTCGCCGGTGAGGAGGCACAACGCGAGGTCTCGCGCTACGGCTACGGATACGCCGCCACCAACGACAACCAGCACGAGGCCTTCCTGCCAGAGCTGTGGGTTACTTGCATGCAGGACGCCTACGACTTCGTGCGTTCAGGGGCCGCGCTCGACGATCCGAGCGAGTCGTTGTTCCCGTTCGAGGTCGACGCGGCCAGAGACGGCGTCCACCTGCCGAGCCGCTACTGGCAGCTTCGCTCCGGCTCGGCCGAGCCCGAGCTGGAGGAAGCCGTCGAGTCCTATCGCGGCGACGGAGAGGGCGTTTGATGCCCGTCGCACTCCTCTAGACGAGCGAAAACCCCGCTAGCGGGGCTTTCTAAAGAGCGCGCCCGGCAGGATTTGAACCTGCGACCTTCCGCTCCGGAGGCGTAACTGGACCATCATGCGCAAGGGCACGAATTGCCTGCAAACTGCGTTAATTCACGCCCTTTCAGCGCTCCTCCGCGGGGGGCGGTATTCCGGCGATTATGGGGATTTCGGCGCGATTGTGGCCCGGAGTGGCAGTCAAGGTAAGCCGACTGCCAAATGGCGCGACGGGACGGCGTGGGAAACTCGGGTCTGTGTCGGCCATCCCGCTCGAGCGCAGCGCGGTCATCGCCGAGCCTCTGCCCCGACCGCGTGGCCTCGACGTCGGGCGCGTGCCACCGCCGCTGATCGGGCTGCCGCCCGTGCACGTCGTACCGGAGTCGGTGCGGCGTAGCGCTCGAGCGCTACGCCGTCGACGTCGGCGAGTCTTCGCGCGGCGAGCTGGTCACCGCGGTGGATCAAGCCGGCCACGGGTGGGAGCACTCGATCGCCAGCCGTGCGGTCGCGGCCCGCGCGGAGCTCGTCGACGTGTGCCGGCAGGCCGGCGAGCTTCACGACGAGCTGTCGACCTTCTGCACCCCGTTGGCCGTGTATGTGTCGTCGCTCGTCGCCGACATTGCGCGAGCCATTTCCGTGTTCGCGATCGTCAACGCGCGCCCCGGATCCGCGCCCATGTCGAGAGCGGCCGAGGCAACGGTCTGGATCGAGTCGCCCGAAGCGAGCCCATCCGCAAGCGTGTTCCCCAGCCGCTCCAAGGTGGTGTGCGTCATCCCCTTGATGCTCACGTCCGCCTGGTCGAGGAGATCCTTCAATCCGCCTCCGGCGACCTTCGCCGCCGCCTCGCCCCACCCCGGCTGCCAGGCATCCCAGTAATCCTTGGGTAGGTCAAGGTCGGTAACCCAGTCGGCCAGGTCAGCGCCGAGCGCCTGCGAGGCGTGGTGGGCGGCCTGCAACGCCGCGTCGCCGTACAGGCTGGTCACGAGATCGGTCAGCTTCGCGACCGCCGTGCTGTTGACGATCTTCTGGAGCTCGGCGAGCAGCGCGTCCGAGTCCTCGTCGCCGGCGGCTGGCGATTCGACCACCGCCTTGGACGCCTTGCCGCTCGCGGCGCCTTCGAGCTTTGCCTTCGGCACGAGCGCCCGGAGAGCAGCGGCGATCAGCGGCGCGTAGTGCCCCGCGATCTCGTCGCTGCTGGTGTTGAAGTCGGCCGCCTCCGAGTAGGCGGCCCTAGCTTTTCCCGCCCACCCCCTTTCGAGAATGTCACGGAACGCCTCGTCAACCTGATCGCGGGTCCGGGCATCCTTCAATGCCTGCCAGACATGCTGGGCGACATCGGGGCCGATCGCGGGGTCTCAGAACTCCCGCGGCGCGCGGCCCTTGCGGAGCCGGTTTAGTGTGTTGGTCCGCCAGCGACGAACCGCGGCCTTGGTCGCGACGTCGTCGTCCTCGTCGTCATCGAAGGTCGGTAACCCAGTCGGCCAGGTCAGCGCCGAGCGCCTGCGAGGCGTGGTGGGCGGCCTGCAACGCCGCGTCGCCGTACAGGCTGGTCATGCGCCGCGTGGGTTGGGCCAGCTCCCAGACCTTGCCGGCCGTGAGCAGCTCGCGCATCCCCGGCGTCGCGGCGCTCAGCGCCGTGAAGATCCGGCTGTGAGCCAGCAGCGTGGCCAGCGGGCCGATCGGCAGCTGCTGGCGCAGGTACTCCTCCATCGCCCGCTGCGGATCGATCGAGATGTGGTGCAGCCGGTCGCGGACGGTCCGTTCGGCGTACACGCCGGCAGCATCTGACGCGCCCAGAGCGCGCGAGAGGTCGTTACGTGCCGCCACCTCGACCACGATCGTGCGCAGCCCGCGCCGATCCGCGGCCAAGCCGAGCGCAGCTGCCACCGTGGACTTTCCGACGCCGCCCTTGCCGGTAACCACGAGCAACGAGTGAGCGAACAGATCATCCATCTAAAGACCCGTCATAGACGATGGGGCTCACGTCGTCGCTTCCTTTCGCGCGTGGAAGTCTGAGCGCAAGCTACCGACCGTGTCGCTGGAAAGTCACGAGCGGTCGTCGAAGAGTGCGTGCTCGCTGGCCGGCGTAGGTTCCCGGACGTGCCGTCGTACGGTCGTGCGCGAGTCTTCGCGGCCGCTAGCGCGCGGGCTCACACCGATCGCCGGGGCGCCGGCGAGGAGCCCGCCGTTGAGCCACGGCCTGGGGCGCGGACGTTGTTCGCGTCAATCCGGCCAGGGCTTGCCGGCCTGGTGCGATGGCACTGCAGCATGCCTGCCGGGGTTCACGGACTGTCGCGAGGTAATTGGCGGCGCGCCCGTAGGAATCGATCAAGCCGACTTCGGTGTCGTCCATGCGCATGAGTCAGGGGGCGGTGGCCTCGCGCTCGTCATCGAGCTCCGACGGCGTAGCGGCCGTCGCTGCCCTGGGAAGAACAAGGAGTGGACAGCGCGCCGAGTGAGCCAGCTGAAGCGATGTGCTGCCGTGGATCAACCGGCCGAGGGGACCGTAGCCTCGGGAGCCGACGACCAACAGGTCCACCGAAGCTCCGTATAGAGCCAGCTCCTCGGCCGGCTCGCCATACGCGGCGTGCGCCTCGACATCGCCGAGTGCGGCGATCCGCTCACGGGCGTTCTCGACTTCCGCCATGAGCGTTTCCTGGCTCGGATCAACGGCGTCAGCGAAGGCGTGGCGCGGCAGCGACACGGCCTCGAAGGCGCTAACGCGGGCGCCGTGCTCGGCGGCGAGCTCTCTGGCGACCGCCAGCGCACGCTGGCTCTCAGGTGAGCCGTTGTAGGCGACGCCGATCTCCTTCAGCAGCGACGGATGCTCGGCATGACCGCTCGGGGCCACCGCCACCGCGCACGGTGCCGCGTTGAGCGCGGCACGCATCTCGCTGCCGAGGGCCGCGCGACCGATCAGGCCGTGGCGGGACGAGCCGACGACGATCAGATCAGCGCCGAGCCGCTCGGCGAGCTCGTGCAGCCCGCGGCCGACGGAAGGCGAGGCGACCGGGCACATCCTCGCGTCCAATCCCAACTCTGATCGCGCGGCTTGGAGTAGCTCACGCGAGTGCTCGCGCTCCCCGGTCTGGAAGACCCCGGGCGATCCACGGGCGGGAAGCAGACTCTCGATATAGACGTGCCCCAAGACGATCTCGCCCGCCCCGTTCGCCAGCTCTCGCGCCAGCGCCAACGCGTCGCGTCCGCCGGAACGTCCGTCGATCCCTACGACGATTGTGCTGAACATGCGAGGCTCCTCGGGCCGTGGATTCCCCGCAAGCGTCCTCGCCGAGGACCGTTGCCGCATCCGTGAAACGCCCCGTCTGCCCTCCGTGGGAGCCCCCTCGATCCGGGTACGTCAGATCAGCCGGGGCCGTCGATTCGCCGTCCGGAGACACGGGTGAAGATCGTGAACGACGGCGGCTCGGCACGTGGTCGCAGCTGGACGAGGAGTTCAGGGCGAGCCTCCACCCATGAGCTGCGCGATCGGCTCGTGCATCTGACGATCAGACGATCCCGTGCGCCGGGCGCGTTGCCAGCGCTCGATGCTGGTGGTGTCGATCGTGGGGGCGACGATCAGCGGCGTGCTGAGGTGGCGGGCGAGGTGTTCGCTGGTGCTGCCGAAGGCGATCCGGCGCAGCGGTCCGCGGCGGCGTGATCCACAGGCCACCAGGTCGACACGATCGCCGAAGGCGACAAGCTCGTCGCCGACCGACCCATAGACGTGTGTGATGTCCAGGCCAGCGGCGCAGGGCAGGAGTTCGTGCTCTGCGGCAAGCTGGATCTCTGAGTCGTCGACCAGGCCGGCGAGCATGCCGGTTGAGGCAGGGAGCGGGGGGACGACGTGGCACAGCTGCAGATGGGCACCGAACCTCTGGGCCAGCAGGCCGGCCTGCGAGAGAGCGACATCGCTCTCAGGAGAGTCGTCATAGGCGACGCCGATCCACGCCATGGGTCCTGGATCGCGGGCATAGTCGACCGGCGCTACCGCCACCGCGCAGGGGGTCTCGTGCATCAGCGGGCGCACATCGCCGCCACAGAGCGAACGGAAGAGCCCATCCCGCCGCGACGAGCCCACCACGAGCAGGTCCGCGCTCCGCCGCAGTGCGATGCTCTCCAGGCCAGCACCCACCGTGCTCGCCGCGATGCCAACCAGCTGCGCGCCGCCGCCGCATAACCGTTGCTCGTCCGAGAACGGCGCCGGGAGGCACTCATCAGCAGCAAGGTCGAACTGGAGACCGGCGGCGTGGGAGGACTCCGTCACGGAGACGAGCGTGATCTCCGCGTTCTCGTCAGCCAGGGCCGCGGCGAGTGTGGCAGCGTCGTGCCCGCCCTGCCGCCCGTCGACTCCCACCACCACGTTTGAGTACATCGGGTGCCTCCTCGCATGTAACGGGGGCGATCGTATGAGATGGCATTTGTCCGGTCATCGGGGGATGCTACGGCTGGCATGTCAGGGTCAGACCACGGCTGATTCACGCAGCCCAGCGAGCTGCACCGTCGGCGGGCGGTGCCCGGGCGGGACACGAAGAGCGTGATTCACAAGCGCTGAGCGCCTCGATCCACAAGCGCTGAGCGCCTCCCATCGGCACGCGGGAAACCCAAGCCGGCCACTTATCACGATCTCGCCGACCGAGGGCTGACTCGGCTCCTCACGAGTGGCGCCCCGGCCCAGCGTGATCGATTGCGTCGCCGGTCCCCACGGGTCGGCATTCGTAGTTTGGTCACCGGCGAACCGGTGTCAATAGCGGACGGCGCCTCAGCTGCTCCGACTTAAGCTGCTGCACCATGCTTGCGCCTTTGGTAACGCCGTTGGGCACTCTCCCGACAGCTCATCCTGCTGAGACGGTCATCCTGGCTGGCCCCACCGGAATCGTCGAAGGCCCGGCCGCATCGGTTCTCATGCGGGGGGCCCAGGGTTCCTCCGGCCGCCCGGGGTGGCGATCCCGCACGCGAGTCTCGCCGTCGGTGATGAGCGACGGCGGCCTGCGCCTCACCCGCGGTGCTACCGCACGCTGCTGACGGGGGGTTTGGCGGGTGAAACGAATCCTCGTCACCTATGCGTCAAAGCATGGTGAGCTTTCGCTGATGCCGTTCTGGACCTTCAGCACCGGGCCGGTGGGAGAGAACGGGCCCAGTTCGGTTCAGTTCGAGCCGCGCCGCGTGTGACGCGGGCGTTGACGATGCCCGGAGCCCAACCAGGTAGCTCACGCGGCCGGCCCCCGGAGGGTCGTGACTCGCACGGTGAGCGCCAGCCGAGCGGCTGGCGCGTGCATCCCGCGCCGGACGGCCGCGGTGCGCCCAACCCCCAGCCGCAGAGGCCACGGCTGTTCGGGCCCAGTCTGATCGTCGTGTTTGCGCTGTTGCTGGCGCTGAACATCGTGTTGGCCACGTCTGCGCGGACGGCCACGCCTCGGGTCACGATCCCCTACAGCCCGACCTTTCTCGCCCAGGTCGACGCCGGCAACGTGAGCTCGATCTCCCCCAAGGGCTCGACCGTGCACGGGACCTTCCGCACCGCGGTGCTGTACCCGGCCGGCAGCGGCGGGACAGCGACGACGCTGTTCAGCACTCAGATCCCGGAGTTCGCGAACAACGACGCGCTGTTGCGCCTGCTCCAGTCCAAGGGCGTGGTCATCAAGGCCACGTCGCCGGGGACGGGAACATCGACCCTGACGACGATTCTGTTCACCTTCGGCCCGGTGCTGCTGCTGGTGCTGCTGTTCGTGTGGATGATGCGACGTTCCGGCGGCGGCATGGGCGCCATGAGCGCATTCGGCCGCTCCCGCGCGCAGCGGGTCGAACCGACCGAGCAGCACGTCACCTTCGAGGACGTGGCCGGCATCGATGAGGCCAAGGCGGAGCTGACCGAGATCGTCGACTTCTTGAAGGATCCCGACAAGTACCGCCGGCTGGGTGGGCGGATCCCGCGCGGGGTGTTGCTGACCGGGCCACCCGGGACGGGCAAGACCCTGCTCGCCCGCGCCCTCGCCGGAGAGGCGCAAGTGCCGTTCTTCTCGATCTCGGCTTCGGAGTTCGTCGAGATGTTCGTCGGGGTCGGCGCGTCGCGGGTGCGTGACCTGTTCCAGCAGGCCAAGCAGGCGGCGCCGGCGATCGTCTTCATCGACGAACTGGACGCCATCGGCCGCTCCCGCGCCGGCGCCATGGGCGGAATCGGTGGAGGGCACGATGAGCGCGAGCAGACGCTGAACCAGATCCTTACCGAGATGGATGGCTTTGACCCCTCGGTCGGCGTGATCGTGATCTCCGCCACCAACCGACCCGAGGTGCTCGACCAGGCGCTGCTGCGGCCGGGCCGCTTTGACCGCCGAGTCACGGTACAGCCCCCGGACACCGTCGGCCGGCGCAAGATTCTGGAGGTGCACACGCGATCGGTGCCGCTGGACGACGACGTCGATCTGGGGCGCCTGGCCGCGACGACGGCGGGAATGGTCGGCGCCGACCTGGCGAACATGGTCAACGAGGCGGCGCTGATGGCGGCTCGCCGCGGACAGGACGCGGTGACCATGGCGGACCTCCACGAGGCGCTGGAGAAGCTGGTGCTCGGCACCGAGCGTCGCATTCTGCTCAGCGCTGCGGACCGGCGCCGCACCGCCTATCACGAGGCCGGGCACGCGATCATCGGAATGTTGACTCCGGGCGCGGACCCGGTCCGCAAGGTGTCGATCATCCCGCGCGGGATCGCCCTCGGAGTCACGCTGTCGGCGCCCGAGGCCGACCGCTTCAGCTACGACCGCGGTTATCTGCTGGGCAAGCTGCGGGTCGCACTCGGTGGCCGGGTGGCCGAGGAGCTCGTCTTCGACGACATCACCACCGGGGCCCAGAACGACATCAAGCTCGCGACCGAGCTGGCTCGCAACATGGTTGGGCTGTGGGGCATGAGCGATGTGATCGGACCGGTCACCGTGATCACCGAGGAAGGGCAGATGCCGCTGCCCGGCGCCAGTGACATCTCCCCGGTCACACAGCAGCTCGTCGACGAGGAGGTCCGTCACCTGATCGCCCGGGCCCACGAGCAGGTCACCCAGCTGATGAGCTCACACCGCGGCCAGCTCGACGCCCTGGCCGAGGCTTTGCTCGCGCACGAGACGCTTGACCAGGACGACGCCTATGCCGTCGCCGGGCTCCCGCCCCCGGAACAGTCTGCCCGCATTAACGTCGTCTCCGAGGCATCATCGACGTCGCATCCCTCGGCTCCGTAGCTCACCGTTCCGCGTTGCGCCGGATCATCGGCGGGGTGTGTGGCGCGGAGCGGGCAACCAGCCCGTCACCGCTTTCGTCTCGCCTGACGATCCTGGTGTACACCCACAAAGCGGCAGCGGGCGCCTGGGCGAGTGCCGAAGTGAGCCCCGAGCGAGCTCGCCGGGCTCTGAGAAAGGCCGCCAAGATCGCCAGCCAAGCGGGTATAGAGGCCGAGACCGTGCTTGACCCCGGCGGCCCGGCGATCGAGCGAGTGCTCGAGCAGGCCGCGAGCCACCCGCTGCTGGCACTGGGCGCCCCGATCGTCCCGCGCTGGGCCGGTTTGTGGTCGGGGGCGTCGCCCTCCACGCCGTGCATCACCTGCCTAGCTCCCTGCTGATCGCGCGCGAGACTCCGTTGGCCGCCGGCGACCACATCATGCTGGCGCTGGATGGCTCGGATGACGCCCCCGGGCTGATAGAGATCGCCGCCCACGCGGCCCGGCGCCTGGACCGCCGCATCGTCGCCGTCCATGCCGTCGGCGTCCAGAGCCGCTCGGAGCGCCACCATGTCGCAGCTCAGTGCGAGCGGCTCACCGACGCGCTCGGCGCCCCGCCCGAGCTGGTGGTCGAGGCCGAGCACCCCGCCGACTTGATCCTGAGCGTCGCGAGCTGGCGACAATCGTCGCTGATCATCATGGTCAGCCGCCGCGTCGGCTGCGCGTGCGCTTGGCAGCGTCAGCGAGCGGGTGACCCACCGCGCCCGCTGCTCGGTCCTGGTCATCCGGCCCGAAGAGCGAGGATCGTAATCGCGACGGCAGGTAGGTCCGGTGTGGGGCACCAGGCGTGGCGGGTCCCCAGGACAGAGCCGTCCCGTTCAGAGCCGCACTCCGCATGAGGGTTCATACCGATGCTCGACCGGCAAACCGGTGAGCCTGACGGGGATGCCCGGAACGATGAACGTTGCTGATGCCGCAGACGGCTGCGCCTAGACCGCAAGCGCCGGGGGATGCCGTTGCGGGCGTCAATGCTCCCGGCGTCGATCCCCAGGAGCGGATCGAATCGCTGCTCGGGCATCTGGGCACGCGGGCGGACGGCCTGTCGTCGCGGGAGGCCGACCGGCGGCTGACGCAGTTCGGTCGCAACGAGATCTCGCGCACGGCCCAGAGCAGCTGGGTCGGCGAGTTGGTGCGCCAGTTCGTGCACCCGCTGGCGTTGCTGCTGTGGGTCGCCGCGGCGCTCTCGGCGGCAAGCAGCAACGCCACCCTGGCGATCGCGATCATCGCCGTCATCGTCCTCAATGCGGCGCTGGCCTACGCCCAGGAGCTCCAGGCCGAACGGGCAACCGAGGCGCTACGGGAGCTGCTGCCGCCGCAGGCGCGTGTCCGCCGAGACGGGGCGGAGCTGGAGATCGCGGCGGCGGTGTTGGTCCCCGGTGACATCGTGCTGCTCGCCGAGGGCGACCGGCTGTCGGCCGATGCCCGGCTGACCGACGGGTCGGTGGAGCTCGACATGGCGGCGCTCACCGGCGAGTCTCAGCCGGTGGTGCGCAGCTCGGCCGCGGTACACCGTGCGGTCTCGGTGCTCGAAGCCGAGGATCTCGTGTTCGCCGGCACCCTGTGCACCGGAGGCGAGGCCCGCGGAGTTGTCTACGCGACCGCGATGGGCACCCAGCTGGGACGGATAGCCGCGCTCTCACAACGGGTGAAGCCGGAGATCAGCCCGCTGCAGCGCCAGGTCAACCGGGTGGCGTGGCTGATCGCGGCGATCGCGGTTGCCGTCGGAGCGCTGTTCTTCCTTGCCGGCCTGACTCTGGCGGGACTCTCGCTGGCCGCCGCCGTGACATTCGCGATTGGCCTGCTGGTCGCCAACGTGCCCGAGGGCCTGTTGCCGACGATCACCCTGTCGCCGGCGGGCGGCGGGCGGCGGGCGGCGTGCGGCGGATGGCGGCCCGGCGAGCGCTGGTCAAGCGGCTGACCGCGGTGGAGACGCTCGGTTCGACCGACGTGATCTGCACGGACAAGACGGGCACGCTGACCGAGGGAAGCATGAGCGTCCGACTGTGGTGGTCGGCGGGCAGGGAGCTGGCGATGACCGGATCGCCCGAGGGCACGGTGCCCGCCGGATTCAGGGATTTGCTGCGGGCCGCGGTGCGTTGCAACAACGCGCACTTGGAACGCAAAGGCGAGCGCTGGATGCGTAGCGGTGACCCCAGCGAGAGCGCGCTGCTGCTGGCTGCGCAGCAGCTCGGCTTCGACGTGAGCGGCGCCCAGAACGAGCGGGAGACGCGCCGCAAGCGGCGCCGAGGTCGCCGATGCTGTCGCGCGCTGCCGCCGGGCCGGTATCCGCATCATCCTGATCACGGGCGACCACGGTCTGACCGCCACTGCGATCGCCCGCGAGGTCGGGATCCTCACCGGCGAGCCGACAGTGCTCAGCGGCGCCGAACTGGACGCCATGGCCCAGGACGAGCTGGACGCGACGCTACGCGACTCGCATGAGCTGATCGTGTCTCGCAGTAACCCGGAGACCAAGCTGCCCATCGTCGACGCGCTCCGCGCTGAGGGCCACACCGTCGCGATGACCGGCGACGGCGTCAACGACGCGCCGGCGCTGCGACGCGCCGACATCGGGATCGCGATGGGCGCGTCCGGTACCGACGTCGCCCGCGAGGCCGCGACGATGGTTCTCACCGACGACAACTTCGCATCAATCGTCGCCGCCGTGGAAGAGGGGCGGGTCGTCTACGACAACATCCGAAAGTTCATCACCTACATCTTCGTGCACGCAATCCCGGAGATGGTGCCGTTCGTGCTCTTTGCGCTGGCGGGCGGCGCGATCCCACTGCCGCTGACGGCACTTCTGGTCCTGGCGATCGACCTCGGCACCGATACCGTGCCCGCACTGGCGCTCGGTCGCGAGCCCGCGGAGCCGGGCACCATGGACCGGCCGCCCCGCCCGCGCGAGGCGGGCATCATCAGCCGCGCGATGCTGTCCCGCGCCTGGCTGCGGCTCGGGCTGCTGGAGGCGCTCCTGCTCATCGGCGGCTATTTCCTGGTCATGCTCACCGCCGGCTGGCCGCCCGACGACCTCACTGGCCCCGGGACACCGCTGCACCACGCCTATCTCCAGGCGACCACCATGACCTGGGCCGGGATCGTCGCCGCCCAAATGGGAGCCGCGTTCGCGGTACGCACCAGCCACGCTTCGCTGCGCCAAGTCGGCTTCCTCTCCAACCCATATCTGCTGAGGGGCGTGGCGTTCGCGGTGGAGTTCGCGGCCGTGATCGTCTACGTGGCGCCCGTGCAGTCGATCTTCAAGACCGCGGCGCTGCCCGTACGTGACCTGCTCGTGCTCGCCTGCTTCCCGGTGGTCGTGTGGGGTTCAGACGAGCTCTGGCGTTGGCATCAGCGAACGCGGGCGAAGCCGCCCATCACCTGAATCGAAGCGGACAACGGCCGGTTTCCCGCAGTGAATTGCCGTTGGATTGGGCAGCGATAGGCAGCGGTGCCGATTCGAGCCAGTCCGCGATGCTGTCGGAGATGGTGCTCGGCCAACAGAAAACCCCGCGTTAGCGGGGCTTTCTAAAGAGCGCGCCCGGCAGGATTTGAACCTGCGACCTTCCGCTCCGGAGGCGGACGCTCTATCCCCTGAGCTACGGGCGCTCTGAGATCGGGGATGATCGTGGCCAGCTTACCGTGGAGATAGCGATCATCTCCGATACCCACCTGCGCGCGGCTCGCGGCGGCTGCCCGAGGCGTGCGTGGCCCGGCTGCGGGCGGCCGATCTGATCCTGCACGCCGGCGACCTCTCCACCGTGTCGGTGCTGCGGGAGCTCGAGGCGCTGGGGCCGGCGGTCGCCGTGTACGGCAACGTCGACGAGGCCGGCGTCCGGGCTGTCCTGCCGGCGGCGACCTCGGTCAGCGCGGACGGTCACCGGATCGCGATGGTTCACGACGCGGGCCCGTCTCGCGGCCGGTTGGCGCGGATGCGCCGGCGCTTCCCGGGGGCCGATGCCGTGGTCTTCGGCCACTCGCACATACCGCTGCACGAGCGCGCCGCCGACGGCTTTCAGCTCGACTAGCCCCCGGGCACGGCCCTGACCCGTGGTCCTCGGTCGGTCAGAACGCAATCAAGACGGGGACCTCCGTATATCTGATGCCAATATGGCATCGGTATACGCGGTCCCTCGGGAGTCGGCTCGACGTGCGAAGTCAGGGGAGCCGGGACGCCGGGTGGCAGACTGGCTACCACCATGGATCTCTCGGTCTTCTTCGCCGGTACCGCCGGCTCGATTCCCACGCCTCGCCGGGGGCTGCCCGCGGTGCTGGTGCGCCGGGGCGGCGACCGGATCCTGTTCGATTGCGGCGAGGGCAC
>Ga0182024_10002892_pt1 | contig 41781 bp, 32 predicted proteins | sample P32metaG_FD_120480 | JGI IMG/M metagenome (GOLD analysis project Ga0182024, IMG submission 120480) | Permafrost microbial communities from Stordalen Mire, Sweden - P3-2 metaG (Illumina Assembly) | ecosystem: Environmental > Terrestrial > Soil > Wetlands > Permafrost | place: Sweden: Stordalen... | reverse complement strand
TGCTGCTCGGCCGCGCTGGCCTGCTGGCCGCCGCGGGCGGTCTGGATCGCGCGCCAGACGCGCTCCGGCGTGCACGGCATGGTGATGTCCCTGATTCCCATCGGCCGCAGGGCGTCCACGATCGAGTTCACCACCGCGGGGGTGGAGGCGATCGTGCCCGCCTCGCCGACACCCTTGACGCCCAGCCTGTTGGCTGCCGGGCTCTCGGTCCGGCTGGTGACGTAGGACGGCAGGTCAGCCGCCGACGGCACCAGGTAGTCGGCGAGCGTGGTGGTCAGCAGGTTGCCCGCGTCGTCGTAGACGGCCTCCTCGTACAGTGCCTGCGCGATGCCCTGGGCGATGCCGCCGTGCACCTGGCCCTCGACGATGAGCGGGTTGACCACCTTGCCGATGTCGTCGACCGCCACGTAGGAGCGGATGGTGACCATGCCGGTCTCGGTGTCGACCTCCGTCGCGCACAGGTGGGTACCGTGCGGGAACGAGAAGTTGTCCGGGTCATAGGTGGCGTCGGCGTCGATCGTCGGCTCGACCCCGTCCGGCAGGTCGTGCGCGGCGAAGGCGGCCAGGGCGATCTCCTGGATGGTCTTGGACGCACCGGAGGAGTTCCGCGCGCTGAAAACGCCCGCCGCGAACTCCACCTCTTCCGGCGGCGCCTCCAGCATCGCGGATGCGATGACCTTGGCCAGCGCGATGACCTTGTCACAGGCGGAGACCAGGGCCATCCCGCCTACGGCCAGCGACCGGGATCCGTAGGTATCCATGCCCTTGGGGGATATCTGGGTGTCGCCGTGCAGCACCCGGATGTCCTCGAACGGCACGCCGAGCTGGTCCGCGACGATCTGGCTCCACGCGGTCTCGTGCCCCTGGCCGTGCGCGCTCGATCCGGTCACTACCTCGACCTTGCCGGTCGGCAGCATCCGGATGGACGCCTGCTCCCAGCCGCCGGCCCCGTAGGCGAGCGAGCCGAGCACGCGGGACGGGGCGAGCCCGCACATCTCGGTGAAGGTGGAGATGCCGATGCCCAGCTGCACCGGGTCGCCGCTGGCCCGCCGGCGCTCCTGCTCCTGGCGGAGCTCGTCGTAACGGAAGAGCTCCTTGGCCTTCGCGGTGGCCGCCTCGTAGTTACCCGAGTCGTAGGTCAGGCCGCAGATCGTCGTGTAGGGGAACTCCTCATGCTTGATCCAGTTCCGCTCACGCAGTTCCAGCGGCTCGATGGCGAGCTCGGCCGCCAGCTCATCCATGATCCGCTCGATCGCGAAGGTGGCCTCCGGCCGGCCGGCGCCGCGGTAGGCGTCGGTGGGCATCTTGGTGGTGAAGACCCCGGTGCAGCGGAACGAGTAAGCGTCCATCTTGTAGATGCTGGGGAACATGAAAGCACCGAGCAGCGGCACGCCGGGCGTGACCAGCATCAGGTAGGCGCCCATGTCGGCCAGCAGGTCCACCGAGAGGCCGCGGACCCGGCCGTCCGCGTCCGCCGCGATCCTGATCCGCTGCCACTGGTCCCGGCCGTGGTGCACGGTCATGTTGCCCTCGCTGCGGGACTCGGTCCACTTGACCGGCCTGTGCAGCCTGCGGGCGATCAGCACCGCGAGCACTTCCTCGGCCGTGACCTGCAGCTTCGAGCCAAAGCCGCCGCCCACGTCCGGCGCGATCACCCGGAGGTTCTGCTCCGGGATGCCGGTGACCAGGGCGAGCATGACCCGCAGGACGTGCGGGATCTGGGTGGATGACCACAGCGTGAACTCGTCGCCGACGCAGGAGCAGACCACCGCGCGCGGCTCCATCGCGCTCGGGATCAGCCGCTGCTGGCGGTAATTGCGCTCCAGCACGACCGGGGCGTCGCGGAAGGCCACGTCGAGATCCCCGTTGGCGAAGACCCACTCGTAGCTCTTGTTACCGGCCTCGTGCACCTTCGGCGAGCCATCGTCCAGCGCGGTCCGGATGTCCAGCACCGGCTCCAGGGGCTCGTAATTGATGTCGATAGATGCCAGCGCGTCGGCGGCCGCGTACCGGTCACGGGCCACGACGCAGGCCACCGCCTCGCCGACATAGCGCACCTCGTCGGTCGCCATCGGCGGGTGGGCTGGCATCACGATGTCGGGCGTGACCGGCCACGCGCACGGCAGGCTGCCCTGCTCGTCGGCGAAATCCGCGCCGGAGTAGGCGGCGATGACCCCGGGGGCGCTGCGGGCGGCGCTGACGTCTACCGAGGTGATCCGCGCGTGCGCGAATGGGCTGCGCAGGAAGGCGATGTGCAGCATGCCCGGCAGCATGATGTTGTCGGTCCAGTTGGTCTGGCCGGTGATCAGGCGGGCGTCTTCCTTGCGGAGGCGGGCCTTGCCGAGCTCGGCGGCCGGCGCCTCGGTCTGCGCGGTCATTCGCTGACTCCTGCCTCGGCGGCGCGCCGGACGGCGCGGACAATGTTCTCGTAGCCCGTACAGCGGCAGAGATTGCCCTCCAGGCCCTCGCGGACCTCCTGCTCGCTCGGGTGCGGGTTCTCCCTGAGCAGGTCAGCCGCCGCCATGATCATGCCCGGCGTGCAGTAGCCGCACTGCAGCGCGTGCTCCTCGTGGAAGGCCCGCTGCAGCGGATGCCACTCCCCGTTCGCCATGCCCTCAATGGTGGTGATCTGCGCGCCGTCCGCCTGAACGGCGAGCACCGAGCAGCTCTTGACCGACTCGCCGTCCATCAGCACGGTGCATGCACCGCAGTTGGACGTATCGCATCCGATGGGCGTACCAGTCTTGCCGACGACATCTCTTAGATAATGAACGAGCAGCATCCGGGGCTCTACGTGATCGACGTAACTCGCCCCGTCAACCGTGACGGTTATCTCTGCCATGCGTGGTCTCCTCCTTTAGGAACACCAGGTACGCCTCATGCAAACCTAGGACCGCCGGGCGCACCGCACCAGTACCTTGCGCGGCCTTGATCGCCGGGATGGCTCACGCGGACCATCGCGCGAGCCCGTCCGGTGCCCTCTCCCGGACTGCAGGCGCGGCGTCGTCAGCCGGTGTCGAGGACCTGGAAGACCTCGGCCAGGCGTCCTTCCGGCAGGCCGCCCTGCCCGGCCGCCCGGCTCAGCCAGCCGCGCAGGAACTCCTCCAGGCCGTCCATCTGGCCGGTCTGGCTCACGTGCACCCGCAGCGCGGCCACCTTGCGCGGGAAGGTCTCCGTCACGTCCACGTACTGGCTCGGCGACGGGCTGCCCGCGATCCACACCTCGCGCACCGTCCAGGCGGCCAGGCCCTCGTCGGCGAGCAGCTCGGGGAACGCGAACTGATTGCGCGCGTCCGGGTAGACGGCATCAAGGGCCGCGGAGCCGACGGCCCGGTGATCGGGATGGCTGGCGCCGGTGCGAGCGTAGTTGCGCTCGGCGGAGGGGCAGACCACCCGGTCCGGGCGGATCTGCCTGATCACCCTGGCCAGGTCCTTGCGCAGTTCAAGCGTGGCTTCCACCCGGCCGTCGGGGTACCCGAGGAGTCGCAGGTCGTGCACGCCAACCTGCTTGGCGGCGGCCGTCTGCTCGCCGCGCCGCAGCGTCGCCATGTCGCCGCGGGAGATGCTCGGGTCGATCCCGCCGGCGTCCCCGTCGGTGACGATGCAGTAGATGACGTCGATCCCGGCGTCGGTCCAGCGCGCGATCGTGCCGGCCGAGCCGAAGTCCACGTCGTCTGGGTGGGCGGCAATGACCAGGATGCGGCCGATCTCAGATTCGTCAAGCACGCTCATGATCCTACGGGCTGCCGGGGCCGCGGGCACGTGCCCGCCCGCCGGCCGGCGACCTGAGGAAGCGCCCATCTAACTACTCTTGGTAATCGAGTGATAATTTTACGTTACGATCGGGTAGGTCAAGGTGGGCATCGGCGACATCGCCGCTGCGTGCCGGGCGGGTTCGGAGGCGGCCATGAAAGTCCTGATCGCGGAAGACTCATCGACGGTCCGGCGACTGGTAGCCGCCCGGCTCACCGCAGACGGTTACGACGTGATCGAGGCGGCCGATGGCGAGGCAGCGCTCGCTCTCGCCCGGCAGGAGCACCCGGATCTGCTCATCCTCGACAAGGTCATGCCCAAGCTCGACGGGTTCGAGATCGTCCGGGCCCTGCGCGAGGATCCGGCCACGCGCGCCGTGCCGATCGTGATGCTGACCGACCGAACGAGCGAAGAGGACGTGCTCGGCGGCCTCCACCTCGGGGTAGAGGAGTACATGCCGAAGCCGTTCAGCCCGCACGAGCTGTCCGCCCGGGTCCAGCGGACGCTGAACCGGGCGGGATCGTGACCGGCGTACTGGTCAGCGTGGTCGCCTGGCTCGCGGTAGCGATCGGGCTGATCGTCGCGCTCAATATCTCGAACCGGATAGTGGTCCGCCGGCGGGAACTGCAAGAGCGCCGGCTCCGCCCGCGCGCTGAGCTGTCCATCGCTGAGTACCTGGCGGGATCTGCCGCCGCTCCTGACATCGCGGGCAAGGGCGAACGTGCCGTCATGCTCAAGGTCGCGATCGAGGCAATCTACGACCTGCGCGGCTCTGAGCGCGCGCGCCTCGTGGAGCTGCTCGAGCAACGCGGCTTCGTGGCCGACGCCATGTCCGGTCTTCGCGCTCGCCGCCGGGCCTTGCGACTGCGGGCCGCGGAGACGCTGGCGGTGATCGGATCCGCGGTCGCGGTGCCCGCCCTGACCGCTGGCCTGAATGACAGGGATGCTGTGGTCCGCACTACGTGCGCTCGCACGCTCGCCGAGGTGGGCGGTGATGATGTCACAGATTCGGCCGTCGCTGCGGCGGAGCGTGACATGGTCGCCGCTCCCGGCGCGGCGGCGGCAGTGGTGCTCGCCCTGGGGATAGGCCGGCCGTCGGCCCTGGCGCCACTGCTCAGGCGTGCCGCTGCCCCCGAGGTGCGGCTGGTGGCGATCGCCGTCGCCGGCGTCTTGCGCCTGTCCGAGCACGCGCCGCTGCTGCAGGCTTGCCTCGCCGACCGCGACGACCTGGCCGCCGCCGCGGCGCGCGGGCTCGGCCTGATCGGCGAGGTCAGGTCGGTCGGGGCGCTGATGGCCCTCGCGAGCGACGAGGACCGCGGGCCGCTAGCCCGGGCTGCCGCGGTGACCGCGCTCGGAACGATCGGAGACCTCAGCGCCCTGCCCGTGCTTGAGTCGCAGCTGCGCGCCCCTGACTGGTCGTTGCGAGCCGCCACCACTGAAGCTCTCTCCAGGCTCGGCGAGCCGGGAGCGGCCGCGCTTCGGGCGGCCGGGTCCAGCCACTCCGACCCGGGCGTGCCGGCCGGGGCGGCATCGCAGCCGTGATCTTCTACGTATGGCTGGTCTTCGGGTTCTTCGGCGCGTTCGTTATCGTCAACACCGGAGTGCTCCTGCTGGCGGCGCTTCAGCTCAGGCGCTACGTCACTGGCGCGAGCGCGAGCGGCCTGCGGCGCATGATCCGCTCACCGCTCACGCCCCCGATCTCGGTTCTCGTGCCCGCCTACAACGAGGCCGCAGGGATCGCGGACAGCGTACGCTCGCTGCTGGCGCTCGACTATCCCAAGCTGGAGGTCGTCGTCATCAACGACGGTTCCACCGACCACACGACCGATCGCCTGGTGGACGTCTTCGACCTCCGCGAGGTCCGGCGCCCGACGCCGCCATTCCTGCCCCACCGGCCAGTGCGTGCCATCTACGAACCACGCGGCCTGCTGCGGTTGCTCGTGATCGACAAGGAGAACGGCGGCAAGGCCGACTCGCTGAACGCCGGGATCAACTTCGCCGCTTACCCGATCTTCTGCACGATCGACGCCGACTCGATCCTCGAGCAGGATGCCCTGGCCAAAACGGTGCTGCCGTTCGTCGAGGACCCGCACAAGACAGTCGCGACGGGCGGCATGGTGCGCGTTGCGAACGGATGCCGAATCGAGCGAGGGCGAGTCATGGAGGCTCACCTCCCGCGCTCGAGGGTCGCAATGTTCCAGGTTGTCGAGTATGTGCGGGCCTTCTTCGGCACCCGGACGGGCTGGACGGCGCTCAACGCCCTGCTGATCGTGTCCGGTGCGTTCGGCCTCTTCCGCCGTGACATAGTCATCGCTGCTGGCGGCTACCGCACCGACGTCGTCGGCGAGGATTTCGAGCTCGTTGTCCGCCTGCACCGCACCTGCCGTGACGCCGGACGGCCCTACCGGATCGTGCACGTGCCCGACCCCGTCTGCTGGACCGAGGCGCCGGAAGGTGCCAGGTTCCTGCGCCGGCAACGGCGCCGCTGGCACCGTGGGTGCCTGGAGACCCTGCTGATCCACCGCCGCATGCTGCTGAACCCCCGTTACCGCGCGGTCGGTCTGCTCGCCATGCCGGCGATGTTCGTGTTCGATGTGCTCGGCCCGCTGATCGAGCTGTCCGGCTATGTGGTTTCCCTTGCGGCCTTTCTGTTCGGCAAGATCTCGCTCGTAACCTTCGCCCTCTTTCTCACCGTGTCCGTTCTGTACGGGCTGTTCCTGACCCTCAGCGCGATCACGCTTGAGGATGCCACACCGAACCGGCATCCGGCCTGGAGCGACCTTGGCCGCATGCTGCTGTATGCGCTGGGCGAGAATCTCGGGTACCGGCAGGTGATGCACGTCTGGCGCACCGAGGGCTTCTGGCAGCTCATCCGCAAGGCGGAATGGGGCGCGATGGAACGCAAGGGGCTCTCCGGGCCGGAGCCCGCGGCCGACCACGCTGCGGCCGGCCCAGAAAGCAGCCCGCGTTGACCGTCCGGTGGACAGGCCGGGACGGCCCGCCCACCGGACGCTGGCGAAGAGGGACGTCTGCGGGCGGGAGCCGGGGTCAGTCGAGCGAGGACATGACGTGCTTGATGCGGGTGTAGTCCTCGAACCCGTACATCGACAGGTCCTTGCCGTAGCCGGACTGCTTGAAGCCACCGTGCGGCATCTCGGCGACCAGCGGGATGTGCGTGTTGATCCACACGCAGCCGAAGTCGAGCCGCCTGGCCATCCGCATCGCCCGGCCGTGATCGGTGGTCCAGACTGACGAGGCGAGACCGTAGTCAGTCCCGTTGGCCCACCGGAGCGCCTCGTCCTCGTCGCTGAACTGCTGCACGGTGATGACCGGGCCGAACACCTCGTTCTGCACGATCTCGTCGTCCTGGTGCAGCCCGTCCACCACGCTGGCCTCGAAGAAGAAGCCGCGCGACCCGGTCTGCTTGCCGCCGGTGACGACCCTGGCATAATCCGGCAGCCGGCCGACGATCCCGGCGACCCGGTCCAGCTGGCTGGCGTTGTTCAGCGGGCCGAAGTCGGCGTCCAGCACGTCCGGGCCGCCCACCGTCTGGCCCTTGGCCTGCTCGGCCAGCGCGGCGACGAAGTCGTCGTGCACGCGCGGCCCGGCCAGCACCCGGGTGGCCGCGGTGCAGTCCTGGCCCGCGTTGAAGTACCCGGCGATCGCGATCGCCTCGGCTGCCTTCTCCGGATCCGCGTCGTCGAACACGATGACCGGGGCCTTGCCGCCGAGTTCCAGGTGGACCCGCTTCAGCCCGGCGGCGGCGGCCGCGGCGACCTCCTTGCCTGCCCGCACGCTGCCGGTGATCGACACCATCTGCGGCACCGGGTGCGAGACCAGCGCCCGGCCGGTGTCACGGTCGCCGCAGATCACGTTAAATACGCCCGGCGGTAGGAACTCGGCCATCGTCTCGGCCATCAGCAGCGTCGAGACCGGCGTGGTGTCCGACGGCTTGAGCACCATCGTGTTGCCGGCCGCCAGCGCGGGCGCCCACTTCCAGACGGCCATCATCATCGGGTAGTTCCACGGGGTGACCGCGGCGCAGACGCCGACCGGCTCGCGCCGGATGAACGAGGTGAACCCGGACATGTACTCGCCGGCCGCGCGGCCGTCCAGCATCCGGGCGGCGCCGGCGAAGAACCTGATCTGGTCCACCATCGGCGGGAGTTCCTCGGACGCGGTCAGCGCCAGCGGCTTGCCGGTGTTCTGCGATTCTGCCCTAACGAACTCATCGGCCCTGGCCTCGATCGCGTCCGCGATCCGCAGCAGGGCGAGGCTGCGCTCGCCGGGGGTGGCGTCCCGCCAGCCGTCGAATGCCTCGGCGGCCGAGGAGAAGGCCGCGTCCACCTCGGTGTCGCGGGAGATGGGGGCGGTGGCGAACGCCTCGCCCGTGCTCGGGTTGATCAGCTCGGCTCGCTTGTCGAACGCCGTGTCCGTCCACTGGCCGCCGATAAAGTTCTGCAGTTCTTCCACCACGAGGCCTCCGTTCAGGATCTTTATGGATTTTTCCTTGCCCCGCGGGGGCTAGCTGGCCGCAGGCGTGCGCTCCTCGCACGCCCACGGCGAACCATAGTCGGTGAGCAGGTCGAGGAAAGGCTGCGCGGGCAGCGCCTCGGGGCCAAGTACCCCGGCGCCGGACCAGGCGCCCGAGTCGATCAGCTCCAGCGCCACGACCGGGTTGACCGCCGTCTGCCAGACCACCGCCTGCGATCCGTACTCGGCCATCGACCAGGCGTTGTCCACCACGTGGTGCAGGTAGACCTCGCGCGGCCCGCCGTCCTTGCCGGTGCCGGTGACCCACAGGCCCGCGCAGGTCAGGCCGCTCATCTTGTCCCCGAGCGTGGCCGGATCGGGCAGGCAGGCGGCGACCACCTCGCGCGGCGACACGCTGGCGCCGCCGGCCTGGACCGGCTCGGTCGAGTCGAGGCCGAGCTTGTGCAGCGTCCGCAGCACGCCGATGAACTCGGCGCCGAGGCCGTACTTGAAGGTGACCCGCCGTGCCTGCACCCAGCGCGGGATCAGCAGCACCTCCTCGTGCTCGACGTTCACGCATTCGACCGGCCCAATGCCGGCCGGGAAGTCGAAGACCTCTGGCTCGCTGAACGGCTCGGTGGTGAACCAGCCGCGGTCGCGTTCCCAGATGACCGGCGGGTTGAGGCACTCCTCGATCGTCGTCCAGATCGAGAAGGTGGGCGCGAAGTCATAGCCGGCCACGACCAGGTTCGCGCCGTCCCTGACCCCGGCCTCGTCGATCTCGCTGAAGAGCGTGTCGGCCGCGTGCCGGGCGAAGATATCGGACAGCCCGGGCTCGACGCCGATGCCGACGAGCGCGAGCCTCCCGCGCTCCTCCCACTGGGCGGCCAGTGCGAATTGCTCGTCGCCGAGCTTGACACCGGTCTTGCTGTAGGGCGCATCCTGGTGCGGATGGGACAGTGACATCGCCATATCCAGGTAGTGGGTTCCTGCCTGGAGCGCGGCGCGGTAGAGCGGCATCACGAAGCGAGGGTCGGTCGCGTTCATGAGGACGTCACACGAGTGCTCCGTCAGGAGCGCGGCTACGTGGAGCTCGTCGCGCGCGTCGAGCTGCACGGCGAGCGATGTGCCGCCGGCCGCACGCTGCGCCCTGCCGAGGTCGTAGTCGGCGATGATGAGCTCAGCGAACTTGCGGCGGGCGGCGATACGGGCGAATGCCGTGCCAACTCCGCCGGCCCCGACCAGAAGGATGCGCATACGGGCGATCCTAGCCCTGCGGGCCGCAGGGCTCCAGAACTGGCTGGACCCACGGGACCAGTGGCGATACAGAGCTGTTACAACTGAAATCGTTCCCCGAGAGAAGAATCCGTGCTAGAACCGTCGCACTGGAGTACTGACGAAGTCGTGCGAGGGTGCCCGAAATCGTCGCACCCGGTGCCGGTTCCCCTGCATTCGCATGCCTGACCCGGCGGCGCCGGGTCACTGCCAGGAGAGGTGAGCATGGCCACCACGGAGGATGTCAACGCGCCACAGGAACAGGCGCTAGACAAGGGCCTCAAGTCTGGAGCCCTGGGGCTCGTTTCCAGTACCGTCATCGCGACCGCGTCGGTCGCTCCCGCGTACAGCATCGCGGCCACCCTGGTGTTCGTCGTGGCCGCGGTAAAGCTCCAGTCGCCGGCCGTGGCCGTCCTCGCTTTCGTCCCGATGCTGCTGACGTCGATCGGCTACAGCGAGCTCAACAAGGCAGACCCGGACTGCGGGACGACGTTCACCTGGGCAACCAGGGCGTTCGGGCCGAAGACCGGCTGGGCCGGCGGTTGGGCGATCGTCGCCGCCGACGTGCTCGTCATGGCCAGCCTGGCCCAGGTAGCGGGCCAGTACGTATTCCTGGAGTTCGGCGCCAAGGGCATCGGCGGCAACCCGACCAGCGGCTGGGTGCTGCTCGCGGGCGTCATCTGGATCGTCCTGATGACCGCCATCTGCTATGTCGGCATCGAGGTGTCGGCGAACTTCCAGAAGATCCTGCTATCCATTGAGCTCGTCATGCTTGTGGTGCTGTCGGTGGCCGCCCTCGTCAAGGTAGGAACGGGCCATGCGCCGCCCGGTCACCTCTCGCCGAGCCTCTCCTGGCTCAACCCGTTCCATATTTCCAGCTTTAGCGCCTTCGCCAGCGGGATCATCCTCATGGTGTTCATCTACTGGGGCTGGGACACGGCGGTCTCGATCAACGAGGAGACCAGGGACCGCAACCGGACGCCGGGCCTGGCGGCGATCTTCTCCACCATCATCCTGCTGGTCATCTACGCCCTGGTGATCTTCTCGATTCAGTCGTTCGCCGGAGTCAAGGCAACGGGCAATGGCCTCGGCAACTTCGCCAACGCGGGTGACGTGCTGTCGGTCCAGGGCAACGCCATCTTCGGCACCGGCGGTGTCGGCTCTACCTTCTACCACCTGCTGCTGCTGATGGTGCTCTCCTCGGCCGCCGCGTCCACCCAGACCACGATCCTGCCGACAGCCCGGACCACCCTGTCCATGGCCGCGTACAAGGCGATTCCGCCGTCGTTCGCCAAGATCCATCGCCGCTACCTGACCCCGACCGTGTCCACGGTCGTGATGGGCGGCATCTCCATCCTGGTCTACGTGGGGATGAACTACGCCTCGAATGGCATCGGGGTGATCGGTGATGCGGTCATCGCGATCGGCCTCTATATCGCGTTCTACTACGGGCTCACGGGCTTTGCCTGTGCCTGGTATTACCGGCGCAACCTGACCAGCAGCGCGCGCAACCTCTGGATGCAGGGGATCCTGCCCGTGACCGGCGCTCTGATTCTGTGGTTCCTCGGCGGCTGGAGCGTGTGGCTGGACTATGACGTCGCGACTGCGAACGACTTCACCATGTGGACAGTGCCGTTCATCCACTGGCAGATCGGCGGAGCGTTCGTTATTGCGATTGGGGCGGCGATTGTGGGGCTGATCTTCTTCATCTACTGCCGGGTCACCGCGCCCGCGTTCTTCAAGAAGCAGACGCTCACCAGGGCCACCCCGACCCTCGTGCCGGACGAGTAGCCGGCGGCGGCCCGCTCGCGTGCCCCAGCGTCGGTGGCAGCGCCTACGCTGGGGCAGTGACCGTGACGGCCGTTGACACCCTCCTGGACGGGCTGAACCCGCAGCAGCGCGCTGCCGTCGTGCACGAGGGCAGCCCGCTGCTCATCGTGGCCGGGGCCGGCTCGGGCAAGACCCGCGTGCTGACCTACCGGATCGCCTACCTGCTGGCGGCCCGGGACGTCTCGCCCGCCGAGATCCTGGCGATCACGTTCACCAACAAGGCCGCGGGGGAGATGGCCGCCAGGGCCGCCGCGCTCACCGGCTCGCGGGCGCGGTCCATGTGGCTGCTGACGTTCCACTCGGCCTGCGTCCGGATCCTGCGCCGGGAGGCGAGGCGGTTCGGCTACCCGTCGTCGTTCTCGATCTACGACCAGGCCGACTCGCGGCGGCTGATGGCGCTGGTCTGCCGCGAGCTGGGGCTTGACGCCAAGTACCACCCGCCCAAGGCGATGATCGCGCAGGTCTCCAACCTCAAGAACGATCTTGTCGACTACGAGACCGCCGCGGCCCGCGCCACCGGGTACCGGGAGAAGGCACTCGCCGAGGCCTACGCCGAGTATCAGCGCAGGCTCGTCGCGGCCGGCGCGATGGACTTTGACGACCTGATCATGGTCACCGTCAACCTGCTGCAGGCGTTCCCCGAGGTCGCCAGCGCGTACCGGAGCAGGTTCAGGCACGTCCTCGTGGATGAGTACCAGGACACCAACCATGCGCAGTATGTCCTGGTCCGAGAGCTCGCCGGACAGGGCATCGTGCATTCGGGCGACAACGAGCACCCGGCGCCTGCCGGTCCGGCAGAGCTGTGTGTGGTCGGCGACGCCGACCAGTCCATCTACGCCTTCCGCGGCGCGACGATCAGGAACATCGAGGAGTTCGAGCGCGATTTCGCCGGCGCCCGGGTGATCCTGCTGGAGCAGAATTACCGCTCCACGCAGAACATCCTGGCCGCGGCCAACGCGGTGGTCTCCCGCAACGCCAGCCGGATACCCAAGAACCTCTGGTCCGACCAGGGCGACGGCCCGCCGATCATCGGGTACGTCGCGGACAGCGAGCACGACGAGGCGGCGTTCGTCGCCGAGGAGGTGGACCGGCTCTCCGACGAGGGCGAGGCGACCCCGGGGCAGGTCGCGGTGTTCTACCGGACCAACGCGCAGTCCAGGGTCTTCGAGGAAGTGTTCATCCGGGCCGGGATGCCGTACAAGGTGGTCGGCGGGGTCCGGTTCTATGAGCGCAGGGAGGTCCGCGACCTGCTCGGCTACCTGCGGCTGATCGCCAATCCCGCCGACGAGATATCGCTGCGGCGGGTGCTGAACATGCCCCGCCGGGGGATCGGCGAGCGGGCCGAGGAGTGCGTCGCCGCGCTGGCGCACCGCGACAGGATCACTTTCGCCGCCGCGCTCGGCAAGCCGCAGGACGTGCCCGGCCTGGCGGCCCGCTCGGCCCGGTCGATCGAGGCATTCAATGATCTCATCGGCGGCCTGCGCGAAGCCGTGGCGGCCGGCAGCCCCGTCGGGGATCTCGCCGAGGCGGTGCTTGACCGGTCCGGCTACCTGGCAGAGCTGCAGGCATCCAGCGACCTGCAGGACGCGAGCCGGATCGAGAACCTGACCGAGCTCGTCTCGGTGGCAAGGGAGTACGACAGCCAGCACCCGGACGGTACCCTGCTCGACTTCCTGGAGCAGGTGTCCCTGGTCGCCGATGCCGACCAGATCCCCGAGGGCGAGGACCACGGCGGCCTGGTCACGCTGATGACCTTGCACACCGCCAAGGGGCTCGAGTTCCCCGTGGTCTTCCTCACCGGGCTGGAGGAGAACGTCTTCCCGCACGAGCGCTCGATCGGCGATGAGCGGGAACTGGAGGAGGAGCGGCGGCTCGCGTACGTCGGGATCACCCGGGCCGAGCAGCGGCTGTACCTCACCAGGGCGATGACGAGGGCATGGTGGGGGCGCCCGGCCTATCACAAGCAGTCCAGGTTCCTGTCCGAGGTGCCGGCCCGGCTGCTGGAGTGGCGGCGGGACGAGACCGCCGCCGCGCCGCCGGCCTCGGAGCGGTTGGCGCGGCGGCCGGGGATGAACGCGGCGGGCAACCGGCCGATTCCCTCGCTGGCGCCGGGTGACCACGTGAATCACGACTCATACGGGCTCGGCCGGGTGCTGTCGGTCGAAGGGCGCGGCGACGACCCGGAAGCCAAGATCGATTTCGGCGGGGATTACGGGATCAAGCACCTGGTCCTGCGCTACGCCCCGCTAGAGAAGCTCTGAGCCACGGCCGGTGCCGGGGCTACGCTGCGGGTAGGAGGCAGTCATGGGCAGCATCCGGGTCGTCATCGCGAAGCCGGGCCTGGACGGCCACGATCGCGGCGCCAAGGTGGTCGCGCGGGCGCTGCGCGATGCCGGGGTGGAGGTCATCTACACCGGGCTGCACCAGACCCCGGAGCAGATCGTGTCCGCCGCGCTGCAAGAGGACGCCGACGCGATCGGGCTGTCGATCCTGTCCGGCGCGCACATGACCCAGTTCGGCCGGGTGCTCGAACTCCTCAGGGAACGTGACGCCACCGATATCACGGTGTTCGGCGGCGGCATCATCCCGGACGCCGACATCGCCGAGCTCGAGCGGCTGGGCGTGGCCAAGATCTTCACGCCTGGCGCTTCGACCGTTGAGATCGTCGACTGGGTCCGGTCGGAGCTCGGCAGCATCGAGCCGGTCAGCTAGTCCCGCTCCCGCTGGTCCCGCTCCCGCTGGTCCCGCTCCGCTAGCCCCGCTCCCGCTAGCCCCGCTCCCGCTAGTCCCGGTCGGAGGCGTTTCGGCGGTGTTCAGCGGCACTCGCCCGGCAACCCAGTTCGGCCCTGCGGGCCTGATCCCACTAGGCTTCCTGCGCAGACCACAGCAGACCTCAGGCAGCGCGCCGGTCAGGCTGAGCGTGGGCCGGGCAGCGGACAAGGACGGACCCGAGTGGACCTGTTCGAGCATCAGGCGAAGGAACTCTTCGCGGAGTACGGAGTACCTGTGCAGCCGGGCTGGGTCGCCGCCTCGCCCGAGGAGGCCCGCGAGATCGCGGCGGGCTTCGCGGCCGAGGGCACGCCCTTGGTGGTGGTAAAGGCGCAGGTGAAGGCCGGCGGCCGGGGCAAGGCGGGCGGCGTCAAGCTGGCCGACGGCCCGGCCGAGGCCGAGCAGAAGGCACGGCAGATCCTCGGCATGGACATCAAGGGCCACACCGTCCACAAGGTCCTGATCGCGCAAGCCAGCGACATTGCGCAGGAGTATTACCTTTCCTTCCTGCTCGACCGCTCCGCGCGCACCTTCGTCGCGATCTGCTCAGTGCAAGGCGGCGTGGAGATCGAGGAGGTCGCGCACACCAACCCGGAGGCGGTGGCCAGGATTCCGGTCGACCCGCTGACCGGGGTGGATGCCGCCAAGGCGGCCGAGATCGTCCGGGCCGGCGGCCTGCCGGCCGAGGCCGCCGAGCAGGCAGCTGTCCTCGCCGAGCGGCTCTGGTCGGTGTTCGCCGACGAGGACGCGACCCTGGTCGAGGTCAACCCGATGGCGCTGACCGACCAGGGCCAGGTGCTCGCCGTCGACGGCAAGGTCAGCCTGGACGACAACGCCGCATTCCGGCAGCAGCACGCCCGGTTCGCCGACGCGGAGGGGGCCGACCCGATTGAATCCCGCGCCAAGGCCAAGCACCTGAACTACGTCAAGCTTGACGGCCAGGTAGGCATCATCGGCAACGGCGCCGGGCTGGTCATGTCCACCCTGGACGTCGTCGCTTACGCGGGCGAGGCATTCGGCGGAGTCCGCCCGGCCAACTTCCTCGACATCGGCGGCGGCGCCTCCGCCGAGGTAATGGCTGACGGCCTAGAGATCGTGCTGTCCGACCCTTCCGTCCGCAGCGTCCTGGTCAACGTGTTCGGCGGAATTACCTCCTGTGACGCGGTCGCGAACGGGATCGTGTCCGCGATCGGCATGCTCGGCGCCCGCGGCGAGAAGGTCAGCCACCCGATCGTGGTGCGGCTGGACGGCAACAATGCCGCCGAGGGAAGGCGCATCCTGGACGAGGCGGGCATCGGCGTGGTCGAGCAGGTGGCAACCATGGACGACGCGGCGCGGCGTGCCGCCGAACTGGCCTCAGCGGCCGCGACGGGAGCATGAGATGGCGATCTTCCTGACCGGGCAGAGCCGGGTCATCGTCCAGGGCATCACTGGCTCCGAGGGCCGCAGGCACGGCGCCAGGATGCTCGCGGCCGGCACCAAGGTGGTCGGCGGCACCAACCCGCGCAAGGCGGGCCAGACCATCGAGCTGGCTGGCAGCGAGGTGCCGGTCTTCGGCACGGTGGCGGACGCCATGGCCGGGACGGGGGCCGATGTCTCGGTGGTGTTCGTCCCGCCGGCCGGCACGAAGGACGCGGTGATCGAGGCGATCGATGCGCGGATGCCGCTCGTCATCGTGATCACCGAGGGCGTACCGGTGCACGACACGGCGGTGCTCTGGGCGCAGGCGAGCGCGCGGGGGAACGCCACCAGGATCGTCGGGCCGAACTGCCCGGGTATCGCCTCGCCGGGAAAGTCCAACGCGGGCATCATCCCGGCCGACATCACCACCGAGGGCAGGATCGGCTTGGTCTCGAAGTCCGGCACGCTGACTTACCAGATGATGTACGAGCTGCGGGACATCGGCTTCTCGACCGCCGTCGGCATCGGCGGAGACCCGGTGATCGGCACCACGCACATCGACTGCCTGCGCGCGTTCCAGGATGACCCGGAGACCGACGCGATCGTCATGATCGGGGAGATCGGCGGCGACGCCGAGGAGCGCGCCGCGGCCTTCATCGAGCGCAACGTGTCCAAGCCGGTGGTCGCCTACGTGGCGGGCTTCACCGCCCCGGAGGGCAAGACGATGGGCCATGCGGGCGCCATCATCTCCGGATCGGCAGGCACCGCCCAGGCCAAGAAGGAAGCGCTGGAGAAGGTGGGGGTCCGGGTCGGCAGGACGCCGAGCGGCGCCGCCCGCCTGGTCCGGGAGATCGTGCAGAGCGCCTGACGGGCCCGCGTCGCCCCGCGCGCCGGTTGGCAGCGCGCTGACCGTGGTGGAGCCCGGGTTGTCTCATGATTTATCCAGCTTTACCGGATATCTGGCTGCTTCCTGCGCCGCCGCCCCGGCGCGCCTCCGCTCCGGGGCGCCCCGCCCTTGCCAGGCTTGAGCATTGTGACGACGTCAGCTCTCGGCGCGCAGCGGGACGGTGCCGGCCAGGACGGTGCCGGCCAGGACGGCGCGGCCGAGGACAGCCAGCTCGCGCGGCCGTCCGGCTCGGCCCGCCCGCTGGTAGTGACCGGTGCCATCGCGGCAGGCGCTGCCGCGGGCACGGGGCTGGCGGCGCTGACCCTGCTCGTGCTGGTCGGCTGGATCGCGGCACCGCATGCCGGGATCGGCCTGACCGGGGTACTGCGCACTGCGGCCGCTCTCTGGCTGGTAGGCCATCATGTCGGGTTCACGCTGCACGGGGCGGGCCGTATCGGCATGCTGCCGCTTGGCCTGGTACTGCTGCCCGGCGCGCTGCTCTGGCGGGCCGGGCGGTGGGTGGTCAGCAGCGGCGGCGTGGCCAGGCTCAGGCACGTCGGCTACGCCGCGGTCGCGCTGGCCATTCCCTACGCCCTGGTGTCGGGCGCGCTGGCCCTCGCCAGCGCGTCGAAGCTCATCACGCCGTCCCTGCCGCAGGCGGTCATCGCCGGGTTCCTGCTCGCGTTCACCGCCGGAGGGCTCGGCGGCGCCCGCGCCCTCGCGCCATGGCGGCAGCTGGCCGGCCTGCCGCCGGTGCGCTTCCGCTCGGTAATCCTCGGCAGCACCGGAGCGCTCGCTGTCCTGGCCGTGGCCGGCTGCGTGCTGGCCGGTGCCTCGCTGGTCGCCCACCTCGGCGCGTTCAGATCCGTCAACGGGGCGCTTGCGCCCGGTCTCGTCGGCTCGATCCTGCTACTGCTCGCGCAGCTCGCGTACGTTCCGAACGCGATCATCTGGGCGGTCTCGTTCACGCTGGGCCCCGGTTTCGCGGTCGGGACCGGGACGGTCGTGGCCCCGACCGGCTCAGCCATGGGATCGCTGCCAGCCTTCCCGATGCTGGCCGCGCTGCCCGCGGGCGTGCACAGCGCGCTGCCGGCCTGGCTTTCCGTTGTGGTGCTCGCCCTGCCATATCTGGCTGGGGCGTTCGGCGGGCTCCTGATGGCCCGGGCCGCTCCGGCGGTCGCGGCGGAGGCCGCCCCGCTGTGGGGGTTCGGCTCCGGCGCGCTGGCCGGCTGCGTTACCGGAGCGCTTGCCGCATTCGCGGGAGGCCCGCTCGGCGACGGGCGGCTCTCGGTGGTCGGGCCGTCCGGCTGGCAAGTCGCCGCGGTCGCCGTCCTTGAGGTCGGCGTCGCTTCCGCGGTGACCGCCGGGGTAGCCAACTGGCTATCGCTGCGGCGGATGGCAGGCAGCCGCGCGGCCAGCCAGGCTGGCTTGCACTCGCCGCCAGGCCGGCACTCGCCGAGCGGGCTGCTGATGGCCGTCGGCGATGACGGCGGGCACACGATCTACCTGGATCCATGGGCGGGGGAAGCGGAGGGTGACACCGGGCGCGGCACGGCGGTGTCCGATCACGGGCCGTCCGCGCTGCCCTAGCGAGATGAACGCAGCTTGCTGGTCTCCGTATTCACCGATCGGCGGAGCTGGTCCTGGCATGCGTGCTGCGCGGTCAGCGTATTGGCAACCTGCATGCACCGGGAGTAGGTGGAGAACTGCTTCCAGAGCACGGCGAAAGTGATCAGCAGCAAGGCGCTGAACAGGACGCCGATGCCGCCGAGGATGATCGCCGAGACGGAGCCGCGCGGCCGCCCGGTGGCAGCCCGCCGTGACCGCACCACCGCTGACACCCCGAGCCAGAGCGCGATCGCGCCGACCAGGAGCGAGAAGACCACCAGGAGGACGCTGCGACGCAAGTCGCCGAGCCCGATCAGGTCGGAGACGCTGAAGAGGCCAAACATAGCGAGCAGGCCGAGGACCAGGGCCACGAGCGAGCGCTGCTGCGCCCCGGGAGCCGGAGGCCGGCCCGGCTGACGAGACTGGCGCGGGCCGGTTGGCCGTCTGCCGGATGATGGCCTTCCAGATGATGGCCCGCCGGATGATTGCCTATCGGCCGGAGGCCTGCCGGGTGGCTGGTCACCGGGTGGCTGCCCCCCGGGCCATGGCGCGGGTCCCTCCCCGCCAGATTGCCCGGGGAAGCTCAGCGGAGGCGGGCTCTCGTCGGGAGGCAGTGCCGGTTCCCTTCTGGCGTGCTGCTCTTGGCGTGCTGCAAGGTAACGCTGCTATTCCATCACTTCCCGCCGCAGCGCGCGCCGCACAAGCCTTGTCGTCACGTCTTGCGCTGGCCTCCGGACGTCACGCACCCGATCCAGCGCGGGCGGCGTGCCGCTGTCCATCCCGGAGCGGGCGGGCGCCTCCCGGGCAGCGCTCCTGATCACGGCCCGGCACCCGACGTAGGGTGACGGAATGACAGTGCGCCTGGTCGTCCTCGTGTCGGGCCCGGGGACCAACTTGGAGGCGCTGCTCAGTGCATGCGCTGATGACGCCTACGGCGCACGGGTTGTCGCCGTCGGCGCCGACCGGAGCGGCATCGCCGGGCTGGCCAGGGCCGAGCGGGCGGGGGTGCCGACCTTCGCGCACCGGGTCGCCGACCACGCGGCTCGCGATGACTGGGACCAGGCGCTGGCGAAGTCGTGCGCGGCTTTCGAGCCGGACCTGGTGGTGTCCGCGGGTTTCATGAAGCTAGCGGGGACAACGTTCCTGGCCAGGTTCGGCGGGCGCTTCATCAACACGCACCCCTCGTTGCTACCTTCGTTCCCCGGCATGCACGGCGTCCGGGACGCGCTGGAATACGGCGTGAAGGTGACGGGGTGCACGGTCTTCATGGTGGACGCAGGAGTGGACAGTGGCCCGGTGATCGCGCAAGTGGCCGTGCCCGTCCGCGCTGAGGACGACGAGGCGTCCCTGCACGAGAGGATCAAGCGGGCTGAGCGCTCGCTGCTGGTTGACACCGTGGGCCGGATGGCCCGCGAGGGATGGACCGTCCAGGGCAGGAAGTTGAGGTTCGGCCGTTGACCAAGGTTGCGATCAAGCGGGCGCTGATCAGCGTTTACGACAAGACCGGGCTAGCTGACCTGGCAAGGGAGCTGCACGGGGCCGGAGCTGAGATCGTTTCCACTGGCAGCACCGCCGCGGCCATCGCGGCGGCGGGCTTGCCCGTGACGAAGGTCGAGGACGTGACCGGCTTTGCCGAGTGCCTAGACGGCCGGGTCAAGACACTGCACCCGGCCGTGCACGCCGGGCTGCTCGCCGATGCCGGCCAGCCGCAGCACCTCGCGCAGCTGGCGGAGCTCAGGATCGAGCCGTTCGAGCTACTCGTGTCAAGCCTCTACCCGTTCGAGCAGACCGTTGCGGCCGGCTCGGCACCGGAGGACTGCATCGAGCAGATCGACATCGGGGGACCTGCCATGATCCGGGCCGCCGCGAAGAACCACGCCCGGGTCGCCGTCGTGACCGATCCGTCGATGTACGGGGCGGTGACAAGCGCGCTGCTGGACGGCGGATTCACGCTGGAGCAGCGCCGCAGCCTCGCCGCGCAGGCTTACGCTCGCACGGCGGCCTATGACGTCGCGGTCGCCTCCTGGTTCGCCTCCGCCTACGCGCCCGACGCCGTCGCGCTGGACACCGGCTGGCCGGATGTCATCGGCTCGCTGTGGGCACGCAGGCAAGTGCTCCGCTACGGCGAGAACCCGCACCAGCGGGCCGCCCTGTACGCGTCCGGCGCCGACGCTGACGGCATCGCCGGCGCCCTGCAGCTGCACGGCAAGGCGATGTCGTACAACAACTACGTCGACGCCGACACGGCGCGGCACGCGGTCTTCGACTTCGGCGAGCCGTGCGTGGCGATCGTGAAGCATTCCAATCCTTGCGGGATCGCGATCGGCGCCGACATCGCCGCCGCCCACCGCAAGGCCCATAGCTGCGACCCGGAGTCCGCCTTCGGCGGCGTCATCGCGGCGAACGGCGTCGTCACGGCGGACATGGCGCGGCAGGTTGCCGATGTTTTCACCGAGGTCATCATCGCTCCCGGGTTCGAGCCGGCCGCGCTGGACATCCTGACCGCAAAGAAGAACCAGCGGCTGCTGCGCTGCCCGCCGCCCGCCCGCGCAGCTTCCGTCCAGTGGCGGCCGGTCAGCGGCGGCATGCTGCTGCAGTCCGCGGACCAGGCAGACGAGGCAGGCGACGACCCGGCGAACTGGCAGCTGGCTGCCGGGCCGGCCGTCAGCGATGCCCTGCTGCGCGATCTGGCCTTCGGCTGGAAGGCATGCCGCAGCGTGAAGTCAAACGCCATCCTGCTCGCCGCCGACGGAGGCTCGGTCGGCGTCGGCATGGGGCAGGTCAACCGGGTGGATGCCGCGCGGCTGGCAGTGACCCGGGCCGGAGACCGGGCCCGCGGCTCGGTCGCCGCCAGCGATGCGTACTTCCCGTTCCCCGATGGCCTGCTCGTGCTCGCGGACGCGGGCGTGCGGGCCGTCGCGGAGCCGGGGGGCTCCATCCGCGACGAGCTGGTGATCGAAGCGGCCCGTGCGGCCGGGATCAGCCTCTACTTCACCGGAGTTCGGCACTTCCTGCACTGACGCGCGTCGGCCCGGCCAGCCCAGGCACGCTCGATCGGGTGCGGGTAGCTGGCCGTGGTGACCTGGTACCTGGGTGCGCCGTTACCCGGCGTGCCTCGCTACGGCAGAATGAGCCGCGATGAGCGCACGCATCCTAGACGGCAAGGTAACCGCTGCCGCGATACGTGAGGACCTGACGCGCAGGGTCGGTGAGCTGGCACGCCGCGGCCGCACCCCGGGCCTCGGCACGGTGCTGGTCGGCGACGACCCTGGCAGCCGCGTCTACGTGAACGCCAAGCACCGGGACTGCGCGCAGGTCGGGATAGTCAGTATCCGCCGTGATCTGCCCGCCGACGCCAGCCAGCAGCAGGTCGAGGACGCGATCGACGAGCTGAATGCCGACCCCGCGTGCACCGGCTACATCGTGCAGCTCCCGTTGCCGCCGGGGCTCGACCCGCAACGGGTCCTGCTCCGGATGGATCCGGCGAAGGACGCCGATGGCCTGCACCCGGTCAACCTCGGGCGGCTGGTGCTGGGCGAGCCAGGACCGCTGCCGTGCACGCCGCACGGGATCGTGCAGTTGCTACGCCGCTACGAGGTGCCGATCGCGGGCGCGGAAGTGACGGTGATCGGCCGCGGGATTACCGTGGGGCGGTCCCTGGGCCTGCTGCTGACCCGCCGCAGCGAGAATGCGACCGTGACGCTGTGCCACACGGGCACCAAGGATCTCGCCGCCCACACCAGGACTGCCGACATCGTCGTGGTGGCCGCCGGGAAACCAGGGCTGCTGACGGCGGACATGGTCCGGCCTGGCGCGGCCGTTCTCGACGTGGGCATCACCCGGACGGACGCAGGCCTGGTCGGCGACGTCGCCCCTGGAGTCGCCGAGGTAGCAGGCGACCTCGCCCCGATGCCCGGCGGTGTCGGCCCAATGACCAGGGCGATGCTGCTCGCCAACGTGGTTGACGCGGCAGAGCGCGGCAGCTGACCGGGCACCCGGCGCACGCCAGCGGCCATGCCGCGCGCCAGCGGCTGTGCCGCGCGTAGGCTACCTGCGGGTAACATGGTGGGCGCGCATCGAGCCGGAGGTACCCCGCGCGCAGGCCGATGGCCTTCTTTTGACAGGCTTGACCTGCCGCTGCCTGGCTGTTCCGCCCGGCCGCGCGCAGACCAACCCGGGCCGTTGTTGCCCCGTCCGGGTGCCGCGTAGCCCGTCCAGGGCTGCACAGCTCGACAGAGGGAGGTCGGCCGCCGGTCATGAACATCGTCGTCTGCGTGAAGCAGGTACCCGACACGGGGTCGGAGCGCACGCTCAAGGCCGCTGACTCCACCCTGGACCGCGAGGCATCGGACGCGCTCATTAACGAACTCGACGAGTACGCGATCGAGGAGGGACTGCGCCTGGCAGAGGCGGAGGGCGGCGAGGTGACCATCCTGTCCATGGGCCCGCCGAGGGCAAGCGAGTCGATCCGCAAGGCACTGTCCATGGGCGCCGACAAGGCCGTGCACCTGGTGGACGACGGGCTCGCCGGATCAGATGTGCTGGCGACCTCGGAGGCGATCGCCACGGTGCTCGGCAGGATCGGGTTCGACCTGGTCATTCTCGGATCGGAGTCGACCGACGCCAGGATGGGCGTGCTCGCCGCGCTGCTGGCCGAGCGGCTCGGCGTGCCTCAGCTGTCGTTCGCCAGCAAGGTGGAGATCGACGGCCAGGCGATCAGGATCCACCGCCAGGCCGACTACGGCTACGACAAGGTCGAGGCCAGCCTTCCGGCGGTGCTGAGCGTGGTAGAGAAGATCAACGAGCCGCGCTACCCGTCGTTCAAGGGGATCATGGCCGCCAAGAAGAAGCCGGTCGAGACGCTGAGCCTCGCGGACGCTGGCATCGACCCGGCCCGGGTCGGCCTCGCCGCCAGCGGCACCGAGGTAGTCAGCTGGGCGAAGCGGCCGCCGCGGCAGGCCGGCACGATCGTCAAGGACGAGGGCGATGGCGGCGTCAAGGCGGCCGAGTTCCTCGCCGCGCAGAAGTTCATCTGAGCCGGCCTGACCAGGCCCCAGCGGAAGGCTGCCATCATGGCTGAAATCCTGGTTCTCGCCGAGCACTCCGGCGAGACCGTCAAGAAGGTCACCTGCGAGCTGCTCACCCTGGCCCGCCGGTTCGGCGAGCCAGCGGTGGTCTGGGCCGGCCCGGGCGCCGAGGCGGGCCGGGAGCGGCTGGCCGAGTTCGGTGCGGCCAAGGTCTACGTCGCGGACGGCCCGGAATTCGACGACTATGTCGTCGCCCCCAAGGCGGAGCTGCTCGCCAGCCTGTTCGCGTCTGCCTCGCCGTCCGCCGTGCTGGTGGCGAGCACCCCGGAAGGCAGGGAAATCGCGGCCAGGCTCGCGATCAAGACCGGATCCGGGCTGATCATCGACGCAGTGGACATCGGCGACGATCTGGTCGCTGAGCAGTCGATCTTCGGCGGCGCGATCGTGGTGAATTCCAGGGTCACGGCAGGCACCCCGATCATCGCAGTCCGGCCGAACGCCACCACGCCGGAGCCCGCGCCGGGACCAGCCGAGATCGTGCCGGCCGGCACCGATGTCACCGACGCCGCGAAAGGCGCGCGCATCACCGAGCGGGTGGTCCAGGAAGGCGGCGAGCGGCCGGAACTGACCGAGGCGTCGATCGTGGTCTCCGGCGGCCGCGGCGTGGGCAACGCGGAGAATTTCGCCCTGATCGAGAAGCTCGCCGACGCGCTCGGCGCCGCCGTCGGCGCGTCCAGGGCCGCTACCGATGCCGGCTGGTACCCGCACCAGTTCCAGGTTGGCCAGACAGGCAAGATGGTCTCGCCGCAGCTGTACCTGGCGGTCGGCATCTCGGGTGCCATCCAGCACCGGGCCGGGATGCAGACATCGAAGACGATCATGGTGATCAACAAGGACGCCGAGGCACCGATCTTCGAGCTGGCCGATTTCGGCGTGGTCGGTGACCTGTTCTCGGTGGTGCCGCAGCTGATCGACGGCATACAGCAGCGATCGGGCGGCTGAGCAGCGGGCCCCGCAGGGCCGGCAAGGTTAGGCTTAGCGCGTCATGATATATCCCGAGAACGCAAGCGATCGCAGGTCAGCCCCCGACAGCGTCGTGTACCTCGATCACGCGGCGACCACGCCGATGCTGCCGGAGGCCATCGCCGCGATGACCGAGGAGCTGGCCCAGCTCGGCAACCCCTCCTCACTGCACAATCAGGGCCGACGGGCGCGCCGGGTGGTAGAGGAGTCAAGGGAGCAGATCGCCGAGGCCTACGGCGCGCGGCCGAGTGAGGTGGTCTTTACCAGCGGCGGCACCGAGGCGGACAACCTGGCTGTCAAGGGACTGTTCTGGGCACGCCGTGACGCCAGGCCGGAGCTCCGGCGGGTGCTGGCCACCTCAGCGGAGCATCACGCGGTCCTCGACTCCGTGCGCTGGCTGGCCGATCACGAGGGAGCCGACCTGTGCTGGCTCCCGGTTGATGCCACCGGCACGCTCAGTCCGGCGGTGCTGCGCGAGCTCATCGAGCGCGACCCCGGCAGCGTGGCGCTGGTGAGCGTGATGTGGGCGAACAACGAGGTCGGGACCGTGCAGCCGATAGCCGAGCTGGCCGCCGTCGCCCGCGAGTACCAGATCCCGCTGCACAGCGACGCTGTCCAGGCGGCGGGCCAGCTGCCCGTCAGCCTGTCCGGCAGCGGGGCCACCGCACTGACCATTACCGGGCACAAGATCGGCGGCCCGGTCGGCGCCGGGGCGCTACTGCTCTGCCGGGGCGCAGATCTGGTGCCGGTGCTGCATGGCGGCGGACAGGAACGCGACGTGCGATCCGGCACGCTTGACGCCCCGGCGATCAGGGCCTTCGCGACCGCGGTGGAGATCTCGCGGATGCGCAGGGACGACGAGGCGAAGAGGCTGGCCGCGCTCAGGGACGAGCTGATCGCCCGGGTGCTCGCCGCCGTGCCCGATGCGGCACTCAACGGCACGCCGCCCGGCCCTGGCAGGCTGCCAGGGAACGCCCATTTCTCGTTCCCCGGCTGCGAGGGCGACGCGCTGCTCATGCTGCTCGACGCGAAGGGCATTGCCTGCTCGACCGGCTCGGCCTGCACGGCGGGCGTGGCGCAGCCGAGTCACGTGCTGCTGGCGATGGGCGCGGATGACGCGAGGGCCCGCGGCTCGCTCCGGTTCTCGCTCGGCCACACGTCGTCGCAGCAGGACGTGGACGCCCTCGGCGCGGTGATCGGCGAGGCCGTGGAGCGCGCCCGCCGCGCCGCCGCGCGCTAACCCGTCCGGTCTGCCGCTCAGCGCGGCGTGACGAGATCGGCAACGAACTGTGCCACGCTCGCGTCTTGCTGTCTGGTCGTCCATGCCGCGGCCAGCGACAGGGTGGTCCCGGGGGGGAGTTGAGCGGGCATGGTCCAGGTCAGCGTGAACGTGTGTAGTCCGGGGGTGAGCGGCTTTCGGGTGTGCGCCAGGACCGGGCGCATGCCGGGCGGGCGCTGCCCGTCCCGGCCGGGGGAGCTAATTTCGTCCTTGGTGACACCGAGCCACAGGGTTGTCACCTTGGCGTGTGCCGGGACAATCACGCCGATCTGGATCCTCAGGTGCTCGCCCGGGGTGACGGTAAAGCTCGGCGGCGACCCGTTTTTCTTGAACTGGCCATTCACCGCCACCGTGACCGACAGCCGAAACACAGGACTCGGGGCAAATGCCGTCTGCGGGGTACCCGGGCCGCTCAATGCGACCGGAACTGCCACGGCCAGGGCAGCCACCGCCAGCAGCGACCCCGAGACCAGTCCGAGGATCCTGGCACGGCGCCGCCGGATCCGGCTGATTAGGGCCTCAATGGTGAAGCGGGGCGCGCTGACATGGCCGGCCGCCGCCGCCAGGTGCTCGCGCAGTTCCTGTTCGTCAAGGATCATCGGGTCTCGCCTCTTTCCTGCTCCCGGCTCCCGGTGGGGGACAGCCGGGCGGCGAGCCGGGTCATCGCGTCGCTCAGGTACCGCTTGACCGTTCCTTCTGCCACGCCCAGCGCCGACGCGACCTGCGCTACCGGCAGGTCCTGGTAGTAGCGCAGCACCACGCACGCGCGCTGCTGCGGGGACAGGCCGTCGAGCGCGGTCAGCATGACGTCGCGGTCGAGCACCTGGCTGGCGGGGTCGGTGGCCGTCTCGGTGCCTGCCAGCAGTGGTGCTGCCCGGTTCCAGCGTGACCGCCTGCGCGCCCCGTCGATGAACAGGTTCACCATGATCACGCGCACGTATGCTTCCGCCGCGCCAGGCCGGGGAGTTCGCAGCGGCCGGGCGAACGCCCGGACCAGGGCATCCTGCACCAGGTCTTCGGCCTGGCTCTGGTCGCCGCACAGCAGGAACGCCTGTCGCTTCAAGGACATCAGCCGGTCACCAGCCAGCTCGGCTAGCGTCTGCTTCCAGCTCTCCATGCCACTCCTCACTTATGGCCTCACTGAGTACAACGAACAGGCCAGCCGGCACGTTGGGGACTTACGATCCCTGTTTCGCCCGGCCACGCGCGTGCCCGCATGTCCGGTCGGCATGAAGAGGGCCTGCACCGCTGCACAAAGAGGGCCTGCACCGCTGGCTGAAGCTCGCGCTCTTCATGATCACGGAGGATCGGGCCAGCCTCTCCGGCGTGCGGATCCTCCGTGATCAAGGACAGAGAGCGAAAGGTTCCCGGCGGTGCCGGCCATGTAATGGTCGAAGCGATGGCCATGCGTGAGGAGCACCGGTGCCGGACATCGAGGACGATCGTGACCAGCGAGAGCGCCGTTTCCGCTGGCTGTACGAGGAGCACTACCGGAGCATCCAGGCATATGCGGTCCGCCGGGCGGGGCCTTCCGATGACGTGGCCGATGTGGTCGCCGAGGTCTTTACGATCGCACGGCGCCGGCTCGCCAGGATTCCCGAGCCCCCGGCCGACCGGCTGTGGCTCTACGGGGTGGCCAGGCGCGTCGTCGCCGGGAAACTCCGCAGCGCCCGCCGCCGTCGCCAGTTGACTGCCCGGCTCCAGGCCAGCCACGCCGCCAACCGGAATCCCGGCGCGCACGACCAGGATTCCGCCCAGGGCCTCGACCAGGTTCTCGTCCACGGCGCCGTAGCGGACGGCGCGGTAGCAGACCGCGCCGTAGCAGACAGCGCGGTAGCGGACGGCGCCCAGCGGGACGGCACCGTGCGGGACCGGCTCGCCGTGGCGATCGCGCGCCTCAGGCCAGCCGAACGAGAAGCGCTCGCCCTGGTGCTCTGGGATGAGCTCTCGCATGCCGAGGCCGCCCAGGTGCTCGGCTGCTCGGTCAACGCGGTAGCCATCCGGGTGCACCGGGCAAAGGCTCGCCTCCGGGATGCGCTTACCAGCACCGATCAAGCGGGCCATGCCGCCAGCCCGGTACCCGCCGCAGCAGAGACGAAGAGGAGCTGACCATGAACCTCGAAACCCTGATCACCGAAGCAGACCCGGCCCGCCGCGTCCCGCTACCCGGGTCCGACTCCGCTGAAGGGATCCGGCTTTACCGCCGGATTACCGCGCAGACGGGCCGCTCCCGCCGCGAGGCACGCGGCCACGCTAAGGGCCTGGCCGTGGCCGGAGTGGCAGTGTTCAGCCTGGCAGTCGCTGCGGCCGTCACCATAGCCGTCGTGCCCGGTTCCCCCGCGCAGCCGGCTCCAGGCAGCGCCAAGCCGGCTTCCGCCGCCCTCGCCGCCGCCGCGCTCACTGCCGCCAGCGGAGAGGCCGCCGGGCACCTGCCAGGGCCAGGGCAGTTCCTCTACGTGCAGGACATAGAACAAAAAGGATTGGGAACGGGCACGCAGGCCGGCTGCCGCGGCAAGTCGATTACGCAGGCGTGGATGGCGCGGGACGCGTCCGGCCGCGAGGTCATCACTTACCCGGACGGCGGGTGCAAGCCGATCCGGGTGACCTTCCCCAAGGGCAAGTTCCCCTGGTGGTTCGGCAACTACGCGGCCTCCAGCCTGCCCGCCATGCCCGCGGACCTCGAGCGGCGATCGTGCGGCATCTCGAAGGGGGCCATGCCCGCGCCAGCGCCACGTTCGTCTACGCAAGCGAGTTCCTGGACGCCGGCACCCGCCCCGCGCTCCGCGCAGCGCTCTACCGGATGATCGAGACGCTGCCCGGCATCGAGGACCTGGGCCCGGCAACGGACGGACTTGGTCGCCATGGCATCGCCGTCGGCCTTGTTACCGGGGGGCCAGGAGCGAGCTGATCTTCGATCCGGCCACGTCGGCTGCGCTTGAGTGGAAGACCGTCGCCGTCTCACCCGAGCAGAGCGGGAACAATCACCTGCCGGCCGGCACAGTGATGCAGTACAACATCAACGTGGTCAGCGGCATCGTGAACTCCGACACCGCCACGCCGCCCGGCAGCGGGCGCTGACCCGCACAGCGCTGGACCCTGGCCTGCCAGCCAATGGACGCTGCCAGGCCAGGGCGCGTGGCCGCGCACAGCGGTTCGCGTTGCCGCGGGCCTCGGCCATAAGGCAACGCTGCCGGATATGCGGGCGGCAGATGTCCCCGCACCTCGGCCCGATCCTGGCTCGGTGGGCTGCCAGCGAGTGGTCCTGAAAGCGGCCACCACCCTGACAGCTAGCGCGCCCTGTTTTGTCGGTGCTTGCCTGTACCTTGGGAACATAGATTCGAATAAGGAGGTGCCAGCATGTGCCTGCCCGGTCAGCCGCCCGCCGTTCCGGTCATGCCGGTGCCGGGGTCGGCGGCTGATGCGGTGGCGATGGCGCAAGCCGCCCTGGCGTTCCTCGCGAACGCCAGCATGGCGTCAGTGCCAACCGCGGTGCAGGCTGAGTGCCTGCGGGGCCTGGAGCGGGCTGAGTCGCTGGCGACGGCGGCGCGGGCGGGGGTGCTGGCGGCGTTCATGGCGAGCGGCGGCTACGAGGATGACGGCCAGGGCTCAGCCCGGGCGTGGCTGCGGTGGCAGACCCGCGTCACTAATGGCGCGGCGGCGGGTGCGGTGGCGTGGGTGCGGCGGCTGGCCGCGCACCCCGCCGTCGGCGACGCGCTCGCCGCCGGGGGCATCTCGGCGTCGTGGGCGCGGGAGATCTGCGCCTGGACCAGCCAGCTCCCTGCGGACAGGCAGACAGACGCGGACGCGATCTTGCTGGCCGCCGCCGCAGGCGGCGCCGACCTGGCGGACCTCGCCGGGCTGGCCGAGGAAATGCAGCGCCGCTGCGCCGGCCCCGATCCCGATGATGATGGCGGGTTCGCGGACAGGTGGCTGCGGCTAGACCTGACGTTGCATCGTGCGGGGCGGGTGGAGGGTGATCTGACGCCGCAGTGCGCCGCCGCGCTGCAGGCCGTGCTGGAGGCATTAGGCAAGAAAGCCGGCCCGGAGGACACGCGCAGCAAGGGCCAGCGCGACCATGACGCGGTGGAGGAGGCCTGCCGCCGGCTGGCGGGCGCCGGGTGCCTGCCGGATCGCGCCGGTCAGTCGACGCAGATTCAGCTGCATATGACGCTGGATCAGCTCCGCGGCCTGGACGGCGCGGCCGAGGCGGAAGCCGCGTGGGCAGCCCGCGGCCCCGCCGCCGCGCCCGGCAGCGACTGTGACGCCTCGATCGTCCCGGTGGTTTCCGGCCACGTGGACCCCGCCGTGCTGGACCGGCTCGCGGCGGCGCTGCGCGGGGAACCCGGCTCCGGGCAGCCGCCGTCCGGGCAGCCGCCGTCCGGGTGGTCGCTGTCCGGGGTGTCGCCGTTCGGGCCGGGGTCGCCGATGGGCGCCCGGGTCCGCCGCCTGATCCTGCGCCACGCCGCGGACCTGCTGTCCGGCCCCGCCGGGCTGGCTGCGTTCCTGCGCACGCAACTGCTCCCCGGCCCGGCCGGCACCCCGAGCCTGCCGCTCGACGTGGGGAAGGCGACCGAGCAGATCCCCGGGCACCTGCGCCGCGCGGTGATCGCCCGCGACCGCCACTGCGCGTTCCCCGGCTGCCGCCAGCGCCCCGCGGCCTGCCAGGTCCACCACATCAGGCCCCGCGGCAACGGCGGCGGCACCAGCCTGGGCAACCTCCTGCTGCTCTGCGCGTTCCACCACCTCATCGCCGTGCACCGCTGGGGCTGGCAGCTCACCCTGCACCCCGACGCCACCATCACCGCCATCAGCCCCGACGGGCAGCGGACACTGCACAGCCACAGCCCGCCCGCCCGCGCCGCCTGACCCGGCGGCCCGCGGCCTGACCCGGCGCCCGCGAGAAGTTCGTCTAGGTTGACGGCGAGTGCCGGGAGCACTGCAGTGGCAGAATACTCTCGTAGGCGATGGATCGACTGCGCGTGCTCGCCGCCATGTCCGGCGGCGTTGACTCGGCGGTGGCCGCCGCCAGGGCCGCCGAGGCAGGCCACGACGTGACCGGCGTCCATCTCGCGCTGTCCATGAATCCGCAGTCCTACCGCACCGGCGCCCGCGGCTGCTGCACGCTGGAAGACGCCAGGGACGCCATGCGGGCAGCGGACGTGATCGGGATCCCGTTCTACGTCTGGGACATGGCGGAGCGGTTCCACGACGACGTGGTGCGCGACTTCGTGGACGAGTACGCGCGCGGCAACACCCCGAACCCCTGCCTGCGCTGCAACGAGAAGATCAAGTTCGCCGCGGTGCTTGACCGGGCCGTGGCGCTCGGCTTCGACGTGGTCTGCACCGGCCACCACGCCACGCTGGCGCCGGCCCTCGCGGCGGGCGGCGCCCCGCGCCTGGTCCGCAGCGTCGACGAGGCGAAGGACCAGTCGTATGTACTCGCCGTGCTGACTGGCGATCAGCTCAAGCGCGCCATGTTCCCGCTCGGCGGCTCCACCAAGGACGAGGTCCGCCGGGAGGCCGCGGCCAGGGGGCTGGCCGTGGCGGATAAGCCGGACAGCCACGACGTGTGCTTCATCGCCGATGGCGACACCAGGAAATTCCTGCGGGACCGGCTGGGCGAGGCGCCCGGGCGCATCCTGGACGAGGCCGGATCCGTGGTCGGCAGCCACGACGGCGCGTACGGTTTCACGATCGGCCAGCGCCGCGGGCTGCGTATCGGCTACCCGGCGCCGGACGGAAGGCCGCGGTACGTGCTCGACATCGAGCCCGCGTCCGGCACCGTGACCGTCGGCCCGGCCGAGTCCCTCGACGTGCTGGAAATCGAGGCGCAGCGCCCGGTCTGGACCGGCTGCCCGCCGCCGGCCGCGCCGATCGACTGCCTGGTCCAGCTCCGCGCCCACGGCGCCACCTGCCCGGCGACCGTCACCCCCGAGGGCACCGGCCTGCGGATCAGGCTGGCCGAGCCGGCCCGCGGCATCGCCAGCGGCCAGGCGGCGGTCTTCTACGACGGCGGCATCGTGCTCGGCTCGGCCACGATCACCGGCACCGGCCGAGCCAGCGCCAGCCGAGCTGGCACCGGCTGGACCGGTACTGGCCGACCTGGCGCGAGCCCAGCCGACACCGGCCGGACCAGCATCAGCCGGACCACGCCCGCAGACCTGCCGGCCGGGTCAAGGCCCTGATCCGGGCCGCCGGCCGGCGCGGTAGCTAGGCTCGGCTGGGTGAGCCAAGAAACGCCCTTCCCCTGGCCGCCCGGCAGCGCCACCGGCGTCGGCTCGATGCCGGGCACCGACCCGGCCGAGGCCGTCGCCGTCGTACTCGGCGAACTGCCCGGCTTCCCGTACCTGCCCGAGCTGCCCGACCGGGGTCCCGGCGCCGACCTGACTGGGCGGACCGCCGCGCTGCTCACCGGCCTGGCCGTCGAGACGACCACCCGCGGCTGGCGCTTCGCCGGCCGGCCAGGCCGCGAGATGCGGCACGCCGCCGGGCTGCTGCAGCGCGACCTGGACGCGCTTGAGCAGGCCGCCAGCGGCTGCGACACCGCGCTGAAGATCCAGGTCTGCGGGCCCTGGACGCTGGCCGCCACGATCGAGCTGTCCCGCAGCCAGAACCCGGCGCTGGCCGACCCGGGCGCCGTGGCCGACCTCGCGCAGTCACTGGCCGAGGTCGTGGCGGCGCACGTCGCCGACGTCAGGAAGCGGGTGCCCGGCGCGACGGTGCTGCTGCAGCTGGACGAGCCCGCGCTGCCCGCGGCGCTGGCCGGCCGCGTGCCGTCGGCCAGCGGGCTGAACATGGTCGCCGCGATCGATGCCGCCGACGCCACACTCGCCCTGCGCACCGTCCTGACCGCGGCGAAGGCATTCGCCATCGTGCATTGCTGCGCGGAGGATATCCCGTTTCACATCCTCCGGGACTGCGGCGCGGGGGCCGTCGGCTTCGACCTGAGCCTGCTGCGGCGGGACGAGGAGGACGGGCTGGCCGAGACGGCCGAGGCCGGACTGGGGATCCTGGCCGGCGCCGCCAGCAGTACCGAGCAAGAACGGGGCAAGCGCCCCAGCTCGCCTTCGCCGCGTGATACGGCCGCGAGGGTGATCGCGCTCTGGCACCGGATGGGGCTGCCGGCCGCCAAGCTGGCCGAGCAAGTGGTGATCACCCCGGCGTGCGGGCTGGCCGGTGCATCGCCGGCCGGCGCGCGGGCGGCGCTCGCCCGCTGCCGGGAAGCCGCGATGATCATGCCCGAGCTGATCGAGGAGGGCCAGCGGTGACCGAGGAGGGCCAGTGCTGATCGAGAGGGGACGGCGATGACCGAGCCTGCCGCCGCTGACGTGCCCGCGCCTGACCCGGCCGCGCGGCACCGGCACGCCGAGCTGGCCGAGGAGCTCACCGAGCACAATTACCGCTACCACGTGCTCGACTCGCCGCTGGTCTCGGACGCCGAGTACGACACGATGATGCGCGAACTGCGGGAGCTGGAGGAGCGGTACCCGGAGCTGCGCACCCCGGAGTCGCCGACCCAGAAGGTCGGCGGCGCGATCTCCACCGACTTCACCCCGGTGCAGCACCTGGAGCGGCTGCTCAGCCTGGACAACTCGTTCTCCGCGGCGGAGTTCGACGCCTGGTCGGCCCGGGCCGACCGGCTGGGCGCCGCGGCGTCGCTGGAGAGCGTCGGCCCGTACCTGTGCGAGCTGAAGATCGACGGCCTGGCGATCGCCCTGGTGTACCGCGGCGGGCGGCTGGTCCGGGCGGCGACCAGGGGCGACGGGGTCACCGGCGAGGACGTGACGCCGAACGTCAAGACGATCGCCGCGGTCCCGGCCCGGCTGGCAGGCACCGGCTGGCCGGAGACCCTGGAGGTCAGGGGCGAGGTGTTCCTGCCGGTCGCCGCGTTCCACGAGCTGAACGAGCGGCTGACCGAGGCAGCCAAGGCGCCGTTCGCCAACCCGCGCAACTCGGCCGCCGGGTCGCTGCGGCAGAAGGACCCGCGGGTGACCGCGACCCGGCCGCTCGGCCTGATCGTGCACGGGCTGGCCGTTCCCGGCGAGGACGCCGGCGTGGGCGGCATGCCGGCCCCGAACGCCGCCGGCGTTCCGCCGGCCGCCCCGGACACCCAGTCCGGCTGGTACGAGCTGCTGCGCGGCTGGGGCCTGCCGGTGAGCGACCTGATCCGGGTCGTGCCTGACCTGGACGAGGTGCGAGGCTACATCGAGTACTACCGGGCGCACCGGCACGATCCGCCGTACGAGATCGACGGGGTCGTCGTCAAGCTCGACCAGCTGGCGGTGCAGCGCACGCTCGGCGCGACCAGCCGGGCGCCGCGCTGGGCGATCGCCTACAAGTACCCGCCGGAGGAGGTCACCACCCGGCTGCTCGACATCAGGGTCAACGTCGGCCGCACCGGCCGGGTGACCCCGTTCGCCGTGATGGAGCCGGTGAAGGTCAGCGGCTCGACGGTGGACAGGGCGACCTTGCACAACGCCGACGAGGTGGCGCGCAAGGGCGTGCTGATCGGTGACATGGTGGTGCTGCGCAAGGCAGGCGACGTGATACCCGAGGTGGTCGGGCCGGTCGCCGACCTGCGGACCGGGACCGAGCGGGCGTTCGAGTTCCCCTCGGCGTGCCCGGCCTGCGGGACCACGCTGGCCCGCGACGAAGGAGAGGTCGACTGGCGCTGCCCGAACGCCAGGTCCTGCCCGGCGCAGCTGCGCGAGCGGCTGTTTACCCTGGCCGGCCGCGGCGCGCTGGACATCGAGGTGCTCGGGTACGAGGCCGTGGCCGCGCTGCTGGAGGCGGGCCTGGTCGCCAACGAGGGCGACATCTTCGGGCTGACCGCCGATTCGCTGGCCGGCTGCCCGTTCTTCGTGGTCAAGCAGGGCACGCTGAGCGCGAACGCGATCAAGCTGCTGCGCAACCTGGAGGAGGCGCGCAGCCGGCCGCTCTGGCGGATCCTGGTCGCGCTGTCGATCAGGCATGTCGGGCCGACCGCGGCCCGCGCGCTCGCCATCGAGTTCGGCTCCGTCGACGCGATCGCGGCGGCGACCGCCGAGCAGCTGACCGCGGCCGATGATGTCGGCCCGACGATCGCCGCCGCGGTGATCGACTGGTTCGCGGTGGACTGGCACCAGGAGATCGTGGCGAAATGGCGCGCCGCGGGCGTCGTGCTCACCGATCCGGATTACGCCGGCGGCTCCCGCGTCGCCCGGCCGCTGACCGGGGTAACGGTAGTCATCACCGGCACGCTGACCGGCTTCAGCCGGACCGAGGCCGCCGAGGCGGTGCAGGGTCTTGGCGGGAAGGTCGCGGGCTCGGTCTCGAAGAAGACCGACTTCGTCGTTGCCGGGGACAGCCCCGGCTCCAAGTACGACAAGGCCGTCTCGCTCGGCGTGCCCATCTTGGACGACGCCGGTCTCGTGCTGTTGCTGGAGCAGGGGCCGGACGCTGCGCGCGCTGCCGCGGTGGTGGCTGATCCGGCTGGCGAGGCAGGCTAACCGGCCCGGCCGAGGCTAACTGACCCGGCCGTCAGAGCTGGCCGACCCGGCCTGCTGAGACCCGGCGGCAGGCCGTCGGCCCAATCAGCTCAGGCCGAAGGCCGTAACGGATAGTATGCAATTGGTTTCGGGAAGTACGATTTTCGCCGTACGCTTCTCAACGAGCTTGAGGTGCACTCGCGTACCGCAGCGGTTGCCCCACCCGTGAGGACCCCTATGAAGGACCCGAACGACACCAGGGACGTCGGCCCGCGGGTCGGCTCGCCGCTCTGGATCCACATGACCGCGGTGTCAGTCGCGGGCACTGTCGTTCTCGCCTGGGCGCTCACTCAGCTCGGCATTACCGGCCTGGATTACCTGGCGCACAATCCGAGGTTCTGGGTGATCGCGGTGCTCGTCGTGGTGGGCGAGGTGCGGCCCATCATGACGCCAGGCAAGACTGGTTCTGACGCGCCCGTTGCCGCGCTCGCGTTCAGCTTCGCCGCACTGCTTTTCTGGGGGTTCCCGGTCGCAGCGCTGCTGCGAGTCACGTCCACGATCGTGGTGGGCGCCGCGCAGCGGAAGGCGCCGCACCGCATCGTTTTCAACGCGGCCCAGTTCACGCTGAGCCTGGCCGCCGCCGGGCTGGCGATTGCCGCGGCCGGGCTGCACCCGGTTCCCAGCCATCCCTGGCTGCCCGGCGGTGCCGGGCTGCCCGGGGTCGCGCTGGCCGCGATCGCCTTCTTCGTCGTCAACTTCCTGCTGGTCGGCAGGGCGATAGCACTGCATGCGCGGGTTCCGTATGTGCGGACGTTCCGGTCCTTGCTGCCCTACCAGGCCTTCGCCAACTTCGTGCTGCTGTCCGCCGCGCCGCTCATCGTCGTGGTGGTGAGCCGCTCGCCGCTGCTGCTGGTGCTGTTGCTGCTGCCGCTGACCGCGATCTACGTCAACGCGGAGATCTCCGTGCAGCGAGAGCACCAGGCACACCATGACGAGCTGACCGGACTGTGCAATCGCAAGCTGCTCGTGCGGAAGACCGCCGACGCGCTGGCCGATGCGTCGCGATCGGGCAGCACGGTCGGGTTCCTGTTACTTGACCTGGACCGCTTCAAGGAGGTCAATGACACCCTCGGGCATCCGGCCGGGGACCAGCTGCTGCGGATCGTGGCCGACCGGCTGCGGCACAGCGTCCGGCCCGGCGACGTGGTGGCGCGGCTCGGCGGAGATGAGTTCGCCGTGCTGCTGCCCCCGGTGCGCGAGGTGAGCGCGGCCCGCGAGGTCGCCTCCCGGCTGCGCGTGGCCATCGCCGAGCCGATCCGCCTGGAGGGGATGTCGATCGAGATCGAGGCGAGCGTGGGGCTGGCGCTGTACCCGGATGACGCGACCGGGTTCGAGCAGCTGCTGCAGCGCGCCGACGTGGCCATGTACCTGGCTAAGGAACGCCGCAGCGGGGTGGAGAGGTACGTCGCGGACTCCGACCGCAATTCGCCCGCCCGCCTGACGCTGCTCAGTGACCTGCGCCGCGGCATGGATCGCGGCGAGCTCGAGCTGCAATTCCAGCCCAAGGTGTATCTCGGGGACCAGCGGGTCGCCGGGATGGAGGCGCTGGTCCGCTGGCGGCATCCGGTGCGGGGGACGATCCGGCCAGGGGAGTTCATCCCACTGGTCGAGCAGTCCTACCTGATGCGCGACCTCACCAGGCGCGTGGTGGACATGGCACTCGCGCAAGCCTCGCTCTGGTGGCAGGACGGGCTGCCGGTGCAGGTCTCGCTGAACGTCGGCGCCAGGGACCTGCTCGACGCCGGTCTTGCCGATACCGTTTCCCGCGGGCTCGCCAGGACCGGCCTGCCGCCGGAAGCGATCCTGCTGGAGATCAACGAGCGGGTACTCAGGAGCGAGCCCGCTCATGCCGCGGCAGCGGCGGAATCCCTCGCCGCGCTCGGGGTCGCGCTCAGCCTTGATGACTTCGGCACCGGGCACTCGTCGCTGGTCTGGCTCAGGCAGCTGCCGGTGACCGAGGTGAAGATCGACTCGTCGTTCGTCGGCCGGATGCTGGAGTCCGCCGAGGATGAGGTGGTGGTCGGATCGATCGTCGATCTTGTCCGCGCCCTTGGCATCCGCTCTGTCGCTGAGGGGGTCGAGTCGGAGAAGGTGGCAGCCGCGCTGCTGGCGATGGGCTGCGACGCCGCTCAGGGCTGGCATATCAGCAGGCCGCTCAGCCCTGCGCTGGCCACCGCCTGGCTTGCCGAGCACGCCCGGCGCCCGTCGCAGCTGCCAGCTGCCAGCGCCATCAGCATTCCGCGGCCGGGCAGCCCGCCCGCGACGCCGCCGGCCAGTGCCCCGCGGCCGGCCGGGGGCCCCGCCCGGCCGCCCGCCAGCGTTGCCCGGCCGCCAGTCGGTGCCCCCGGGCCGCCGGCCGGCTTCACGCCGTAGCGCAGGTCCGGAAAATGCGGTCGGCCCGCGGCCGGCCCGGCCCATAGGATGGCCTCCATGCCTATTACCCGCGAGGAGGTCGCCCACCTGGCCAGGCTGTCCAGGCTGGCGCTCAGCGAGGACGAGCTCGACCGATTCGCCGGCCAGCTCGACGTGATCATCGCGGCGGTGGCCAGAGTGCAGGAGGTCGCCGCGGACGGGATCCCGCCGACGTCGCACGCGGTGCCCATCACGAACGTGTTCCGCGAGGACGTGATCGTGCCGCCGCTGGGCGCGGAGGCCGCACTCGATCAGGCGCCGGCGGCCGAGCAGGGCCGGTTCCGCGTCCCGCGCATCCTGGCGGAGGACTGATCATGAGCAGCGAACTGACCAGGATGACGGCGGCCGGCATTGCGGCGCTGATAGCGGCGGGTGATGTGTCGGCTGCCGAGGTCACTAGGGCGCACCTGGACCGGATCGGGGCCGTGGACGAGCGCGTGCACGCCTTCCTGCATGTGGCGGCTGATAGTGCGCTGCGGGCTGCCCGGGCGGTCGATGACCAGCGCGCGGCAGGCCACGCCCTTGGCCCGCTGGCCGGGGTGCCGCTCGCGCTGAAAGACGTGTTCACCACGAAGGACATGCCCACGACCTGCGGATCGCGCATCCTGGCGGGCTGGCAGCCCCCCTACGACGCGACCATCACCGGGCGGCTCAGGCGCGCCGGGGTGGTCATTCTCGGCAAGACCAACATGGACGAGTTCGCCATGGGCTCGTCGACCGAGAACTCGGCCTTCGGCACGTCGCGCAACCCCTGGGACCTCAGCCGGGTGCCCGGCGGCTCGTCCGGCGGCTCGTCCGCGGCGGTTGCCGCCTTCGAGGCGCCGATGGCCATCGGCACCGACACCGGCGGGTCGATCCGCCAGCCCGGCGCGGTCTGCGGGATCGTCGGCGTCAAGCCGACCTACGGCGGCTCCTCCCGGTACGGCGTGGTGGCGTTCGCCTCCTCGCTGGACACGCCAGGGCCGCTGGCCCGCACGGTACTCGACGCAGCGCTGCTGCACGAAGTCATGTCCGGGCACGACCCCTGCGATTCGACCTCGATCGACGCGCCGGTGCCGCCCGTGGTGGCCGCCGCCCGGCAGGCCGACGTCAGCGGGCTGCGCATCGGCGTGGTGACCGAACTCGGCGGCGAGGGCTACCAGCCTGGCGTCGTCACCAGATTCACCGAGGCGGTGGAACTGCTTGAGTCGCTGGGCGCCAAGATCACCGAGGTCTCCTGTCCGCATTTCGGGTACGCCCTGCCTGCCTACTACCTGATCGCGCCGAGCGAGTGCTCGTCGAACCTGGCCCGCTTCGACGCGATGCGGTACGGCCTGCGGACCGGCGACGACGGCACCCGCAGCGCCGAGGAGGTCATGTCGCTGACCCGCGCGGCCGGATTCGGCGCTGAGGTCAAGCGCCGGATCATGCTGGGCACGTACGCACTGTCCAGCGGGTACTACGACGCCTACTACGGCAAGGCGCAGCAGGTCCGGACGCTGATCACGAGGGACTTCGATGCGGCATTCGAGCAGGTTGACGTGCTGATCTCGCCAGCCACGCCGACCACGGCGTTCCCGATTGGCGAACGGGCCGACGACCCGATGGCGATGTACCTCGCGGACCTCTGCACGATCCCGTCCAACCTGGCAGGCAACGCGGCGATCTCGGTGCCGTGCGGCCTCGCGCCCGAGGATGGCCTGCCGGTCGGCCTGCAGGTGATGGCGCCGGTACTGGCCGACGACCGGATGTACCGGGTGGCCGCGGCGGTGGAGGCGGCACTTAGCCAGCGCCGCGGGCACCCGCTGCTTGACGAGGCGAACGGGCTCGGCGAAGCCAGCGCCGGCCAGGAGGGCCGGCCATGACCGGCGTGCTGACCGCTGTGCCTTATGACGAGGCGATCGCCAGGTACGAGCCGGTCATCGGGCTGGAGACGCACGTCGAGCTGGGCACCGTCACGAAGATGTTCTGCGGCTGCCCGGCCGGATTCGGCGCGGAGCCCAATGCCACCGTCTGCCCGGTGTGCCTCGGCCTGCCAGGGTCGATGCCGGTGGCCAACCGCGCGGCCATCGAAAGCACGATCAGGATCGGGCTGGCGCTGAACTGCTCGATTGCCTCGTGGTGCCGGTTTGCCAGGAAGAACTACTTCTACCCTGACATGCCGAAGGACTACCAGATCTCGCAGTACGACGAGCCCCTGTGCACCGACGGCAGGCTGGATATCACCGTCGACGGCGCGGACTTCAGGATCGGCATCGAGCGGGTCCACCTGGAGGAGGACACCGGCAAGTCCCTGCACGTCGGCGGCGCGACCGGCCGGATCCACGGCGCGGAATACTCGCTCGTCGACTACAACCGGGCAGGCATCCCGCTGGTGGAGGTCGTCACCAAGCCGGTGCCAGGCACCGGCGCGCTCGCTCCCGTGGTGGCCCGCGCCTACGTCACGGAACTGCGGGAGCTGCTCAGGGCACTGGGGGTATCCGACGTCCGGATGGAGGAAGGCTCGCTGCGCTGCGATGTGAACACCTCGCTGGCACCGCCGGGCGCGGCGCAGTGGGGCACCCGCACCGAGACCAAGAACGTCAACTCGCTCCGCTCGGTCGAGCGGGCCGTCCGGTCCGAGATCGAGCGGCAGGCGGCGGTCCTCGACGCCGGCGGCCGGGTCGTCCAGGAGACCAGGCACTTCCACGAGGAGAGCGGGCTCACCACCTCGGGCCGGAGCAAGGAAGAGGCGCAGGACTACCGGTACTTCCCCGAGCCCGACCTGGTGCCGATCGCGCCATCGGCGGAATGGGTGGAGCAGCTGCGGGCGACGCTGCCCGAGCTGCCCTCGGGCCGCCGGGCCCGGCTGCAGGCCGAATGGGAGCTGTCCGACCTCGACATGACCGCGCTCGGCAATGCCGGGGCGCTCGACCTGGTGGCCGAGACGGTCGCGGCCGGCGCGGCGCCCGCCGACGCGCGGAAGTGGTGGCTCGGTGAGCTGTCCAGGCACGCTAACGACTCCGGCACGGAGCTTTCCGCCCTGCCGGTGACGCCGGCCCAGGTGGCCAGGATCGCCGCGCTGGTGGGGTCCGGCGATCTCAACGACCGGCTGGCCAGGCAGGTGCTTGACGGCGTGCTGGCCGGGCGCGGCAGCCCGGACGAGATCGTGGCCGCCCGCGGCCTCGCCGTGGTCAGCGACGACGCCACGCTGCTGGCCGCCGTCGACGCCGCGATCGCCGCGAACCCGGACGTGGCCGCGAGGATCCGGGCCGGCAAGACGGCAGCGGCCGGAGCCCTCGTCGGAGCCGTGATGAAGGCGACCAGGGGCCAGGCCGACGCCGCCCGGGTCCGCGAGCTCATCCTGGAGCGCCTTGGCCAGGCGGGATGAGATCCGGGCCGGACGGAGCGCGGCTATACTTGTGACCGTGACGTCACAGCTGCGCTCGGAGATGATGCCCCGCTAGCGGGGCCATTGCGAGCTGCCAGGACGACGTCCGGCCGAGGTCCCGTACCGGGGCCTCGATTTTCTTTGCGTCGGAGCCCCTGTCCCCAGGAGGTTTCCGGTGAGCAAAGACCGCGTTTACATCAGCACCACGATTCCCTACGTCAATGCGCCGCCGCATCTTGGCTTTGCGCTTGAGCTCGTGCAAGCCGACGTGCTGGCCCGCCATCACCGGCTGGCCGGCGATGAGGTCAGGTTCCAGACCGGCACGGACGACAACTCACTGAAGAACGTGCTGGCCGCAGCCGCGGAGGGCATCAGCACCGCCGAGCTTGTCGACCGCAACGCGACGACCTTCGCGCAGCTGCGCGAGCCGCTTGCGCTGTCGTTCGACGATTTCATCCGCACCAGCAGTGATCCGCGGCACCGGCCGGGCGTGGAACGACTCTGGCGGGCCTGCGCAGCCAGCGGCGATCTCTACCAGCAGGACTACTCGGGCCTGTACTGCGTGGGCTGCGAGCAGTTTTACAAGCCGGCCGAGCTGGCCGGCGGGCTGTGCCCGGAGCACGGCACCCGGCCGCAGGAGATACGCGAGGAGAACTGGTTCTTCCGGCTGTCCCGTTATGCCGGGCAACTGCATGACCTGATCAGCGATGGCCGGCTCCGGATCGAGCCCGCCGCCCGCAGGAACGAGGTGCTCAGCTTCATCGCCGGCGGGCTGGAGGACTTCAGCGCCTCCCGGTCCATTGCCCGTGCCCGCGGCTGGGGTATCCCGGTGCCCGATGACCCGGGCCAGGTCATCTACGTGTGGTGGGACGCGCTCGGGAACTACGTCACGGCACTGGGATACGGCACTGACGGCGAGCGGTACCAGCACTGGTGGCGCGAGGCCGGCCGCCGGATCCACCTGGCCGGGAAGGGCGTGGTCCGGTTCCATGCCGTGTACTGGCCCGCCATCCTGCTGTCGGCCGGGCTGCCGCTGCCGACCGACATCCTGGTGCACGACTACCTGACCATCGACGGGCGCAAGATCAGCAAGTCCGTTAGCCCCGTAGGCCCGGCCGATGATGCCGGCCCCGGACTCGATGGCGCTGCGGGGCTGGCCGATGGCGCTG
>Ga0182024_10002891_pt1 | contig 41785 bp, 41 predicted proteins | sample P32metaG_FD_120480 | JGI IMG/M metagenome (GOLD analysis project Ga0182024, IMG submission 120480) | Permafrost microbial communities from Stordalen Mire, Sweden - P3-2 metaG (Illumina Assembly) | ecosystem: Environmental > Terrestrial > Soil > Wetlands > Permafrost | place: Sweden: Stordalen... | reverse complement strand
CTCATAATCAGATCGATTGGGCTCCCGTTCCAGAGATCTTGAAGCGTCCCCGGAGGGTTCCATGGCAAGCCGGCGAGCGAGTGGCACTGGGCGGGGGGATCGCGTCACGGTCGAGCTTGACGGTGCGCCAGAGCCCCATGTTGATCGCCCCAAGCACGTTCAGCTGGTCGGCCAGCCCGGCGTAGCGCCGTCCGCCTTCTGGCCGACGAGTGTCTACCCTCGCATCGAATCCCGTTCGCAGCGCGTCTCCGTCCGGCGGTGGATCGCCCTCCTGGTCGTCCTCGATGCGGTGATCGCCACCCTCGCGGTGGCGGTTGCGACGCTCGCCATCTTCGGAGCCTCGCCCGAGAGGTTGAACGACCGGCTGCCATACGCGGCGATCGCAGCCACCTTCCCGGCGCTCTGGGTTGCCGCGATGCTGCTGAGCGGCTCGTACGCCCGTCGCTACCTGGCTGCCGGGCCCGAGCAATACCGGCGCGTCTGCAATGCGTCGATCTGGATCCTCGCGCTCATCGGCTTCACGTCATACGTGCTTCGCGCCGACTTCTCGCGCGGCCTGGTGCTGATCACGATTCCGACCGCCGCGCTGCTGACGCTGCTGGCCCGCTGGGCCGCGCGCAAGGCGTTGCGCAGTCGATTCGGAGATGGCGTCGCGATCCACCGCATCGTGGAAGTCGGACCGGGCAAGGGAGCGGAGCAGCTTCGCAATTACATCGATCGAAATACGCATACCGGCTTCTCGGTGGTGGGTGTCGTCGCGACCGACGCGCTTGCCGAGGACGAACCCATCGATGTCGACGAGATCGTCAACGAGGTGAGGCGTCTCGACGCCGACACGATCGCCTTTGTCGGAACGACCCATTCGACGGGCGGCGAGCTGCGGCGAATGTCATTGGCGCTCCAGGGCTCGGGTATCCGGTTGCTGGTGGTCCCGGATCTTGCCGACATCGCCGGCCCCCGCATCGTGATGCACCCGGTCGATGGCCTGCCACTGCTCGAGATCTGCGAGCCGGAGCTGAGCGGACCCGCTCGGGTCGTGAAATCCGGGTTCGATCGCGTCGCGTCGCTCTTCCTGATCATCGTCCTGAGCCCGGTGCTTGCGGCGATCGCGGTGGCCGTCAAGCTCAACGACGGCGGGCCGGTGTTCTTCCGGCAGCGCCGAATTGGCAAGGAAGGACGCGCGTTCAACATCTGGAAGTTCCGCAGCATGCGCGTCGGCGCGGGTGCGCTCCTGCAACCGGTTGAGACCACCACCGGCGAAGGGCAGATGCTCGTGAAGACGCCGTCAGACGATCGGGTCACCTCGGTCGGTCGGTTCCTCCGCAGATATTCACTGGACGAGCTGCCCCAGCTGTTCAACGTGCTGATCGGGACCATGTCGCTGGTCGGCCCGCGGCCGCTGGTCCAGGACGAGGTCGACAGCTTCGGCCACGGCGCCCATGCCCGGCTGCTGGTGACGCCCGGGATGACCGGGCTCTGGCAGGTCCGCGGGCGCTCCGAGCTCCCCTGGGAGCAGCGCGTGCATCTCGATCTCTACTACGTCGAGAACTGGTCGATCTGGCTGGACATCTCGCTCCTGTGGAGCACCCTTCGCGCGATCGCGCACTCCAACGGAGCGTACTGAGGTAGCGACGCCACGCGGGCGCTCGCTCGCCCCGCTCTCCGTATGATTGCGCCCGTTGTGGAACTGACCGGCGAGGGGCGGCGACTCGTCGAGCGGATCGGGGATCGCAGCGCTCGGATCGGGATCGTCGGGCTCGGATACGTCGGTCTCCCAACGGCGGTCGCGTACGCCGACGCCGGCTTCACGGTGGTGGGGGTCGACACCAACGCCGAGCGATGCGCGGCGATCATGGCGGGCGAGAGCTACATCGAGGATGTGCCCTCGAGCGACGTGGCACGGGCGCGGCTCGATGACCGGCTGACCTCGGTCACCTCGCTGGCAGCGGCCGGCGACCTCGATGTCGTCGACATCTGCGTGCACACCCCGCTCGGCGACACGCGCGAACCCGACACGTCGGCCATCGAGGCGGTGGGCGAGGCGCTGATCGCGTGCCAGCGTCCTGGTCAGCTGATCGTGCTCACCAGCACGAGCTACCCGGGAACCACGGAGGATGTCCTCCGCCCCATCCTCGAACGCTCGGGACTGGTGACCGGCGTGGACGTCTTTCTTGCCTTCGCCCCCGAGCGGATCGATCCCGGGAACAGGCGGTTCACGCTGCGCACGACGCCGAAGGTCGTGGGTGGCGTCGACGATGCTTCGACCGAGGTTGCGCGACAGGCGCTCCTGACCATCGTCGACGTCGTGACCCCGGTGCGTGATGCAACCACCGCTGAAATGGTCAAGGTCCTCGAGAACACCTTTCGCATGATCAACATCGGCTTTGCCAACGAGGTCGCGCAGATGTGCCGCCGCCTCGGAGTGGATGTCTGGGAGGTCATCGAGAGCGCCGCCACCAAACCGTACGGATTCATGCCGTTCTATCCGGGTCCCGGCGTTGGGGGGCACTGCATCCCGGTTGATCCCTCATATCTGCAATGGAAGATGCGCAACCTCGACTTCCGCACCCTGTTCATCGACCTCGGTAACGACGTGAACCGGGGGATGCCGGATTACGTCGTGCAACGAGCCGACGATGTCCTCAATGACATCGGGCGCAGCATGCGTGGCTCGCGCATTCTCCTGGTCGGGGTTGCGTACAAACCCAACATCGGTGACGTTCGCGAGTCGCCGGCGATCGAGGTGGCCGATCGGTTGCTTAGTCGCGGCGCGCTCGTCCGATACGTCGATCCCCACGTTGCGTCGCTCTCCACCCATGGTGGCGTGAGCCTTCGGGGGGTGGAGCTCACCGCCGCCGAGCTCGAGGCGAGTGAGCTCGTGGTCATCACCACGGCACACGATGCGATCGACTGGGCACTGATTCGAGAACGCGCCCCGCTCGTGCTCGACACGCGCGGCGTGCGCGGTCAGGGTCGCGCGGGCTGGCATACGCTGTAGCGTCAGTCGGGAGCGGTCTGCCCCCAGGATTCGAGTGTTCGCCGGATTCCCTCATCGAGGCCGACATGCGCGGTCCAGCCGAGCCGTTCGGCCGCGCGAGCCGCCGACGGGACACGCCGGCGAGTGTCCTCGAAGCCGGCACCGAAGTGCTGCTCGTAGCTCTCGTGAACGATCGTGGAGCTGCTGCCGCTCGCCTCGATGACCTTGCGTGCGAGGTCGGCGATGGTCATCTCGGTCGTCGCATCGCCGATGTTGAACACCTGCCCCTCGGCGGGCTGGGTCTCCATCGCGAGCACGGTGCCGTCGATGCAGTCGTCGATGTAGGTGAAGCAGCGCGACTGGAGGCCGTCGCCATACACGGTCACGGGGTCGCCGGCGAGCGCCTGACGGACAAAGGTGGCCATCACGCTGCCGTAGCCCTTGGGATCCATGCGCGGTCCATAGATGTTGAAATAGCGGACGATCACTCCGCGCAGCCCGTGTGCCGCATGCGCGAGGAGGAGATGCTCATCGAGCGCCTTCGCAGTGGCGTACGACCAGCGCTGGATGACGGTCGACCCGAGGATGCGATCATCGTCCTCGTGCATCGGAACCCGGCCGCAGCGTCCGTAGACCTCGCTCGAGCTGCTGATCAGCACCTTGCGTTCGTGACGCGCACACGCGGCGAGAATATTCTCGGTACCGCGACTGTTGACCTGGAGCGATCCGAGGGGGTTGGCGATGATGTGTGCGACCCCGACCGCCGCAGCGAGATGGAACACTCGATCACAGTCGCCCACAAGGGTTTCGACCAGCGCATCGTCGAGGATGGTGCCTTCGACGATGCGAACCTTGCCACTGTCTGCGTGCCGCCCGATGTTGTCGCGGCGCCCGGTGGAGAAGTCGTCGAGAGCGATCACCGCGTCGCCATGCTCGACCAGGCGATCGACAAGATGGCTGCCGATGAAACCGGCGCCGCCCGTCACCAACGTCCTCACGTGATGGCACCATAGCAGCCCCGATGGGCCATCCCGACTCCAGCGCGCTGCCGTTCGTCAGTGTCGTCATCCCCGTGTTCAACGAGGAGCGATATATCGAGGCGTGCCTTGCCTCCGTGCTCGATCAGGACTACCCCGAGGATCGCTACGAGGTGATCATCGCCGACGGGGGATCGACGGATCGCACCCGTGAGATCGTTGACTCAACGGCGGTGTTGCACCCGATGGTGCGCTTGATCGACAACCCGGGGCGGACGCAAGCGCACGGCCTCAATCTCGCCATCCTCGCGAGCCGCGGCGAGTTCATCGCTCGGCAGGACGGGCACGCGGAATGGTCGCCGCATCACCTCCGCCGCTCCATAGAGCTGCTCATCCAAACCGGTGCGGACAACGTCGGCGGCCGTGCGGACGGCGAGGGAGCGGGTGTCACCGGACGCGCGATCGCACGCGCCATGCGATCCCCGTTCGGCGTGGGCGGGGCACGCTATCGGTATTCGAACCGGCTCGAGGAGTTGCCGACGGTCTTTCCCGGCACCTTCCGCAGGACGGCCTTTGAGCGCGTCGGCCTCTACGACGAGGCCTACCCGCCGCATGAGGACTACGAGCTGAACCACCGGATCCGACAGACCGGGGGCCGCGTGCTCTTCAGCCCCGATGTCCCCACCAGGTACTGGGTGCGCGAATCCATTCCCGCTCTGGCTCGCCAGTACTTCCGCTACGGGCGCGCGAAGGTTCGGGTTGCCCGGGCGAGCCTGGGGGTGATCCATCCGTATCATCTGGCCGCGCCAGCACTCGTGGCAGCCCTCCCGGTGGCTGCGGCGCTCGGGTTCACGAGGCGGGGACGGCGTGCCGTTGCAGCCGGCGCCGCCGTGTACGCGGTGGCGTGTGTTGCGGCCGGTATACAGGCCGGGGCGGGCGAGACGCCCTCGGTCCGGGTGCGAATCCCCGCGATCTTCCCGGTGCTGCACATCGCCTGGGGAACGGGGTTCTGGGTTGGCGTGGTTGAGGCCGCGTTACGGATTGATATCGGGGGTGGCTCTCCGCCGGTCCTGCCGTCCTAGCCGGGCTACACTCGGGCGGCTTTGAGATCGGATCAAAGACGCAGCAAGCCCAAGAAGGCGTGGCGATGACAGGCGGAACCACCGCTCGAACTCTCAGTTCCGTGCGCGTTCGGCGTTTGATCATCGAGCAGTCGAAGCGTGCCCATGTGGGACACATCGGCTCCGCACTCTCGGTCGCGGATATTCTGGTTGCGCTGTTCTCCGGAACGGTCGATCCCGAGGTGGATGTCTTCATCCTGTCAAAGGGTCATGCTGCCCTGGCGCAGTACTGCGTGCTCGCCGAGCTTGGTTTGATCACGCACGAGATGCTCGACACGTACTGCGGGGACGACACTCAGCTCGGCGTCCACCCCGATCACACGTTGGCCGGCATCACGTTCTCCACCGGCTCGCTCGGTCATGGACCATCACTCGGTGCCGGCGTGGCGCTCGCGAAGCGCATCGCGGGCCGGCCTGGAAGAGTGTTCGTGCTGATGAGCGATGCCGAGCTCAACGAGGGGTCGGTGTGGGAGGCGGTGATGTTCGCCGGGCATCACAGGCTCGACAACCTCACGGTGATACTCGACAACAACGGGCAGCAGGCGCTGGCGCCGACCGCTGAGGTGATCAACCTCGCTGGTGTTGATCAACTCGTGCAAACGCTTGGATGGGAGAGCAGGCGCGTCGATGGGCACAACGTTGACGCGCTGACCATCGCCTTCGAGGCTCGCGCACCAGGAAGGCCACTCTTCATGATTGCGGACACGGTTGCCGGCAAGGGTGTGAGCTTCATGGAACGCCAGGTCAAGTGGCACTACCTGCCGGTGGACGACGCGCAATTCGCCCTGGCGTTGAGTGAGATCGGGTGAGAAAGCAATTCGTTTCCACGCTGATCGACATCGCCAACCACGACGATCGCGTCGTCCTGCTCACCGCCGACCTGGGGTTCATGGTGCTCGAGCCCTTTGCCGAACATCACCCGGATCACTTCTTCAACGTCGGTGTCGCCGAGGCAAACATGATGTCGCTTGCCGCGGGCATGGCGCATGAAGGCCTGATCCCGTTCTGCTATTCAATCGCAACCTTTGCGTCGATGCGTGGCTACGAGCAGTTCAGGAACGGGGCTGTCCTGCATCAGCTCCCGGTGCGCATCGTCGGGATCGGTGGTGGCTTCGCGTACGGCACTGCGGGGCCGACCCACCATGCGCTCGAGGACATCGCGCTGATGCGGGTGCAGCCGGGTGTCGGCATCGTCGCACCGGCTGATGACGGCCAGGTGGACCGCGCCTTGCGCGATCACTACGCGCGACCGCAGCCGATGTATCTGCGCCTGGCGAAGGAGACAGCCAGTCACCCGGAGCTTGCCGGCCGTTTTCACTGGGGTCGCCTCGAGGTCATCGGTGACGGTGATATCGCGATTGTCGCCATCGGCTCGATGACCGGCGTCGCTCTCGAAGTTCGGCGACGGCTTCAGGCCGAGGGCATCCAGACGGCGGTCGCCGTGGCCGCTTCGATCGCCCCGGCTCCGACCGACGATCTCGTCGCGCTCCTAGCCTCGAAGAGCGCATGCATCACCATCGAGGACCACCGCCCGATTGGCGGACTCGGATCGTTGGTGGCCGAGACGATCGCCGGCCACGGCCTGGGCGTGCGCCTGATCCGGTCCGGGGTTACCGACCCGGTCGGCGAGACCACCGGTTCCGAAGCATTTCTGCGCCGCCGAAACGGCCTCGATGTTGATGGGCTCATGGCCGCAGTACGGAGGGTCGCTCTTGTCCCCGCCTGAAACTGGCGCCGTCGCGCGCGTGGGGACCAGCACCCCGACCCACGGTTCGCCGATGCCCATAGCTGAGGAGGACGGCCCAGCCACCCTGTCATTCCAGGCGACGCAGTGCGCCATCTGCGGCCCAGGCATACCTGCGAAGGAGCTGTATCCGGCCAATTTCGGCGTCGATGACATCACGCCTGCTCGCTTCTCGGCGCGCCGGCTGCCCGATCGCGTCCACTACCGGATGGTGCGCTGCCTGAGCTGCGGATTGGTGCGCTCGGACCCGGTGCTCGACGAGGCGACACTCGCTCACCTCTACGCGGAGAGCACGTTCGACTACGAGGCGGAAACCGCCAATCTCAAGGCCACCTATGGCAGATATCTCGCCAAGCTCCGTGCGTTCAGCAACCATCAGGACTCACTGCTCGAGATCGGATGCGGCGACGGCTTCTTTCTCGAGCAGGCCTTGACACAGGGATACAGCAAGGTTCGCGGCGTCGAGCCCAGCGAAGCGGCGATCCGGGACGCGTCGCCGGCGATTCGGGATCAGATCATGTGCGACGTCATGCGGCCGGGGCTCTTCGCTGATGGTGAATTCGACGCCGTCTGCCTCTTCCAGGTGTTCGATCACGTGCCGCATCCCGAGGTCGTGCTGGATGCATGCCGTGCCGCGCTGCGCCCCGGCGGGTTGATCCTGTGCCTCAACCACAATGTCGAATCCGTCTCGTCGCACATCATGCAAGAGCGCAGTCCCATCATCGACATCGAGCACACGTATCTCTATGGTCCAGCGACCATGCGCCGCATCTTCGAGGCCGGGGGCTTCAAGGTCTTGAAGCAGGGCCACGTCAACAACACGTACAGCGTCGGATACATCACGCACCTGGTCCCGATGCCGGCTCGGGTCAAGGGGATGGCGCTGGGCACGCTGAGGCGGAGCCGCCTAGGCGGGCTCACCGTCCCTGTTCCGCTCGGCAACCTCTATCTGATCGCGTCGCGCTCGTAACCTCAGGCGCTGCGCGCGGCCGCCAACGCCGGAAGGAACTCCACCGGATGCGCGGCGAGCCATTCTGCAGTTCGACTGAGGCCCTCAACGAGGGTGGTCGTGGCCGCCCAACCCAGTTCCGACCTGATGAGCGCTGGGTCCCCGACCCAGACTCGAGTGTCCCAAGCGCGCTCCGGGTAACCACCCCACTGCGGCTTGACGGCTATCGAGAAGGTATCGGTGGTCTTGGCGACGAGCTCCGCGAGGGAGGTCTGCACGCCCGATGCGACGTTGTAGATCGTGCTCATGTTCGGCGATGACGCTGCGGCGATATAGGCATCGACGACATCCTCGACGTACACGAAGTCTCGCACCACGCTCGGCGATGCCAGGGGCGGAAGCGTCCCCGTGAGCGCGGCGCGCACGAGCGTGGGAATGAGTCTGCGCTCCTCTTCGAAGGGTCCGTATGCCGAATACAAACGCAGGGTTGTGACTGGGACTCCTCGCGTGCGAGCACGCTGGCAGAGCCATGTCGCCGCGGCCTTCGTGGACGCGTAGTCGCTGTTCGGGCACGGCGGTTCGTCCTCGCGCGGGGCGTGATTGCGGTCGCCGTATTCGGATGACGTGCCGGTGTTGATCACCACGGCACAGCCGTGGCGCTCGGCAGCCGCCAGGAGTGTCGCCGTCCCGACGACGTTGCTGTGCGCCATGGCGACGGTGTCGGTTTGAAACGAGTAGGCTCCGTGCGCCGCGAGATGAAAGATCCACTCCGGGCGAGCCGCTCTGAACGCAGACTCCATGTCCCCGCGGTCTGCGATATCGCCCTGGACTCGACGCAGGTCCGTGAGAGCGTCGAGCCGGCCGGTGTCGGTCATCGGCTGGAGGATCGCAAAGACGTCGTGACCGTCCTCGACCAGGCGGCGGACCAGGTTGGCGCCGACAAAACCGGCGGCGCCGGTTACAAGACAGCGGATGATTCGCTCTCCCTGACCCCGGCTGGTTCCATCAACTCATGCGTACCGTTCGGCGAGGATGGACGGTTGCGGATCTCCGCGACGATATAGGGAGGCCGGCGCTTCACCTCCTCATAGATATGTGCCAGGTATGAACCGATGACGCTCAGACAGAGCAGTTGGATTCCCCCGACGAAGAGGATCAGGACGATGACCGACGTGAATCCCGTCGGGGCTGAGGCTGGGTTGACGATGCGAACCACGATCTCCACGGCGATGGCGACAAACGCGGCGATCGTGGTCAGCAGACCGATGACGGTGATCATCTCGAGCGGGATGTACGAGAAGGAGAAGATCGCCTTGCGAGCCCATCCGATGTTGCGCAACAGTGAGTTGGTGGTCTTGCCGAACATGCGCTCCGGTCGGTGATATGGCACCCCGATCTGACGGAAGCCAACCCATGCGCGAAGACCCCTCAGGAATCGATTGGTCTCAGGAAGATGGTTGAGGGCATCGACGACTCGCCGGTCCATGAGCGAGAAGTCACCTGCGTCAAGGGGCACGGGCACGTACGACGCTGCGCGGAACAGACGATAGAAGAGTCGATACGCCACTTGAAGAAACCGATTCGCGTCGCGCTTGACGCGAGCCCCGTACACCACGTCGTATCCCTCGACCCATTTGGCGTAGAAGGCTTCGATGAGCTCGGGGGGATCCTGCAGGTCACCGTCGAGCAGCACCACGGCGTCTCCGGTTGCGATGCGCATGCCGCTCGTGAATGCGCTCTGAGATCCGAAGCTGCGACTGTGGGTGATCACGGTGACGTGGGAATCCCGGTCGGAGAGGGTGGCGAGAACCTGCTCGGCATCGTCTGGACTGGCGTCGTTGACGAAGATGATTTCGTAGTCGACCTCGAGCGTCGTGAAGACCGTGACCAGACGCTCGTGCATGATCGGGATCGCCGGTGCATCTCGGTAGCAGGCGATGATTGCGCTGATCTTGCGCCGACGTCCTCGGATCGAGTGCGGCATCTCGCCCGTGATTCTGGCGGCCCGTCACGGAGGCGGCCGGCCAGGTTTCGAGATTGTCAACGGATTGCTACCCTATTGCTTGATGAGGCGCGGATTCGGCGATCGGAGGTCGTGAATCGCCGCTGATGGAGCCGCCGCAGCCAAGCCACGCCGAGAGTCACTGGTCAGCCTTCGACGCGAACGGGATCCAGCGGCTCGTCGCTGCCGAGGATCGGCACTTCTGGTTCCGGGCTCGCAATGAGACCATCGCCGCCCTGGCGCGGCGCCCGATCCAGGAGTTGCAGGACGGATTCCACATTCTGGAGGTGGGGTGCGGAATCGGCAACGTGCTTCGCGTTCTCCAGCGCCTCGCCGCAGGACGTGGCAGTGTCGCGGGGCTTGAGTTGAGCCGTGACGCCGCCTCCGTCGCGCGAACGCGAACCGGGTTGCCGGTCACCGCGGGGTACCTCTCGGATCTGGATCCGGCGTTGCGTTTTGACATCGTCGCGGCCTTCGACGTCCTTGAGCACATCGAAGACGAAGCCGGTGTCCTGGGACAGATGAAAGGCCGGCTGCGGCCGGGTGGGCGCATCCTCCTCACGGTTCCGGCGCACCAAAGCCTCTGGAGTCCGTTCGACGTGGCGTCGGGGCACGAGCGACGCTACACGCTCGCATCGCTCCGGCGGGCGCTCCGGAAGTCAGGCTTGGAGGTCGAGTACATGACCTACTTCATGAGCCTGCTGTTCCCGATGATGTGGGTGCGGCGGCGCCTGCTGAAAACCGAGGCGCGTGACATGAGTGCGCTTCTTGACTCCGAGTTCCAGATCGTCCCCGGGTTGAACGCACTCGCCTATGAGGTGCTCCGGCAGGAGAAGCACGTGGTCGCGGCACGGCGGCGCCTGCCCATGGGGGCATCCATCGCCGCGGTCGCCGTACCTATCCGGTCGTAGGCCGGCCTGCTGGGAAGCGCTCCCGGAACTCATCCGCGAGGCACGAGAGCACGTGGAGACCCTCGAACCGACCGTCGCGGAAGATGTGATCGCGGAGCATGATGTCGTGCTTGAAACCGGCCGCCTCATGGAATGGGATGACAGCGGCGTTGCTCTCGGTGACGTGCGCGATGACCTTGTGCAAACCGAGATGGTTGAAGCAGTAGTCGAGCACGAGTATCTCGGCATCCTTGGCGAGGCCCTCGCCCCGACGGTCCAATTCGCCGATGAAGATCGGCCCGAACTCGCACCGCCGATTTCGCCAGTCGAGATCCATGATGCCGACGGTGCCCACCGGCACAGGACGGGGGTCGTTGGGTCCCTTTCGGGCGTTGATGAGCCAGAGCCTGCGTGACCCGTTCGCGGTCAGGCCGGAGAGGAAGGCAGCCTGCTGCGTGGTGCCGAGCGGCTCGTATTCGATGAAGCCGCGGTGCACCTCGGGCAGGTTTCGCCAGCGCACGATGACGGCGACATGCTCCGGTTCGATCGCGCTGAGGATGACGCGCTTGGTCTCCATCATCGGCATCACTGCTCGACGGCGAAGCTGCAGACTGACTCGATCACCGCGTCGACATCGGTCTCCTGCATGTTGGTGTAGAACGGGAGGCGAATCAGGCGCATGGCGATATCCTCGGTGACCGGACAGTCCGAGACGGCCTGTACGTGTAACCCAAACGGCGACAGATGCAGCGGCTGGTAGTGAAACACGGCGAGAATCCCGGCAGCGCGTAGATGGCCGATGAGCGCGTCTCGCGATTGCGTGGACGGCATGATCATGTGAAAGAGATGGTATGGCGTCCGGCAGTGGTCGGGAACGAACGGCATCTGAACACTGTTGGCTCGCGACCATGCCGCAAGGTCCGCTGCATAACGGTTCCAGACCGTGCTGCGATGCTCCCAGACCCACTCCCGGTCTTCGAGCTGAGCCAGCAGCATGGCGGCGAGCAGGTCGGACGGCAGGTAGCTCGAGCCGATGTCCACCCAGGTGTATTTGTCGACGAGACCACGGAAGAACTTGCGCCGGTTCGTCCCCTTCTCACGGATGATCTCCGCGCGCTCGAGGTAGCTGGGATCGTTGATGACGATGGCCCCTCCCTCGCCGCACGAGAAGTTCTTGGTCTCGTGGAAGCTCTGCGCCGCCATCACGCCGAAGGTTCCGAGCGGCTTGCCGCGATACTCACCAAAGAGGCCGTGCGCGTTGTCCTCGACGACGGCGACGCCGTGCCGGCCGGCGATTTCCATGATCGCGTCCATCTCGCATGCGACGCCCGCATAGTGGACCGGAACGATTGCGCGCGTTCTGGGAGTAATGAGTGACTCGAGCCTGTCCTCATCGAGATTCAACGTGTCCCTGCGGATATCGATGAAGACCGGCGTGGCCCCACGGAGCACGAAGGCATTGACGGTGGAGGAGAAGGTGAACGACGGCACGATGACCTCGTCACCCGGTGCGATGTCAAGCAGCAACGCCATCAATTCCAACGCGTGCGTGCCGGAGGTGGTGAGCAGAATCGCCGCGTCTTCGAGCAGCGGACTGAGCAATTCCTGGCATCGTCGAGTGAACTCGCCGTCGCCTGAGAGATGCCCGCTGTGGAGCGCCTGGGCAACGTACTCGTCGACGAGGCGAGTGTGCGTGGGACGATTGAACGGAATTTTGAGCGGTGTGGTGGTCACCGTGGGATCCTTGATGCCGGCGTGTGCGGGGGCATAGCTTATTGGAGACATAGCCGATCGTGACCACGGCCCAGCGCCCTGGTCGACCTGGAAGCATAAGCTCTTTGGCCGTGGGGTTTCACGCATCTGTGGCAAGGCCTCCGCTGCGACTCTCGCTTCGCGGATTGGCAGCGGTCATCATGCCGCTCGCTGCCGTTGAAGGCCTTGTCTATGTGCTTGTCCTTCACGACTCGGTCGTTTGGTGGCTTTCGTTCACCGTCTATCTGGCACTCGGTGTCATCCTCCCCGGGACGCTGGTCGCCGAGGCGCTTCTCCGCTGGCGCAGCGACTGGCTCACGTGGGTAGGGCTCGGCTGGGCGTTGGGCCATGTGCTGGAAGTGGTCTCGATTCAACTTGCCAAAACGGTGGGTGTCCCTCGGCTTTTCCTCCTGTGGATTCCGATCGCGTACCTGCTCGTGTGGAGAAGAAGGAGGTGGCAGGGTGAAGTCACTGCATTGACGCACCCGCGACGAATTGCGCTGCTGCTGGCGATACTCATGGCCTTCGCCACCACCACGTTCGTCGTGCTCAACCTGGTCGAGCTCTCGCCGCAGCCGACGTACCAATCCGACGTCTGGTTTCACATCACCGAGGCAGCCGAATTCCGGGACCACCTGAACACGGGCGACCCGCGCATTGCGGGCCAGCCCTACGCCTATCACACGTTGGAGTACGGGCCCGCCGTCGGGGCGAATCTTGCCGTCCAGGTTCCCCTCGCGAACCTCATCACGCGGTATTCCGGACTGAGCATGGTGTGGCTGCTCGTTCTTCTCCTCTTCAACTCCGCACGCACGATCCGCGGCCCCACGGCCGGGTTCCTCGCTGCTGCTTTGATCGTTGCTCCGCTCGACGTCTTCTCGTTGATCTCGAGCAAGCTGAGCTTCGGGAGCTCGATCATCTACAGCGGGCTCGACCTGAGCACCAGTACCTTGGTTGGATTCTGGGCTCTGGCGGCGCTGTTCCTGCCTCTTCGATGGGCGCTCGCGGGCGGGCGATTGCGCGACCTCTGGGTGGTCGCGCTCCTCGCGTACATGGCAGCCGGATCAAAGAGCGTGCCCGGCCCCCTGTTGCTTGTCGGTGTTGGTGCGGTGATTGTCAGCATGCTGCCGCGCCGCCGCAGACTCACCGTGCGCCCAATGCTCCTGCTCGGGGTGTTTGCGGTCGTCTTCTGCCTCACCGCGCTGCCGGTGATACTGCGTCCGACCGTTGCGGACTCGACGACGATCACGTTCGCATCCGTCGCGCGACTCAGCCCATACGCTGATCAGCTCACTCGACTGCCCGATTGGCTGCGACTGGCCTTCTATCCGATTGGATTCTCCTTTGCTCTCTGGGTCGGACTCGGGGTGGGCGTCTGGAAGCTGGCGCGGGCGGGCGAAGCGGATCTCTGCTGGTTTCTCGTCAGCGTGCTGGTGTTCGCAGCGGTCCTCGTCGACGCGACATCGATACCGGGAGCCTCGCAGCTCTTCTTCCTCTATATGGCGATGGTGCTCGTCGCGCCGGTGGCTGGAGTTGGGCTGTTCGACCTGGGACAGATGCTCTGGCGACGGCGAGCGAGCACGACCCCCGTGGTGGTGCTCATCCTTCTGGTCGGTGCGGTTGCGGTGAATCTCAAGGTCGGTGGCGCGCCGTCGGTGCCGTTCGATGACGGATCTGTCTATGCATCAAAGTTCTTTGTTCACGTCACCGAGGGCGTGGACGCGTATCGCGATCCGGGGCCTCCCTCCCCGCCACTGCGAGTGTGGGACTCCGGTGGCAGCCTGCTCCGCGTGACCCCTGAGATCGTCCAGGGCCTGAGCTGGTTGCGGGGCGTCGCCGTCCCATCTACGGTGGTCGCAACCAACGTGCCCGGAGCCGCGTTGTACGCGTCGCTCTGCGAGTGTGCGGAGTATTACCAGACGGAGGAATATGCGCCGGCGTTCGTCGCGGCCAAGCTGGCGGGCACAACCACAACGGCCTTCTCGGGGCGGGCACGACTTCTGGAAGCCTGGTTCGACGGGGCGCCGGGCAGCGTCGTCGCGTTGCGAAAGGCAGGGATCACCTACTTGATCGTCGATCGGGTGAATGGGTTTCCCATCCCTGTGGCAGGCATGCCGAAGCCGGCGTTCATGGACCGCGACATCGCTATCTACCGGATCTAGGGCGTCGTACGGCGCGCGTCTCGTTGCTGCGGAGGGTGCGGCTCAACAGGTGTCGTCTCCGCGACGACATATGGGGGCCGCTCGAGCAGCCGAAGATGCATGCGCGCCAGGTACTCACCCATGATGCCGAGTATCAGCAGTTGCACTCCGGCAAAGACGGCGATGATGGACGCGAGAAACGGGAATCCGGGAACGGAGTCACCTGCGGCGAAGCTTCGCACCACCACAACGATGAACACAACTGCACCGAAGATCGTGAAGAGAAACCCGACCAGGCTCGCGATGCGCAGCGGTCGCGTGGTGAAGCCGGTCATCATGTTGAGCGCGTGATGCACGAGCCGCCCAAAGGTGTAGCCGGACTGACCTCCGGCGCGCGGCTCCTGCCGCACATTGACGACGGCGAATCGCGTCGTCGCCCAGGTGAGGAGGACGTCGATCGAGATGTCGGGACTTTGATAGCGCTCGAATGCACCCCGCAGGTCGGTGCGGAAGAGGCGAAACGCGCTCACGCTCCGTGCCGCGGTGGCCCCCATCGCCTCCTCGAGGGCGTACTTGGTGATGCGCGACGCGGCTGACCGCCAGAGGCTGTGCTGCTCTGACACCGGTGTTCCGTAGACCACGTCAACGTCAGGCGTGAGTCGCGCGAGGAGGTGCGTGATCTCCTCTGGCGGGTTCTGCAGATCGTCATCGAGGGTGACGATCAACGGATATCGAGCCTTCCGGATCCCGACGAGGAGTGCGTTGTGCTGACCGAAGTTGCGCATGAGCCTGATGCCGTGGATCCGGTCATCGTGGCTCGCCGCATCCGCGATAACAGCCCAACTCCGGTCGGGGCTTCCGTCATCGACCAGGATGATCTCGTGAGCGGTGGCGAGAGCTTCGAGCGCCGTGGTGAGACGCGCGATAAGGAGCGGAAGAATCGCCTCGGACCTGTGCACCGGGACAACCGCCGATATCCCATCGACGCGGTCGGTGGTCTGATCTGCAGGCGCCAGCACGGCGTCAGCCACGGCTATCTGCGCTCCTCCGCCGGCGCGCTGGGCTCGGTGCTCGCGGTTCCCTTCCGCGCCACGACCACATCCTGATAGACGAAGGACTCCAGCTTCCGACCGGTCCAGCCACCGAATCGGATTGGCGGGACGATGGTGAGACCGTGGCTCTCATGGAACGTGTTGATGACATCAGGCGTGAACCCGATGCCGAAGTTGGGGTTGTCCAGGTCGGCGACGTAGACGCCGTCGCCCTGTCTCACGTAACGACGGTCCGCGCGCCCGGACTGCATGGCCTCGACCGCGAAGTCGTCCATGACGAAGAACGTGTTGAGGCACATCCCTCCAGGGCGCAGGACACGAGATGTCTCCCCCAGGTAGTGATCCACCGTTGCTCGGCTCAGATGGGTGTACACGGACATCGAGAACGCGAGATCGAAGGTGGCCTCTGGGTATGGAAAGACAAGGTCTTCTCCCCGGATCGTTCCCCGCCCTCTGACGTTGATGTAACCAACCGGGGCGTATGCAAACAAGAAGTTCGAGAGACGACCGTACGAGCGCTGACACCAGGCCACCGCGCGGGGATCGACGTCGAATCCCCGGTACTGCCCATCCTTGGAGAGGTACGTCGTCAACGCGCGAGCGATACGACCGATCCCGGAGCCGATATCGAGCACCTGCTGGTCAGGTTGCAAGTTCCCATACGTCTTGAGCATCGCAGCGACGCGATCGCCCGACGTGATGAACTCGCGGGCATAATCGCCGCGCCGCGGTGTGAATCCGATGTTGGGATTGATCTGGCGAGGTGGTACGAGGGCGGGGAGCGCCCGTTGCCCTCGATCGAGCGCGTCATACGTCGTGTGGAGAACTCGACGCAGCGTGTTACCAGCCGTGCGCTTGACGTTTTGGACCATGCGGCTACCCTACCGCAAGAATGATGGCGTCAGCGTTGCTGTACACCACATGACCGAGCTGCAGCACCGCGGCATCGTGGATGCCGTGGAGGCGATCGATGAAGAGCAAGTGCACCGAGTACTGGCTCGTCATGGTCTGGAGCGCGCCGGCGTCCGCATGGTCGAAGACGGCATTGTTGAGCATCTGTCGATCGGCAAAGGCCGTTGCCGTCGGCGATGCGAGCCCCGGCGTGACGCCGTAGCGGATGGGGTCATATGCCTCGATGAAGACCTGACGTTCCGAGAATGCCGTGTAGTAGAAATACTTGCCATTCCCCATGGCCGGATCGAGCCAGTGGTTGTTGACGGCGAACACGGTGTTGACCGACGTGTGATCGTGCAGCCACTGCAGAGCGGTCACGAGTCCGGGGGCGAGCACCACCTGCGACGAGGTGGTGGGGGTGCCTGCGAGCATCTTTCGCACGGTCGGATAGACGGTGAGGGGTGTGGTCACAACCGCCGCTGCCACCAGCGGGATGAGCCCGAGAGCGAGCGCTCCTGATGCGAAACGCCGGCGTGCCAGAACGACCAGCGCCCAGACGATCACGAAGACCAGGATGGCGGCGACGAAACCGGCGTAAAAGAGCATCGTCGTCCTCGGCGCGGTGATCGACTGCGAAGCGATCTTGCCCACTGCGATGAGCAGCACGACCCAGGACGCCAACGCGATCGCGATCCCGCGCCGGGAAACCGGCAGTGCACGCCCAGCGTCCATCCAGGCCAGCCGCAAGCCGCCGCCGGCGGCGATGGCCCCGGCGACATAACCCGTTTCCTCGAAGTATCCCTCGCTGTATGAAACTTGATGCACGACGCTGGCGATGCAAATGCCACCAGCGAGCATGCAGAGCGGGAGCACGAATGACGACAGTTCATGGCGGTGCCGGCGTCGGAGCAGGTAGAGGATCCCAGCGAGCGGCAGGAGGAACCCGGCAAGTCCGGCGGCAAACGCGAAGGGAAGAACAAACTGGCGCAGCAGCGTGTGCTGGATCCCCAAAGCGAAAACCACCGGAGGTGTGCCGTTGAGCCACATCAGGAAACTGATGACCGTGTCCGGGGCGGTTCCCGCGTAGATGACCGCGTAGGTGATGACGAAGACAACGACTCCCAGTCCCACGGTCACGATCGCGGCTCTGGGAGCCGTGCGGCGAAACAGAAGATGCAGCACCGTGTACAGACCGGTACCGACGATGATGACGGGGAGAACCGTTGCCTTCGCACCGGACGCGCCGATCATGAGCAGGGTGATCAGCGCCCAGGAGCGAAGATCGCTGGACGTGCGCCACGTGGCATTGCGGAGCCGTTCGGTGATCAAGTAGAGCAGAGCAAGGAAGAACATCAACCCGAATGGGAATGTCCAGCTGTTCCAGAGATTGATGAGGACGCCGTCGCCGAAGGGGGTTCCTGTTGAGTGCGCGATAACGCCGAGCGGTCCCATGAGAAAAAGAATCCCCACTGCGATCGCCCCGGTCCACGCGGCGCCACCGATGAGACGTCCCACGGCGAGAAGCTGGCAGCCGACCACGACGATGGTCGGCACATAGTCCAGCCTCAGCGCGATGATCGGGATCGCAAGGTGCGTTACCTGGCTTGCCGCGGCCATGTGAAAGAAGACAAACCACTCGTAATGGAGTGCAATGCCTGCCAGGCCGGGGCTGGTCGGCGGCCAGTGGTTCATCACCTGCGCGATGAGCCCGATGAAGTATGGGAAATCCGGGTATTCGAGCACCACGGAGGAACTCGGCAATGGGGCCTGGGGGAGCAGCATGATCGTCAGATAGACGATCCCCACTGACAGAGCCCCCGCGACGGTCCACATCAGCGCGCGAGACATCCCGTCCGGGTCTGGATCGTTCTGCACCGCCCTCCGACGCCTGTAGATGACGAGAGCGCTCGGGACAATCACCACCACGGGATAGAGGACGAAAAGGCCCCGCAGCCCGAGGGATGCAGTGGCGCTGAATGCCAGGATCTCGAGCGTCTGACCGAGTGGCCATCCAAGCGCGATGGTGACCAGGAAGTGTGTGCGACGCCCGCGAACTGCCCACAACAGTGCCGCCCCGGGAAGCGCTACGAAGGCCGCGTCGTAGGCGAGGAACTTGATGACGTCGAGGACAGCGACCCCGGTGATGAGCCAGCCGATCACGGCCACCACGACAACCAGTGCGGACGGTCCGAGCGCGCGACGGAGCATTCCGGGGGAGTATCGCCGGTTCAGGAGGAAACCGCACCCTCAGGCCGGCTCCCGCGTGGGGCGACGGTGGACGTTCCGTTGAGGATGCCTTCCACCACCCGATCGAGGGCGGGGTCCACCCCGGGATCCAGATCGCTCGCCTGGACCGCTCGGATCCGGGGGCTGCTGCGGCCGTCCTCGGTGACTGCTCCGAGGACGTTGTGGAACCTGAAGAAGAGGAGCACTGCGTACCGGCGGGCGAGCTCGCGGATCCGGTCTCGCTCCTGCGTGTCAGGAGGATCGCTGAGCAGACGATCGGCCTCCGCCCAATAATCATCATCGGTATTCGGGTCGAACGTGAAGCCCCGGCCTCGGTAGTGCGTGTCAGCCGCGACAAGCACCGGCACACCACGAGCGGCCAGCTCGAGTCCGACTGTCGAGGAATAGACGAATCCCAGCATGGCCTCGTCCATGAACACGTACGAGCTGGTCGGATCGTCCGCCTGCACCACCCGGACATTCGTCGGGAGGACGGGCACATATCGCGCGATGTGATCCGCCATGCGTTCACGCGTGGGGTGGTTGCGTAACTTGATCTCTGCGGGGTGGATTCGGACCACCAGGTCGATCTCCGGGTGCCGGCGCGCCCAGTTGATCCCCTGGATCACCCATTCACCCATTCCCGCGAAGGCGATCTCGCGTTCGAGGACCGCGCTGTCCCACATGATGTTGCAGAACATGACGACCAGCGGCCGCCCGGCCCCGAGGCGGAAGTCTCGGTGAATCCGGTCGACGTCGTCGACGGGCTCGGTCCAGAAGTTGTTAGGCACGCCGATCCCGCGGCGCCGCTGACCGAGATACGCGTCGATCGCCTGTGATTCATCCTCGGTGAGCGGAGTGTCACGGACGCCTTCCCAGGTTCCCGCCGGCACCTTGAGGTGGGAAGCGGTGGCTCCCGTGGTCATCACGATGCTGTCGTGTATGAAGCCTTTCTCATACGTACCAAAGGGAATCCCGCGCTCGCCGGCCACCGCCATCATGATCTGCTCGGCGAAGAACGTGCCGTTCAGCATGAACACGCGTTCCGGGGTGACGCGGTCGAGCATGGCGCGCAGTCCCCGGGCGACGACGGTCCCGCTGATCAGAAAAGAGCGATATGTGTCGACAACCTCGGGCGTGTCGGGAAGCGTTCCTCGTGAGAGGAACCACGCAACCGAGATGCGCACCAGGCGTCCGAGTGGCAGCCCTTGATCGACGTAGGCCTCGCATTCGCTCACCGTTGTGAGCCTGGCCACTCGCTTGCGAGCGATCTTGACGTCGAGGTCGACATCAAGGACGTCGTGCAGCGAGACGCTTTCGAAGCCTGCGGCGCGAATGGCTCCGGAAACGTATTCTCGGCACGAGTGGCAGGGCATCGGCGGCGAGGCATCAACGGTCATCACCTCGCAGATCGGGAGGCGCCCACCGCAGTACGCGAAGATCGCGTCGCCGCCTCGTCGCCGGACCGCATGGCCCAGGACGGTCTCGATGATGACGTGGGTCGACCAGCCACGCCAGCTCATGAACAGGACGCGTTCAGACCCTGGCACGGGCGTGGTGGCCGTGACCGCGATCTGATGCAGCGCCTTCCATTCGGGCGGATCGAATGGCCTCGGGAGGCCCACCTGTGCGGCGGTCTCGCGGCCGGCGCCCCACACCTCACGCATCCGGCGCTTCCATCGGGGGTGGCGCCACGCCCAGTCGAGCACCCGTCCGCGGATGCTCGGGCGCCTTGGGGTCAAGTCATTCAACGGTCGTGGCCCATGCGACCCAAACTATCATCTGGATGCATGTCCGCTCCTCCTCCCACTCCGTCTGCTGAGAGCGATACAAGGCAAATCGCTCAGTCGTGAGTGCACTGGTCTACGGCAACGCTGAGTTCCTGATCGGCACGCGCCCGGTCGGCGGCGACCATCCCTGCTACGTCATCGCCGAGGCCGGCGCCAATCACAATCGCGACCTCGGTACAGCGTTTCGCCTCATCGAGGCCGCCGCGGCCGTGGGTGCTGATGCCGTCAAGTTTCAAACCTACACGGCTGAAGGGTTGTACTCGCGGCGGACGCCCGACATGAAGTATCTCAAGGACAAGGGGCTGGTCGGAGACCAGGAATCGGTGTGGGAGCTGATCAAGCGGGTCGAGATCCCCTGGGAGTGGCACGCGGATCTTGCACGCCATGCACGTGAGCTTGGTATCGCCTTCTTCTCAACGCCATTCGAGGAAGCCGCGGTCGACGTCCTCGAAGAGGTCGGAGTCCCCGCGTACAAGATCGCGTCCTACGAGGTGACTCACCTGCCCTTGATCGAGCGAGTCGCACGCACCGGCAAGCCGTTGCTCATCTCGACCGGCATGGCATCGCTCGGTGACATCGAGCGGGCTCTCGACACGGCGTCGGCTGCCGGCGCCACCGACCTCCTCGTCATGCATTGTGCGGTCAACTATCCACCTCGGTTTGCGGATCTCAATCTACGGGCTATCACAACGCTGCGCAGTGCCTTCCAGATCCCGATCGGTTGGTCCGACCACACCATGGGCCACACGGCCGATGTCGTCGCCGTGACCCTGGGAGCGTGCGCGGTGGAGAAGCACTTCACGCTGAGCAGGGACCAAGCGGGTCCCGATCACCCATTTGCGCTGGAGCCTCAGGAACTTGCGGAGATGGTCACCGCGATTCGGGAGGCGGAGGAGTCGCTCGGTTCAAGCGTCAAGAGGGTTACCACGGCAGAGGCAGACCTCTTCCGGCTCGGCCGCCGCAGCATTGTTGCTGCGCGCGACATCCCCGCCGGCGACGAGCTCACGCGCGAGGATCTCGCCATCAAGCGACCGGGATTTGGCATTCCGGTGGAGTCGCTTGACCAGGTCGTCGGCCGGCACGTCGCGCACGACGTCGCCGGGGATCAGGTGCTCCAATGGGATGACCTGGTTCGCTAAGGATGACGCCACCGCTCGTCACGCTGCGTCTTGCACGCGATGACGACGCCGATCGTCTCCTCGAGTGGCGCAATGACGCAGACGCCGTCCGCTTCGGCGTCAGCGGCCGGCACGTGACCGGCGAGGATCACGCGCGGTGGTTCGCGACGCGACGCCGCGACCCGAGCGTGCACCTCTGGATTGCGGAAGTGGACGGGACTCCGGTGGGACAGGTGCGTGTTGACGACGAACCTGACGGTGTTGGTGTGGTGTCGGTCGCGGTTGCCCCCGCACATCGGGGGCGGGGGATCGGATCCGAGATGCTCCGAGCGATGGCCGCCACCGTTGTCGCAGAGACGACGGTGTGCGTGTTGAAAGCGCTTGTCCATCCCGACAATGTGCAATCCATCCGTGCGTTCGAGAGGGCGGGCTTCGGCATGACGGCGTCAAAAGAGGGCGGTTTCACCGTGCTCGAAAGGGCCGTTGGCGAAGAACGCACGCAAGGGAGGATCAGTCGACCGCCCGTATGACCCCTGACGCTGCCAGCCGATCGAGAATCTCGACAACAGCGGGGTCGGCACGCCCGTCCGTTCCGCAAGTCGCTCCACGTCGTGGTCGCCGTCGCAGTACGCGAGCACGTTCATCATCACTCGTGCATCGGTTGCGCTTCCCTTGTAGCTGGTCGTTGGGTAGAGCCCGCGTGGACCGAGCTGCGGCTCGCCGGGCAGCACCGCCCGCCAACGCCGGTTGGACTCGAGCAGCTCGATACAGCGGCGGATGACGTCAAGACCGCCCTGGAGACCTGCCGGCGTGACGACGTCGAGCCCGTCGAGGCTCGTGTGATATTCCGGGAAGGTGCCGTACTTGGAGCGCATCACCGAGCAGACCGGGAGGTCGGCACCAGGCGAGCACCATTGCCGCTCGTCGCTGCCCCGTTCGAGGAAGCTGTACTCCACCCAAGCCGGCACCGACTCGTCGAGCACGCAGCGCGAGACCCGGTCGGCGAGGGTCCCGCCGAGTCGCGACGGGACATACGAGAACGCGCGGTCGTCACCGATGCACGTGACCACCCAGCCGGCACGCACCCGCTGACGCAGGTGATCGAGATGGCGCGACAGGTACACGATGGCGCCGATGGTCTCCGGCGCGAACACGAGTCGATACGTGTACCGCCGTGTGGGCAGCGAGGCGAGCCAGCGTCCCAGCGCCACCGTGACCACCGGTCCCGACAGCTCGTTGTTGGCCATCGACGGGTGGCACATGTACGTCGAGAGCAGCACCTCATCCTCGGTCTCGCCAGGGATCACCACGTCGGCATACGTGAGCGACCCTGGCGCCAGTGTGGAGTCGATTCGAACTTGGAATGGACCCGAACCGAGTTGCTCACGATGCTTCTGCGTCAGGCAAAACCCCCACGTACGCTTGTAGTAGGAGGTCACGTACGGGATCGCATCCGGTTGCTCCGCCAGCGAGTGGAGATGCGGCTCGAGCTCGTCACGACCCATGACCTGGTCGACGGGCTCGGAGTAGCCGACAACGTGAAGATTCGACTCTCGGAAGTCGACCAGGCGGCGGCCGTCGAGATCGGCGATGTAGGCGTCTCGAATGTTCCACTCATCCGGGATCGTCCAGTCGAGAGCGCGCGTGCCGCTGGGGACCTCGTGCACCTCGAGCGACGGCAGCAGCGTCTGGAGGTATGCGAGCGTCGTGCGCACGCCATCACCGGTGAGGCTGCGGCAGATCGGAAAAAGCTCGGTCGCCCACCTGTGCAGATCGGCCCCCGTGTCCACGGGAGACGATGCTGCCGTTCGAGGTGGGCTAGCCGTCATGTTCGACGCTGTACAGCAGGCCTTCTGCCCTTCCATCGTCGATGACGCGTTCCACTGCGGCAAAGAGACGATCCGCATCGATGACTCGGAGTCCGGATCCCTCGCCCGGGCGATCGCCGCTGTAGAGCGATTGCTCCCAGAGGAGTTCGCCCATCGGATCGACATCGGTCTTGACACCTTGCTCGAGATCCCGAACGAAGAGACCGTACTCCCGTCGTGCCGTTACGCCCGAAGAGTCGGTGTAGTCACCCGCAAAGCTCTTGTGAAAACGGTACGGAACGTTCTTCATCTCTTCGACGTGATGGTAGAAGGTCATGCTGTGCTGGTCGGGAAGATCAAGGATCGCGATACGGCCGCCAAGCACACGGAGTCTCGCAAACGGCGAATCAGCGCCATACCCACTGAAGTTGTCGATGTCCGCGAACTCCTCGGCGCGAGCACCGATCACAGCAAAGGAATAGATCGGATGCCCGGTGCGGACAGCGCCGTCCAGCTGGCGCGCGGTTTCGGTCAGCACACCCATCTGGCTCGGAGTGGTGCGGATATCGAAGGCGACGCCCTCTGTGAACTCGAAGTTGAACAGCGGGAAAAGCAAGGTACCGGTGTCACCGACTGCTTCCCTGAAACTGTCGAGAATGTCGCCGACCGCGCCGGGCATGCCGCCTTGCACGCAACGCCGGACGGTGCGTCGCAAGCTGCTGTGAATCAGGACGAGGTCGCCAGTGCGTATCCCCGCATGGCGCCAGTCCTCAGCGAGCGAGGTCACGGCCTGATCATCCATCGCGTCTCCTCGTGTCCCCAACGCATCATCGTTCAGACAACCCTCCGCACTACTCCTTATCCTCGCGGCGCCAGAGGGTGGAGGTTGCCATACCGCGGGCCTGGCGAGCTTGATCCCGGCGCCGTGCCACGCGACGTTGCTGGCCGGTTATCTGCGCCACTGGTGCGGCGATCGTCCAGACAGCCTCCGCCGCCACCGATCGTGCGAGCAACGCCGGGGCGAAGCGTCGCCGGCGGAGGTCAAGGGCGTGCCGGGCGGGACCGGTAGGCCAGTCTGCGGCGATCGCCTCGAGGCGCGCCGCGACACGTTCAGTGGCGTGGCCGTCGATGTGGCCGAGCGCCTGCTCGTACCACGCGGCGCAGGCCGGGCCCGGCACCGCGCTCAGATCCTGCAGGAGCGCAGCAAGGTGCTCGGCAGATGATGCCTGGCGCAGGCATCCGGCCGGTGCCTCCTCGAATGGAATCAGACGCTCTCGAAACCGCTCGTACTCGTCTCCCCAGGCTGCATAGATGACGGACTTCCGCGCGGCGACGGCCTCGTACAGGGCGGTTGTCTGAAACCCGACCACCGCGTCTGCCGCGACGATCAGCTCGCGGGTGTCGGCACCGATCTCCGCTACTGAGAATCCGTGGCGCCAGAGTGCCCCCGCCTCGCGCGCAAGTCGGGCTGACTCGACCTCCTGGTTCTGCTGCGGGTGGCACTTGACGATGACCTCGCACGAACCAGAACGGGCCGCAGTCATGAGCACCGCCTCGGTCCCGTTGCGGAGCTGCCTCCAGGTGGACGGTCGAGGGTCCTGTGCGGCGCGGGGAACATATGCGTCGAGTGCGTAGGAGAGCAGCAGCACCCGAGGGCGCGGGTTCGCGGGCCTGGACGTCTGCGTTGCGTACATGTCGATGCGCGGCTGGCCGGTCACCTCGACGTGGCTTCGCTCAGCGCCGGCACGGAGCCAGAACTCCATGTGCCGTTCACTGCACACCGTCATGAAGTCGGAGATGAACGGCGCCGCCGCCCGCATGTTTGCGCTGTGGACCTGCATGGTACCCACAGAGACCGTCGTCTCCTTTTGCACAACCACCACCGGGATACCGAGCGCATGGGCGGCGCCGGGGAGGCTGCGAACGTAGAAGAAGGTGTCCGATGGCAGGACGATGACGTCAAAGGCCTGCTCCAGATACAGGCGGCGCACCTCGCCGAACAGCCATCGCGCATACCGGCGTCGCGCCGGTTCCAGGTCGGCGCGATTGTAGGTATCGAGACCGGTTGCCACGTCGTTGCCGAGCATTCGCAGGGCCGGTCCGCGGAGGCGCTGATACGGGAACCGGCGGACACGCAGGCGCGGATGCGCTTCCAGAGCACGAAGATCCTGATCGAAGTAGTGGTCCAGGGCGAGGACCTGGAGACGTTCCATCAGGGCACCCGGCGCACGGGGCGGAGAAACCCGAAGAGGGAATTGCGCTCTTCGGCGTCCATTGCAAATCGGGCGACGCCCACGACGTAGACGATGCCCGCCGGGATGCAGCACGCGGCAATCGTGATCAGCCCTACCGGCTGGATGAACCAGGCCGTGGCCGCGAGGATTGCGGCAAAGACCAGCGCCCAGACAAGCACGGGCAGGATGGCCTGACGGACGAACTCGCCAACCCCCATCGAGAGCAGATTGAGCGCAAGCCGGATGTACAGCGGGGCTGTGATGCCGTAGCCGATGAGCGTTCCGATGATGACACCGGAGATCCCGAGTGGTCGAACCAACGCGATCGAGATCAGGAGGTTGATCACCATCGCGGAGGTGGCGTAGAGGGCGATGATGCGCATGCGGCCCAGCCCGATCGGGATCGTGTGCGCGATGGTCGCCGAGCTGATGACGAGCTGATACACGAGGAAGAGCTGCGTCGGGCCGCTCATGTACGCGTACTGTCCGCCGACCCAGGCGATGATGAGTGGTCGTGCAAGGATCATCGCGGCGATGGTGGCGGGGAAGGAGAGCGCCAGCGTGTAGCGAGTGCCACGAATCAGCAGCGCACGTAGTCGCACCGTCGACTCGATCGCCGACAGGTTTGCCGCCGCCGGCACCACGGCCTGGGTGGTGAAGGAAAGCGGGTATGAAGCCGCGCTCTGGAGCCGGTTGGCGATGTCATATCCGGTGAGCACTCGGACGGGGGCGGCCGATGCAAGGATCACCTTGTCCATTTGGGCCCAGATCACACCGCTGATGGCGGCGACGAACGCCCACCCGCTGAACCCTGCCAGCGGCCTGAGCCCTGTTCGGCTGATGAGATGTGGCGACACGCGGAGCTCCGGGCACGAGAGCCGCGCCATGAGCGCGTACCCGAGCGCGGAGTAGAAGCTGCTCGCGACAGTGACCGCACCAAACGCGATGACGCCATGGCCGGTACCGAGAACCGCCACCACCGCGCCCGCGTACAGCAGCTGCCGGGACATGTCGACGGCCTTGATCCTTCCATACCGCTGGAGACCCTGCAGCAGACCGTAGAAAGCAAGCCCGGGGAGACTGCAGAGCGCCTCCGCAGCAAAAAGCACGAAGAGCAGACCGAGGGCCGATCGAAGCGATTCCGTTGGTACGTGAAAGAGATGCGCCGCCAGGACCGCCAGCACGAGCAGGACGAGGGCGGCGGCGACCCCGGTTCCGAGCAGGATGGCCAGCGCCGAGCTCACGACCTGACTCATGCGCTCCCGATCACCGCGTCCGTCCGCGTCTGCGATGAAGCGACTGACCCCCGCCTGCAGTCCGAGATCAGAGATGCTCAGATACCCGGCAGAGACGGAGAAGCTCAGCGCGAGCACGAACACGCCGTAGGAGGTCATGCCGAGGCTTCGGATCGCGAACGCGACCACGAAGAAGTTGATGAGCAGCGAGAGCACGCCCACGATGCCACTGATCAGGGTGTTGCGGAAGACCCTGCGGCCGTGCGCTATCTCCGGCGGCAGATCGACGGTCGTCATGCTGCGGCCTGCATCATCCCCCGACGCGCCCGCGTCGCGCAGCGTCACGCTGAGCGTGGTATCGCTCGTTTCGCAGCGGCAGTCCGGTCTGGTCGCGGAGCGCCGGGTCCATCTCGAAGGCTGCCACGACCGCAGCCAGGTCGGGAGGTGGCGAGGACGGAAGCTTCGAGAGCAGCGCTTCCACGCGTGCAAGGTCCGCGGGGACATCGACGGTCAAGCGGATCCAGGAGAGGTCGCGATCGGACGCCACCCGGACGATGCGGAACATGTCGGGTCGCTCGCGGGTCAGGGCGGTCACGTGTTCGCGCAGATAGCCGGCACTCGCTTCCTTATCGAGACGGTCCAGGCACGCAGAAGTGAAGACCTCACAGTCATATCCCTCCGGAAACGTCGGCGGCTCGACGTTGCTCGCGTAATCGGCGTCATCGCGGCTTCGGGCGCCGATGACCGAGTCCACCACGGCGGGATCAGTGAGCGGACAGTCGGCGGTGATGCGCACGATGACGTCGGCGTCGTGCTCGCGTGCCGCCATGACATAGCGGGCCAACACATCGTCCTCGGGTCCCCGCGTCACCTCGGCACCCGACGCGCGGGCAAGTGTCGCAACGTCGTCATCGATGCTGCCGTCGGTGGTGGCGACGACGACGCGGTCGACCAGCGTCGCGCGCGACACGCGCTCGATGATGTGAGCGAGCATCGGCCGTCCCTGGAGCGGTGCGAGCACCTTGCGTGGGAAGCGTGTCGATCCTGAGCGCGCCTGGATCACCGCGACGGTGGTCATCAGGCGGCCCGAGCAGCGACGAGGTGGCGTATCGCCGCAGCGACCCGCGCAGCGCCGCGTCCATCGACCAGCGCGCGACCGCGCGTCGACATCTCCGCACGCCGAGCGGGATCGTCGAGGAGCGTCAGACACGCCCCGGCGAGTTCCGCCGGGTCAACGACGACCGCGCATCCGGCGGCAGCAAGGGCGGCTGCCTGCGCTTCCTGGTTGCTCACCGCAGCGGTGATCACCGAGGGACATCCGACGCACGCGGCCTGGACCGCGGTGGTGCCGGCTGCACCAACGTAGACGGTGGCAGTCCCGAGACCGCCGGCGAGGTCTGGTGGTGCAACCAGCAGAGATTCGCGCGGCCAAGCGTCACCGGCGAGCTCCATCGAGTCGGGCCCGACGACCCTGGTCACGGCCACGGTGGAGTCGCGATCCAGGAGCGCATGACTGACGGAGAGTCCGAGTCCCGCCGGATCGGTTGCACCGGTTGAAACCAGCACCGTCCGCGGTTCGCGGTCGCCCCGCGAAGCCATCTCGCGCGCGCTCACAACCGACGCGCGGATGAGCGCGTACGCCGCCCCGCCGAGAAAGGCTCGGGCACCATCGGGTCGCAGCGACTCGCCGCCCGGCGACGGATTGACCGCCAGGTCGCAGTCTGTCGGCAGGCGAAGGTCGTCCACCACCGTCAGTGGCGCGCGATCGCGAAGCCGTCGCTGGAGCCCGACATCGAAGACATATCCGTCGAGCACGACGGCGTCGAACAGAGGCGACGCAGCCAATGCCGAGGCGACACGGAGAGGCGTGTCGCCCTGAGCATCAATGGGGGTGTGACCGCGATCGCTGACACGCCGTCGCAGAGCCGCGTCGCCCTCGGGGACCAGCACCGACGCCTCGACCTCCGGCCGCAGCGCCTCGGCGAGAGCGAGCATCCGCTCGAGGTGCCCCAGCCCGACGCCGCGGCCGCAGTCGGCGGCGAGCAACGCCCGCGAGGTCACGACCTGACCGCGCCTGCCGTTGCCCAGACATGGATCCGCTGCAGGGCGAGGACGACGTCGTCCTGGTCGGTGACGGTCATGGCGGGGTAGAGCGGCAGGGTAATCAGTTGCTCGGACAGTCGCTCGGCGCGCGGCGCGATGCCGGGAACGCCGCCACGCTCGCGGTACAGCGCGAGCAGGTGCACCGCCGGGTAGTGCAGCGTCGCCTCGATACCCTCGGCGCGCAGCGCGTCGATGACCTCGTCACGATCGCATCCGTAGCCGGCAGGATCGATCTCGATCGCGTAGAGGTGCCATGCGCTGCGACGGCCCGGCGGCCGGGGTGGAAGGCCGATGCCGGGAATATCGATGAGGATGGCGTCGTATCGGTCGGCCAGCTCGCTCCGCTCGGCGACGACGCTGTCGAGGCGGCGCAACTGAGCGATGCCGAGCGCAGCTTGCAGAGCGGTCAGGCGGTGGTTGTTTCCGAGCATGGTGACGTCGTATTTCCAGAGCGCGCCGGTGCGCTCGTCCGCGGTGCTGGTCATCCCATGGTTGCGCAGCTTGCGAATGCGATCCGCGATGCCCGCGTCCGCGGCCAGACATGCGCCGCCTTCGCCGGTGGTGATCTGTTTCACGGGGTGGAAGCTGAGCGTGGTGATGTCTGCCAGCGACCCGACCGGACGCCCGTTCAGCGAGGCGCCGAGCGAGTGCGCGCTATCGGCGATCACCGGAAGTGGCCGGGGCAGCGCCGCTTTGAGGGCGGCAACGTCCGATGGGAGACCCGAGTAATCGACGGTGATGACCGCCTTGGTGCGCGGAGTGACCGCGCGTGCGACCGACTCCGGATCGAGGCATCGGTCCTCGCCGACGTCGGCGAAGACCGGGATCGCACCGGCACGAAGCACGGCGTTCGCCGTGGCCACGAAGGTCAGCGGGGTGGTGATCACCTCATCGCCCGGTCCGATGCCGAGTGCGAGCACGGCGAGATCGAGGGCCACGCTGCCGTTGGCGACGACGACCGCGTGATCCACCTTGCACCGAGCCGCGAGGGCGTGTTCGAAGTCGGCGATCAACGCTCCGCCGGTGAGGGTTCCGGAGCGCAGCGCGGTGACGACCGCCGCGATATCGCCCTCGTCGATCTGGTGGCGGCCGTAGGGGAGTGGGTGGACTCGAATCGGCGTGCCGCCGGCGATGGCCGGCGGACTGGTGAGGCTCATCCGACCGGCGCCGGCACCGCCGTGGTGGTATGCGGCACCGTGGCGAGCAGCTCGCGGAGCTCGGCGATGTCGAGCCACCTCGTGTTGCGGTCGCTGCTGTAGACGAAATCCTCCGCGACCGGCGTGCCGTCACCGGTGTCGAGGGGGGTCCAGAAGGCATGTTCCGGCTCGACCACATAACACCAGCCCTTGTCGACGGTGTGGCGCGCCTCCTCTGAGGTGATCAGCGACTCGTGGAGCTTCTCCCCGGGCCTGATCCCGGTATAGCGAATCGGCAGTCCCGGGGCGATCGCCTCGGCGAGATCCAGCACTCGCGTGCTCGGGATCTTGGGCACGAACACCTCGCCGCCGGACATGGCCACGAAGCAGTCCGCGACGAACTGCACCGCCTGGTCGAGCGTGATCCAGAACCGGGTCATGCGCTCGTCGGTCACGGTGAGCTCGCCGGCACCGGAGCCCGACTGGTCGCGGAACAGCGGTACCACGCTCCCCCGCGATCCGACGACGTTGCCGTACCGCACGCACGAGAGACGCGTGGCGTGCTTGCCCGCGTACACGTTCGCCTGAACGAAGAGCTTCTCGGCGCACAGCTTGGTGGCCCCGTAGAGGTTTGCCGGGCTGACCGCCTTGTCGGTGCTCAGCGCAAGGGCTCGGGGCACACCCGCGTCGAGGCATGCATCGGCGACATTCTGGGTTCCCAGGATGTTGGTCTTGATCGCCTCGAACGGGTTGTACTCGCAGACCGGCACGTGCTTCAGCGCTGCCGCGTGGATGACCACATCGGCGCCCTCGATGGCGCGACGCAGCCGGTCGCGATCGCGAACGTCCCCGATGAAGAAGCGGAGCCGCGGGTCGTCGAACTTCCGCTCCATGTCGGTCTGCTTGAGCTCGTCGCGGCTGAAGATGCGGATGGCAGCCGGATCCCAATTCGCGAGCGCGGTGCGCGTGAAATGCTGGCCGAACGAGCCGGTTCCCCCGGTCAGCAGGATGGTCCGGCCCTCGAAATGATTCACAGTCGATCCTCGTTTAGCGCCCGCATGCCTCCCGGGTAGCCTAAGGGACGCCAGCGGGAATGCGCAGAACGCCGTTTCGGCTCAGTCCACTAGCCTTTCATGATCCGCCGCACCCACCGGCAGGAGCCAAGCTGCAGGAGTCACCCCGATGGAACTCGCTCTTCATTTCATGAACTTCACGCTCCCGGGTGGGAGCAAAGCCCTCGGACCGACCCTCGCGGCGACCGCACAGGCGGCTGAGGAATCCGGCTGCTCGACGTTCACCATGATGGATCACTGGTTCCAGATGGAACAGTTCGCACCCGCGCAGGACCCGATGATGGAGGGATACACGTCGCTCGGCTTCGTCGCCGGGAAGACGGAGCGGATCACCCTGTCGCTGATGGTGACGGGCGTGACCTACCGGCACCCCGGCCTGCTCGCCAAGGTCGTGACCACGCTCGATGCCGTGTCCGGGGGCAGGGCCATGCTCGGGATCGGGGCCGCCTGGTATGAGCGGGAGCACCGAGCGCTGGGCGTGCCCTTCCCGCCGATCGCCGAGCGGTTCGAACGCCTCGAGGAGACGCTGCAGATCTGCAATCAGATGTGGAGTGACAACGACGGCCCGTACGACGGCAAGCACTACCACCTGGCGGAGACCCTCTGCCACCCGTCGCCCGTGCAGCAGCCTCGCCCGCCGATCCTCATCGGCGGTGGCGGTGAGCGAAAGACCCTCAAGCTCGTGGCGCGGTACGCGGATGCGTGCAACCTCTTCGCGATGGGGCCCCAGGAGGTGAAGCGAAAGCTCGACATCCTCGCGCAGCACTGCGAGGACGAGGGGCGCGACATGGCCACGATCAAGAAGACCATCCAGGGCGGGGCTGATCCCACCACGGATGTGGACGGGTTCCTCCGGGAGATGGAGGAGTACGCCAAGCTCGGAATCGCCATGGTCGGCGTGCGCAACACCTCACCCGACCCGGTCAGAACCGCGAAGGATCTTGCCCAGTTGGCCCCGAGGCTCGCCCAGATCGGGCCGGCGTGAGTCAACTCGGCCCCGCCTGAATCAGGCGGTCTGCCGAGCCGGAAGCCCGTAGCAGTTATGCTACGCTGGTCGTGTGACCGATATTCCCGCTCGTGAACTGCGTAACGACGTGAGCGGCGTGCTCCGCCGAGTCGAATCCGGTGAGCGGCTTCGGGTGACCGTGAGCGGCAGGCCCGTCGCCGAGCTGATTCCGCTGGTGAGCCGGCCCCGGTCGATGCGCTGGGAGGACTTGATGCGCGAGGTCGACGAATGGCGCGCGGACGCGGCGCTGGCGGACGACTTGAAGCGGCTCGTGCCCGACACGACAGACGACGTCCCGCTGCCGTGACCGATGATCCGGCGGGCACAGCCCTGGCGGACACGTCACTGTTCATCGCAGTCGAGCAGAGCCGCCCACTCGCGGACCGAACGCCCGAGAGAATCTCTGTGTCCGTCGTCACAGTTGGAGAGTTGTGGCTCGGTGTCCTGGCGGCCACTGACACGACGACCCGGGCTCGGCGGCTGGAAACACTCACGCGAGCAGAGGCGCTCGATCCTCTTCCCATCGACAGCCGAGTGGCCCACGAATGGGCCGCACTTCGGATCGCTCTTCGCGACGAGGGCAGGCGAATGCCGCTGAACGACTCCTGGATTGCAGCCACGGCGCTGGCCAACCGACTGCCGGTGGTGACGCAGGACGACGACTACGACGGCATCCCGGGCCTTGCTGTCATTCGCGTCTGACTGCCCGGGCCCTTACGCTGCGCGGCGGCGGACCAGCCAGACCGTCGCGGCGACGAGGAGCAGGGAAAGCGCGAGGAGCCAACCGCCTTCGATCCACTGGAACGGCCAGAACCGGCCGGCCGGTTGGTATGTCGTCAATTGCGTGTAGCCATGCCGGATCAGATACTGCACGGGGTCGCCGAGGTTGACCGGGGTCGAGGGCCCGGGTTGGAATAGTTCAGGTGTCACCGCCCGGACGTCGGCCCGGGCGAGCGTGTTGTTGATCATCTCGAGGCTTGCTGGATTGCCGCCCCTGAACCACCCCTGGTTGATCACCAACGCCTGGACAGGAATGGTCGCTTTGGTGCTGACCAGCGGCGCCGTGTAATGCGCGCGCAGATACCCTCCGGTCGCGAAGGCGAGCCCTGCCCATACGGCGATCGTGGCGAAGATTGCTGGGATGACTCGGCGTATCAGGACGCCGGCCATGACGCCGATCGCGAACGCGGTCAGCGTCCACGCGGCGAGCGCAACCCCAAGCAGATCGAACAGGGTGGGATAGAGCGGTCCGTTGTTGTCGCCCGCGCCGAAGATCGGTTGGATGTACCAGGAGACGAGCACGCTGAACGCACCGGCGCCGACCGTGACCGCGACCGCGAGTGGGATGAGCTTGGCGACGGTCCAGCGCGCCCGCCCGAAGCCCTGGGTCCACGTGTACCGAAAGGTTCCGCTCTCGAACTCCCTCGCGAGCAGCGGCGCGCCGGCGAACGCTCCGATCAGCGCGGGGATCGCCTGAAAAAGGCCGAGTGTCACCCCGACGCCGGGCGCGTACGAATTCAAGAAGTTGCCCGCGACCTGGTTGCAGATATTTGAGCTTGCCGGGCGGCAGCCGGTCACCGCGCTGTAGGCGGTGTGCATCGCCAGGCCCGTGATCAGCAGGTACGCGCCCGCTGCTCCGAGCAACGCCGCGACCCCGGCCAACGTGAGCCGGTGCTGCCGCCAGGTGACCCACGCCATCCGTCGCCACGGAAGCGGCCGCGTGCCCACGTTGTGACCCGCTCGCGCAGGCATCGCCACCACGCTCAATTCCTCATCTCCATCGGTTGAACGATCGCGGGGCGTGCGGGACCAAGCAGCGCCGCGGCGGCGGGGTCGCGCATGTACGCGAGTGTCAGCTCTTCCAGGCTCACTGGGTGGCTCTCCCAGCCCGGAGGCACCGGCTCGGTCGTTCCGTCGGTCCTGACCAGCAGGTGGGCCAGGGCCTCGCCGCGCCGGGCGTGCACGATGTTCAGCCGTCGGGTGTGGTTGCCGGCGTCGGCGGCCGGGCCGGTGAGGACGTGGTGACTGGCGAGCAGGTCGTCGACCTCGCCCGCCAATTGGACGCGCCCACTCGACATGAGGACGAGGAAGTCGGCCACCCGTTCCAGCTCGGCGAGCACATGCGAGGAAAGCACCACCGACACGCCGTCGTCGGCAATCGCGGTCATCACCGTGGCCATGAAGTCATGCCGGGCGAGCGGGTCGAGCATCGCCATCGGCTCGTCCAGCACAAGCAGTTGAGGATGCCTGGCCAGCGCAAGGGTCAGTGCGAGCTGCGCCTGCTGGCCGCCGGACAGCTTGCCGGCCCTGCGCTCCAGCGGGATGCCCAGCTCGTGCAGCCGAGCCTTGGCATAACTCTCGTCGAATCGCCGGTTCAGGTTGCGGGTCAGGTGCACCATGTCGGCGGCGGACAGGTTCTTGTACAGCGGCGTGTCCTGGGCGACGAACGCGATGCCGTCCAACGCACCCGGCGATCCCGCGGGCAGGCCGCCGAGGACGGTGACGATGCCGGCGCTCTGAGCCGCCAGGCCGACGGTCAGGTTCAGCAGGGTCGTCTTTCCCGCGCCGTTCGGTCCAACCAGCGCGGCCACGTGACCGTCTGGGATCGCCAGGGTGCACTCACGCAGCGCCCAGGTGCTGCCGTAGCGCTTGCCCAGGCCGGTGGATTCGATGACGTTCATGCGACGCCCTCCGTTTCGCCGCGAGCGACGTCACCGTTGCCGGAGCGGCCGCGGCGGTCACGAAAATCCCGCAGCTCGCTGGTGAAGAGAGCAACCATCCCGTCTTCATCCAGCCCCGCTGTATCCGCGGTGTTGAGCCAGGCGAGGAGGGAGCGCCGAAGCCGGGTCAGCTCGGGCAGCGTGGCCTGGCTGAGCGTGGCCTTGATGAACGTGCCCTGACCGGGGCGTCCGGTCGCCAGGCCCTTGATCTCGAGCTCACGATATGCCTTGAGCACCGTGTTCGGGTTGATGGCCAGCGAGGCGACCGCGTCCCTGACCTTGGGCAGTTGGTCGCCCGGCTTGAGATACCCGAGCCTCATCGCGTGCTCGACCTGGTGGACGAGCTGGAGGTGGGTCGGCACGCCGGAAGCGGGGTCGAGCCGGAAGTCGATCGGCGACGCCGGTCCGGGTGCAGCCGCCGCTACACTGTCGCGGTCGCTGACATCTTTATCTATTGTCATAAGACAAGAATACAGCACATTTGCCCTGCTGGCAACCCCGAGCCCGGCGACCGCACTGTCAAGGCGGGGTTGACTTTTACCCTCTGGTTATATTACCTTTGGGTAATGGATGTGAAAGACCCCCTGAGCCGCGCCTTTGCGGCACTTGCCGACCCCACCCGCCGGGCGATCCTCGAGCGCCTCGCGGCCGGGGAAGCCGGCGTCGTCGAACTCGCAGACGTCTCCACGCTGACGCAGCCTGCCATCACCAAGCACCTCAAGGTGCTCGAACGGGCCGGTCTGATCGGCCGGGCTCGCGACCGCCAGCGCCGCCCGGCACGACTTCAGCTCGAGGGCCTGCTCCCGGTGGACGACTGGCTCCGCCGCGCCCACACCGAATGGTCCGACCGCCTCGACCGTCTCGAGACCCATCTTGCCGTCCAAACCGAAGCAACCATCACCGAGGAGAACCCCGATGCCTGAAGCCCGCACCGCAGTGGACGTCCGATCCGCGACACCGGCCAAGCAACTCGTCATCGAGCGCACCCTCAAGGCCTCGCCGGAGCGGGTCTTTGACGCCTTCACCGACCCGGAGCAGCTCAAGAGCTGGTGGTGGCCCAACGGCTTCACCTGCCCCGCAGCGGAGGTTGACCTTCGCGTCGGCGGGGCGTACCGGCTCGCAATGGAGTGGCCGGACTTCATCCCTGCCGAGGCGCAGTTCTCCCATTACATGGGTGGTGAGTACTACGAGATCGATCGTCCGCATCGCCTCGTCATGAGCGGCCGGGCCGTCAACGACGAGCAGGGCGAGCTCTTCGCAACGCTCATCGAGGTGACCTTCGAGCCGCGCGACGGGGGCACCGCGCTCACCGTGCGCCAGTCCTACTTCGAGCCGATGCCGCCCGCTGAGGCGATGGCCGGTGCCGAGCAGGGCTGGTCCGAGCAGCTCGACAAGCTCGAGCGGCTGCTCGCGGGCTAACCGAGAGACTCGCATGAAGATACCCGCGCTTGAAACCGCCGAGGTCGAGGGAGCCGTGCTCAAGCCACCGTAGTAGGAGAAGGGTGGTGTACTAGAGGCCATGAGACAGACCTGGTTCATCACCGGCTCCTCACGCGGCCTGGGCCGAGCCCTCGCCCGGGCCGCCCTCGAGGCCGGCGATCTCGTCGCCGCCACCGCCCGCCACCCGGCGCAGCTCGAGGACCTCCTCGCCGAATACGGTGAGCGCATCCACACCATCGGCCTGGATGTCACCGACGCCCAAGCCGCCCGCTCAGCGATTGCCGAAGCCCGCCATCACTTTGGCCGATTGGACGTCGTCGTCAACAACGCGGGTTACGCCAACGTCTCACCCATCGAGACCAGCGAGGACGAGGACTTCCGCGCCCAGTTCGAGACCAACTTCTGGGGCGTCTACCACGTCTCCAAGGCAGCGATCCCGGTCCTGCGGGAGCAAGGGGGCGGCCTCGTCATGCAGATCTCGTCGGTGGGGGGACGCGTCGGCGGCTCACCCGGGATCGCGTCGTACCAGGCGGCCAAGTTTGCGATCGACGGCTTCAGCAGGGTGCTGCGAGCCGAGACCGCGCCGTTCGGGGTGAAGGTCATGGTGGTCGAGCCGAGCGGCTTTCGGACCGACTGGGCCGGCTCCTCGATGACGGTCCACGACATCCCCGAGGCCTACAGCCCGACGGTCGGCGCCATGAACAGCCGCGTCCGGCAAAGCACCGATGGCCCCGCAGGCGACCCGACGCGAGCGACAGAGATCCTCGTCCGGGTCGCCAAGCGCCATAACATCCCGGACCACCTGCCTCTCGGGGTGAATGCTGTGGAAGGTTCGATCCGTCTCGACGAGCAACTCCTCGCCGAGGACCGCAGATGGAGCGACGTGAGCCGCTCCGCCGACTTCAGCGAGCCCTATCCGGTGGATCTCCCGGCCGACGCGCCGACGTAGATCGGAGGACTGCGTGCGAGCTGTGGTGCTGCGGCGCTTCGGGCCACCGGAGAACCTGGCCATCGAGGACGTGCCTGACCCTCGAGCGGGCGTCGGTCAGGTCGTCGTCGAGGTGGAGATGGCGAGCATCACCTTCGTGGACACGCAGACGCGGGCCGGGCGTCCACCCAACGCGGCGATGACCCCCGCATTGCCCGTCGTACTCGGCAACGGGGTTGGCGGAGTCATCGCATCGATCGGTGCAGAGGTCGATCCGCGGTTGAGCGGGCGTCGGGTGGTCACTTCCACTGGCGGGTCGGGCGGTTACGCGGAGCGAGTTGCGGTCGAGGCGGCTGGGGTCATCGAGATACCCGACGGCCTGGAAATGGCCGACGCGGTTGCCCTGCTCGCGGACGGCCGAACCGCCATCGGCCTGATCGACCTGGCATCGATCCAGACCGGAGAGACGGTGCTCATTGAGGCCGCTGCCGGCGGGGTTGGCAGCCTCCTCGTGCAGCTGGCGGCGCGCGCCGGTGCGAGGGTGATCGCGGCCGTCGGGGGCGCGCGAAAGACTTCCGTAGTCCGCGGCCTCGGAGCGCACGTAATCGCCGACTATTCAGAGCCGGGGTGAGCCGAACGGCTCCGGGACGAGGTTGGCGCGGTCGATGTTGTCTTGGACGGGGTGGGTGGTGAGATCGGCCTCGCCAGTCTCGGAATGCTCGGTCAAGAGGGCCGGTTCGTCCGCTACGGGATGGCCAGCGGCAGCTTCACGCAAGTCCCCACACCCGCAACAGCCATGCGACACGTCCAGATCCTCAGATCGGCTCCAAGGAGCCCGGAGGAACTCCGGACGCTGACCCGGCGTGCCTTCGACGAGGCGCTGGCATGCCGGCTGCGCCCGGTGATCGGTCAGACCTTCCCCCTCGAAGGGGCTGCCGACGCACATGCCGCCATTGGCGCCCGGGCGACCATCGGCAAGACGCTGCTCCTCACGTCGCCGACGCGCTTCAGACGCCGCGGTTTGGAGACGCCATGAGGCTTTTACGCTTCGCTTGAGCTCGCCTAAGGCTGAGAATTGACTTCGAAAATGGCCCTGGAAGGCCGGTGGTGGAGCGGGGGGGACTCGAACCCCCGACCTCTGCCGTGCGAGGGCGCGGGTAGGAATTCGAATACGAGGCGGCCTAAAAGTGGCCGTTTGATCAGTTCCCTCGCGACAGTGGACACGACGAAAGACCCGAAGACAAGGAGTGACTCGCGTCGACTCGAACGCCCAACACCACTGGAGCGCTCGTCGCGAAAGCTCGGCGGTTTGCCGGGCTTCACGCCGCGCGGCGGCGGACCAGCCAGACGGCCGTGACAATGAGGAGCAGGGAGAGCGCGAGCAGCCAACCGCCTTCGATCGACTGGAACGGCCAGAACTGGCCCGCCGGTTGGTACGTCGTCAACTGCGTGTAGCCGTGCTGGATCAGATACTGAACGGGGTCGCCGAGGTTGGCCGGGGTGGAAGGCCCGGGCTCGAACAGTTCAGGCGTCACCGCCCGGACGTCGACCCGCGCAAGCGTGTTGTTGATCATGTCCAGGCTTGCTGGGTTGCCGCCCCTGAACCACCCTTGGTTGATGATCAAGGCTTGGACAGGGATGTTGAGTTTGGTGCTGACCAGCGGTGCCGTGTAGTGCGGGCGCAGATACCCTCCGGTCGCGAACGCGAGGCCAGCCCATACAGCGATCGTGGCGAACATTGCTGGGATGACTCGGCGGATCAGGAAGCCCGCCAGGACGCCGATCGCGAACGCGGTCAGCGTCCACGCTGCGAGTGCAACCCCGAGGAGGTCGAAGAGGGTCGGATACAGCGGACCGTTGTTGTCGCCTGCGCCGAAGATCGGCTGGACGTACCAGGTGACGAGCACGCTGAACGCTCCGGCGGCCAGCGTGATTACGACCCCTAGCGGCACCAGCTTGGCAATGGTCCAGCGTGCTCGCCCGAAGCCCTGGGTCCATGCATAGCGGAAGGTGCCGGTCTCGAGTTCCCTGGCCAGCAGGGGCGCACCGGCGAACGCTCCGATCAGCGCCGGGATCACCTGAAACAGGCCAAGGGTTATTCCTACGCCCGGCGCGTATGAACTCAGGAAGCTGCCGGCGACCTGCTGGCAGATCGCTGAACTTGCCGGTCGGCAGTCGCTCACCGCGGCGTAGGCGATGTGCATTGTCAGGCCAGTGATGAGCAGGTACACCGCCGCCAGGCCGAAGACCGAGACGACGCCGGCAAACGTGAGCCGGTGCTGCCGCCAGGTGACCCAGGCCATCCTTCGCCACGGCAGCGGCCGAAGGCTCGCGTCTTGTCCCGCCAGCGTGGGTATGGTCGCTGCGCTCAATTCCTCACCTCCATGGGCTGAACGACTGCGCGCGCGGGGCCAGGCAACGCCGCCGCGGCGGGATCGCGCATATAAGCCAGGGTCAGTTCTTCGAGGCTCACCGGGTGGGCCTCCCAGCCCGGCGGCACCGGCTCGGTCGTTCCGTTGGTCCTCACCAGCAGATGGGCCTGCGCCTCACCGCGCCGAACGTACACGACGTTCAGTCGCTTGATGTACTCGCCGGCTTCGGCGGCGGGGCCAGTGAGCACGCGGTGACACGAGAGGAGGTCGTCGACCTCGCCTGCCACCTGGACGCTGCCACCCGATAGCAGGACGAGGTAGTCGGCCACGCGCTCTAGTTCGGCCAGCACGTGCGAGGACAGCAGCACCGACACACCATCGTCGGCAATTGCGGTCATTACGGTCGCCATGAAGTCGTGTCGGGCGAGCGGGTCGAGCATGGCCATCGGCTCGTCTAGCACAAGCAACTGGGGACGTCTGGCGAGCGCCAAAGTCAGGGCGAGCTGCGCCTGCTGGCCGCCGGACATTTTGCCGGCCTTGCGTTCCAGCGGAATGTCCAGATCGCCGAGCCGATCCTTGGCGTAACCCGCATCAAAGCGGCGGTTCAGGTTGCGGGTCAAGTGCAGCATGTCTGCGCCGGACAAGTTCTGGTACAGCGGCATGTCCTGGGCGACGAACGCGATGCCGTCCAACGCAGCCGACGATCCGGCGGGCTTCCCGCCGAGGACGGTGACGATGCCCGCGGTCTGAGCCGTCAGGCCGACCGCCAGGTTCAGCAGGGTGGTCTTGCCCGCGCCATTCGGTCCGACCAGCGCCGCCACGTGCCCTTCGGGGATCGCCAGGGTGCAGTCGTGCAGCGCCCACGTGTTGCCGTAGCGCTTGCCGAGGCCGATGGACTCGATGACGTTCATGCGACGCCCTCGGTTTCGCCGCCTGCCACGCGACGGTCGTCGGAGCGGCCGCGGCGGTTACGAAAATCCCGTAGCTCGCTGGTGAAGAGCGCAACCATCCCGTCTTCATCCAGTCCTGCCGTATCCGCGGTGCCCAGCCAGGCGAGCAGGGAGCGGCGAAGCCGGGTCAGCTCGGGCAGTGTGGCTTGGCTGAGAGTTGCCGTGATGAACGTGCCCTGACCGGGCCTCCCGGTCGCCAAGCCCTTGATCTCGAGCTCGCGGTAGGCCTTGAGCACCGTGTTGGGGTTGATGGCCAGCGAGGCGACCGCGTCCCTGACCTTGGGCAGCTGGTCGCCGGGCTTGAGGTATCCGAGCCTCATGGCGTGCTCGACCTGGTGGACGAGCTGCAGGTGAGTCGGTACGCCCGTGGCGGGGTCGAGCCGGAATTCGATCGGTGACGCCGGTCGGCCCACCGCCGCGGCCGGGCTAACGCCGCCCTTGATATCTTTATCTACTGTCATAAGACAATGCTACAGCAGATGAGGCCGGAGATTACAACGTCTCCTGGTGCCTGGTAGATATACAAAACCTGGTGGATGCCTCCGAGAAGCGCAGTTCCACTCAGTCGCCGAAGTGGTGAGGGCGCCCCTACCACGCCGTGAGCTCGGGTGACAGCCCCTGCTCGCGCTCGAACTCCAGCTGCGAAGCTTCCAGCTGCGCATCGATCTCGGGGGTGAGCCAACCGGCGACGGCCTTGCCCCCGGGGTGGTTGTGCGGGCCGCCGGCGGCGTCCTCCGCGTTGATGCGGTCCACCGCGCGGGCAAGCCGCTCGCGCACCGCCTCCTCGGACATGCCCCTCTGACGCAACTGACGTTCCACCTGGTCGTAGACACGCTGAGCCACCAGGCGGTCGATCTCCTCCCCGGCCTCCGCCCGGGTCGCCTCCTGGGCCAGCTCGGGTCCGCCGAGCACCTCGACCAGGGCGCGCTGCCGATCGGTGGCCAGCCCCCGGAGGTCGTCCTCGACGGTGATCCGCTCGGTCGTCTCGTAGCGCTCCGGGTAGTCGAGCGCCGACTCCTTCAATTCGCTGCGGGCCCACGCCTGCACGGTCCGCTCCTCGGCGGACCGGTTTGTTTCCTTCCAGTGCTCGACGCCGAGGGTGTCTCGCTCGGGCCGCGTGAACACCTCGTAGTAGTGGGTGGCCAGG
>Ga0182024_10002890_pt1 | contig 41797 bp, 44 predicted proteins | sample P32metaG_FD_120480 | JGI IMG/M metagenome (GOLD analysis project Ga0182024, IMG submission 120480) | Permafrost microbial communities from Stordalen Mire, Sweden - P3-2 metaG (Illumina Assembly) | ecosystem: Environmental > Terrestrial > Soil > Wetlands > Permafrost | place: Sweden: Stordalen... | reverse complement strand
TCCCCAGGCGTATGGATCGGAATGGTGTAACCCTCGCCGAAACCGGCGAGGCGGGCTTCCTCGAAGATACGCTTCTGCTGGGCGCTCAGCGCGACCCGCTCGGGAATTTCAGACCAGCAGAAGCCGACGACAGTGTGGTGGCAGGTGGCGAGCGCGGGATCGATCGACATGTCGCCGCAGGAAAGAATGCGTTCCATCCAGTTCGGCGGACAATTGCCGATCCGCACCAGCCCGTCGGAGAGCACGCTCACGTGATGGCCGAGCGCGAAATAGGCAAACCCCATGTCCGCCGCGGCTTCGCCCAGGAGCGTTTGCAGCTCCGAAAGACTTGTTGCCCGATTGGCCTCGCGCACGAAGGCCTGTACGTCCGCTCCCCGCCCCACCTGTCCGCCCCCGGCAGTATTATTCGGCATCACCTCGGATTGGTCGCGGCCCGAACCGCGCTTCGCTCCAGAACACCTTCCTCGTCCCAGCGCCCTTCCGGCCGGATCAGCATGTAAGGGTCGCTGTGAATGGTAAGACGGTCGTGGTGCGGTGCGAGCGAGGCGATCATCTCGATATATTCGTGGTCGGAGAACACGAGCGCTGCGTTCTTCGCCATCGGCTCGAAGCCGAAGCGGCTCCAGAAAGGTGCAACCCGCTTCTGCGCGTGGCCATAGGCGGTGCGGTAGCCCTTGCGGCGCACCAGGCCGAGCGCGTGTTCGATGACCGCGGCGGCAATGCGCGAGCCGCGGAAGCGCTGCAGCACGGCCAGCCGCTCGATCTTCACGAAATCGGCGAAATATCGGATGCGCAGAACCGCCGCGGGCTCGCCGCTCACCAGGCCCAGAATGTGCGTGCCGGTGTAGTCGTTGCCGTCATATTCCTCTTCATACGGACATTTCTGCTCCGTCATGAAGACGGCGGCGCGGATCGCGAACACTTTGGCGATGTGATCGGGCGTGGAGGCGACCAGCGTCTCGAAGCGGGAGGACAGCGTGCGCACGCGCCGGCCCTCGAAGATTCGCATTGCCCGCTGCGTCTCGAAATGTTCCTTCGACAACCGGACCTGGAAGGGGCCGCCAAGCCGGAACTCGGTGCCCGGCGCCGCCTTCGCGGAGCGCTTGAGCGCCTCGAGCCCAGCCTGCGTGCCGATGCGGCCGAACATCGGAATCCGCTCATAGAGGTCCAGCCCGATTCCGTGCGCAATCAGCTTGGCCGAGAGATCGGAGAGGCCGTGCGCCACGATCGCCCAGATATAGAGTGCGCACGGCGCCTCGCTCGCAGGTGCCAGATGCAGCAGGCTGGGCGCCGCCGGATCGAGGCGGCCGCTCTTCAGCGCGGCAAGGCCCTCGTCGTTGAGCGGCAGGAGCGCGCACATGCCGACCACGCTCGCGCCCGTGCGCGTCTCGTCGGCCGCGCGGTGGATCGCCCACCAGGAGAGCGGGTTGTGTCCATACACCATTCGCACGATGGAAAGAGGGGCCACGTCCGGCCCGATTTCCCGCACGGCCAGGTTGTAGGTTTCCTCCAGCACGGCCGAGGAAGGATTCGTCACGAAGACGAAGCCTCCCTCGGGTGCATAGGCCCCGGGCTCGAAGGAGCGGTGGGACGAGGGTTTCCCGACGCCGGGGATACGATTTTCCGGGGACTGGAGGAGGCCGCTCGCGCTCATGCCTGCGCCTCCCTCACCATGAAATGACTGGACATGCCTCTCCCCAACCCCGATCCTGCAAGGTTAAGCAGGATGGCTAACAGGGCGGAATGCTTGCCGATGACATACCCCCATGCGGAAATCGATGAACGGAACCCGGGCGCGCTCCCCGACTGGGACGATTTCCGCCTGCTGCTCGGCATCGTGCGGATGGGAAGCTTTTCGCGTGCGGCCACGGCGCTTGGTCTGGGGCAGTCGACTGTCAGCCGGCGGATCGACCGGCTGGAGGATTCGCTCGGCGTACGCCTGATCGACCGTTCGCAGAAGGGTGCCGCGCTGACGCCCGAGGGCCAGCGCGTGGTGGCCGAGTTGAATGTCGCCCATGGCGCGCTGCTCAAGGCGCTGCAGGGCGCCCATCATACCGAGGCGCGCCTCGACGATGTGAAGCTGGTTACCACGGATGGCCTCGCATCCTACTGGCTGCCGCGCCTGCTGCCGTTTCTGTTCGACCTCCATCCCGATCTGGAATTCCGCGTCTACACCACGACGGATTCGGAGTTCGAGCAGCGCGGTCATTACGACCTGTCGATTCATTACATCCAGCCGACCGATCCCAATCTGGTCACCGTGCGGCTGGGCACGCTCCACTTTCTTCCTTATGCGTCGCCGTCCTATCTGGCCAAACACGGCTATCCGGAATCGAAGGCGCATCTCGTCCAGCACCGCCTGCTCGACTACATCCTCTACATCATCGACAAGGGCACCTGGATGACGCGCCTGCCTGCGGCGCTCGGCGAAGGGCGGGCGCAGTTCTTCACCAATTCCAGCGCGGCGCTGGCCGAGTCGGTGCGTTCCGGAGTCGGCATCGCGCTCCTGCCGACCTACGGCTCCGTGTTCGAGACGGGGCTCGTGCCGCTCGAAGTGGACATGCGCTTCGAGACGCCGTTCTGGCTGTGCTACCGGCAGGAAGCGATCGCCAGGCGCTCGGTGCGAATCGCGGCGGCGTTTCTGAAGCACATCTTCAACCGGCGGACGATGCCGTGGTTCGGCGAGCACTACGTCTCGCCGCTCAACTTTCCGGCCACGACGCCGGCCCAGATCATGGCCGGCTTCTCAACCTCTCCCACCGCGCTGAGCTCTCTCCCGGAGATTTACGGCTCGGCGTGAGAGAAGTATTTCCGCCGCCATCTCATGCTTTCAAAAAGCATCGGAATTTTTTTTCACCGTGGGCAGCCTGCGAGCCGGCCAGCCATGCAGGCGCCGCGCCGTGCCTTTGCTGTCTGCAGCTTGGCATCAGCTACCGCTACTTGCAGCTTGCCAGTAAGCGGCAAGTGCAAATGGGCCGGTTTGCGTGCGGTTATTAGTTACGTTTGCCATGGGTTAAGCTCCTGGTGTGCCGCGGAGTTACGGAGTCATCGACGATGATTGTTTCTCGATCGGTCCTGCGAATCTCCGGGACTAAACCGTCCATACCTTCGACGAAGCTCTCGCTGCTTGGCGCTTCGCGACCGTACTTCGGCGGACGAACGACATCGGCCGCGAATCAGCAGCGTAACCTGTCCTAAAACAATTCGTGTCGACAACGCCCCGGCGTGCGTCAGCAAAAAGCTTGATCTATAGGCATACAGGAAAGGTGCCACGCTCGACTTCACCGGGCCACGCAAACCGAGAATGCCTTCATAGAATGCTTCAATAAAACTTCACGGCCGAATGCCTGAACGCGAACTGGTTCATGAGCTTGGACGAGGCACGGGAAGAATGCGAGGCTTGTGGTAGAGACTACAACGAGGTGCGCCCATACTCGTGTCATCGGCAACAAAACGTCGATTGAGCTTCATTGGACACCGGTATCACCAGCCAGCCGCTCCTCCGACGAAGTGTCCTTCAGGCCGGAGCGAAAGGCTTTGATGCCCCGGGCCACGTCGCCCATCAGGTCGGAGATCTTGCCGTTTCCGCCAAACAGGAGAAGCGCGGCGGCGGCCAGAATCAAGATATGCCAGATGCTGAGTGTACCCATGAACTTCTCCTCCAGATTGACGGCCCAGGTGTAGATCCTATGGATGCCCGTCTGGAGTTCGCTCCAGACCTGCAAGCGCGGCATCAGCTCCCCTGCATAACGGTATTCTGCGGTACGGCCTGAAACTCTGCGATGCAGTTCGCAGAGGCGCCGGAACCCGGAAACTGGATCAGCACTGGCGGAATGGCCATGTGACGTCATCCGCCGCCTCCGTGCGGGCGTGGACGGGACGCCGAGGGGATGGGCGTCCCGTCCACTGTAGAGCGCCCGTTGCTTTTGGGGGGGCGGGAGCAACGGGTCGCCCATCCTGTTCGTGGCCTGCAGCAACTGTGAAATTATTTCACGACGATCGCGGCCAGCATCCTTGGATGAATCGAGCAAAGGTATTTGTACGTACCGGGTTTGACAAATTTGAACGTGTAGGTGTCGTTCTGATCCAACCCACCAGAGCGGAACAGACCGTCCACGCTTGTCACCGTATGCGGCTCGCCGTCCAGGTTTTTCCATGTCACCGATGTTCCGGCCTTGATCGTCAGCGACATGGGCGAAAAGTCGAAATTCTTCATGACGATCGAACTCGACTCGTCTGCGTTTGCAGCGCCGATGCCTCCTGATGGCGCAGCGGCCGCCAGCATCCCCGCTGCGAATGCTGCGGCGAGATTGCGACCAATGGTTCTTGCAAGCATGTTTCTCTCCTGCGAGTTTGGAATGAGGAAAGCTCAGCCGAGCGTCGTGTCGGTGAGCGAAGCGGAAAGCGGATGCTCCAGGACCTTGATGCTGGTGATGCCCAGCATTTTCGGAAGCCGATCGCTCGCGACCTTTAACGGCCCTGGTCCTGGGCCCACGCCGGCCGTGGGCTGCGGGTAGGCGGTCGAGCGCGCCGTATGGAACGTGATGTTCCCTTCCACCTTCTGCACGATCTGATGGATGTGGCCGTTCAATACGGTGACCGAACCGAAGCGCTTGAGATAGCTCGTGGCCTGATCTGCGTCGCCGGTTCCCCAGCCCCACGGCTCGTAGATCGTCCACATCGGCATGTGCGCAAACACCACGATCGGCGTGCTTGAACTGCGCGCCCCCAGATCCTGTTCAAGCCAGGCGAGCTGCTCGTCTCCAAAGCCGCCGAGACCGTTGGGTTTGAAGTTCATCACGTTGACGAGCGCCACGAAGTGCACGCCACTGTGGTCGAAGCTGTAGTAGCCCTTGTTCGCGGAGGCCTGGCCAAAGCGACTGAAATATTCCGTTCCCATACCGTCGGTGACGTCATGCTCGCCGGGCACCGTGTGAAGCTCGGTGATGCTCAAGCCCGACATCAATTGCGCCGCCGTGTCGAATTGCTGGGGCTTTGAAAGATGCGTGATGTCTCCGGTGTGAATGGTCAGCGCCGGCTTCACCGGCATGGCGTTGACGAGATCGATCGTCTGCTTCAGCGTTCCGGCGACGTCGGGATTGGCTTCCTTGTTGAACCCGATATGGGTGTCACTGATCTGCAGGAACAGCGGTATGCCGTCCATGGCAGGGGCAGTTCTCTTTGATGACGCCATCGCCAGATCGAGCGGCGCAAGAACTCCGCCCGAGAGGACGAAAAGCGTACCCGCACCTCCGAAGGCCAGGCATTTCAATGCGCCGCGGCGCGATGTATCGACTTTGTTATCGGAAAACATGTGAGCCTCTCGCTGATATTCGAGAGGCTAGACTCGCGATCTTCGCGATTTATTCCCGGGTGACGGGAGCCCCTGCTTTCTGGATCAGGTCCGTCAACGTCATGATCTCGTCGAGACCGGTGTCCGATACTGCGCAGAACGCGATATTGCCGCTTTTCCAGAATACGAGATGGTAACCGTTGCGCACCGTCGTCGCCGGCAGACGCTCATTCCCCGCGATCCAGGCAAAGACGTTGATGACGTGCTTGCCGTGCCTGTAGACCACGACGGCGGCACGATGGCCGTCGATGTAATCCGCGCGTCCTCCGACCAGGCTGTATCCCTGGCTTGCAAAATTGACTGCCGGCGGCGACACGTCGGTATGCCCCGCGAACCACGGCTTGACCGTGTGGCGGTCGCTCGACACCACGTCGATCGCATGATCCGAGATCAGCGAGCGCAGATGCGCGTTGGTGAGATCGGCGACGAGTAGATCAGGTGGCGGCTGCAACAACAGAAAGAACGCCAACACAGCGGCAAGCGCCGTGACGCCGCCGCCGCTGACCGCTCCCGTCAGGAAGCTCATTCCCGTCCAGGTCATGCGGCGGCGGGGGGCCCCGCCGTCTTCATCTTCCAAAGCGTCGGCGATGCGCTCCCTGAGTTCAGGGCTGGCGCGATGATAAGGTACACTTTCGCGCAACGTGGCGCGTGTGGCTTCCAGATCCCTCAACAGCGCGACGCAATCGGGACAGTTCTCCAAGTGACGCTCGGCTTCGGCCGCTGCGCCCGCATCGAGCTCGCCGTCGAAATAGGCATGCACGCGCAACGCCTCATTGCAGGACATGGCGGGCTCCTTCCACGTCGCTCAGCCATCTTTCCTTCAGCATGCCGCGCGCTCTGGCCAGGCGGGACATGACAGTGCCGATCGGCGCGCCGGTGATCTGGGCGATTTCGCGATAGGACAAATCTTCCATCTCCCGCAGCACCAAAACCTCACGAAATTCGTGGGGCAACTTCGCGATGACCTCGTCCAACCTGCGGCGCTCATCGGCTCCGATCGCGGCCGCCTCGGGATCGGGCTCGTCGGCGATCCAGGCGGGATCGTCGGCTCCCGGTTCCCCTTCGGAAACCATCGGCACCGTGCGCTTGCTCTGCGTCCTGCCCGCTGCCGTGAGAAAACAATTGCGCACGATCGAGAGCAGCCAGGGCTTCACATTGTCTCCCCGGAACGAATCGAAGGCACGAAAGGCGCGCAACAGCGCGTCCTGCACGATGTCATCGGCGTCGAGCGGCGGCCGCGCGAGCCATCGCGCAAGATTGTAGGCCGCATCGAGATGCGGAAGGGCTTGCGTTTCAAACCGCAGCCGCCGGTCGCTCATTGCCCGCCCCGTGTCGCGTACGTCGGTTCTCCGGGAGTTACATACCCCAGGACTCGGCGTGCGGCTCATTTATTCCGCATCGGCGGGAACAGGTCGAGCCTCTCCCGCTCACTTGCGCGATTGGAGGGCGAAAAACTCTCCGATGGGTGGTGCCGGGCGTGCGAAGTGGGATCCCTGTTCGGGGCTACATGGCCATGCCGTGCATGTCCATGGCGGGTGGCAAGGTGCCAAGAACGCTGACGCTCGCAACGACAAGGACAGCGAGGACTTGCTCGACGGCGACGGACCACAGGAGCAGGCGCAGCGATCGTTCCGCATGGTCCGCCTGGGCGAGCCGGGGCATCAGCCGAAGCCGGTTGAACAGCGCCAGCGCGATCATGCCGAGGAAAAACGAAACTTTGACGATCAGAACCTGGCCGTAAGTCGTGCCCAGCAACGCATGTATCGAACCAACCAGGAACCAGGAATTCAGGAGGCCGCTGGCGACGATCAACAACACCGTCGCGAATCCGACGGCCGAAAATCGCCGAAGTGCCTGCGCCATCACCATGATCGGGAGCGCGGACCGGCGCACGCACCAGGCGGCAAAAAACAGCGATAGCAACCCGCCGACCCAGACCGCGGCGGCGAGCAGATGCATCGCCTGATTCCCCAGATGAAGCCATGCGTCATATCCGGTGCCCATCGCCCCATGACCGACGCCGGCCAGACTGGCCACAAGGACGATTCCTGATAAAAGAACCGGCCCAGTCAGCGGCGCGCGGCGGCCCAGAACGCGCCAAGCGAAAAAGAGCGATAGAAGCGTCAGCAAGATGAGTCGCCAGCGCCATATCCGACCGAATTGGGTGTCGTTCAGCACCGTCAGCAGCGTATCGCCTTCGCGATAACCGTTTGCATCGCCGCTCATCAATACGGCTTCGCAGGCGAGCCAACCCACCGCCGACAGCAGTGCCGCGAGCACGGCGTAGAGCGCGACACTCTGCACGAATGACGCCACGTTGTTGCGCAGGCCGCGATCGGTCTCGTTCGTCCGCAAGGCGTAATACGGAAGCAATGACGACCCGAACAGGATCATCACCGCCGCGTACTGAACGAACCGCACGCCAATCAGAAGGGTTTCCACTCCGGAATCCTAGGGTCGGTAGCTAAACGGAAAGTGGCCATTCGTGCGGTGCGTATCGACAGAGAGAACGTCCCATCGTACTTCGTATTGTCCGGGAGAGAGTGTGCCGGTGATGGGCGCGACGAGTTGCGTTTGATCGGAAGGAACCGTGGCCGCCGGTCCGGTATCGACGGCCTTTCCATCCCTGGTAAACAGGCGGATATGCGAGAAGGCTGCCTCAACCGGCTGCGTGAATTGGATACGGATCGTCTTGGGAGGCGCCGTGACGACAGAGCCGACCTTGGGCATCGCGTTGTCGAGAAAGGCGTGCGCAAGCGCGAGTGGCTGCGTGGCCATAATAATCGCGATCGCAAGGGTCGGCACGATGTGGCGCTTCATAATTGACGTTCTCCAAATATTGGTTGGGCAAGAGCAGGGAACATGTCGTCCAGGAAGACATGGAACTGTCCAATCACACCGGTGCCGTGCTGCGTTCCCGCGCTGACCGGTATCATAGCCTCGATGCCAAACTGCCATCTGCCGCCCAGATAGATAAAACCAGGGTTGATCGTGCCGCCGAAGGCATGGCCGCCATTGTCCACGCCGAATGTCAGCGGGGCTTCCACGAGCGGAACCAGGTGATCGACGAAGGCGGGCAGGTCGTAGTCCTTCACCGAGGATTTCAGGTACTGCATGCTGTACTGGATCGATATCCCCGGCTGAAAGACGTCGGGTTCGGTGCGGTCTTGCGCGACGGCAAACCCCATCGTGCCGGTGACGGCAAGCGGCTTCAGTAGTGCCATGCTATCCGGCAAATCGCCCATTCCCTTTCCGAAGTAGAAGGTCGGCGTCAAAGTGCTGGCGCTATCGGCGCCGACGCGAGCGGCACCCGTGCCTCCCACGTCCGCCACGAGACCCACAGACATCAGCACCTCGTGGTCGTCATTCTCGTAGAACTTGTACTTCCCCGAGACTTCCAGGCTCTGGTAGCCGTAAATTCCGGCCTCGTGCCTGGCGGTCAGGGAGGTCCACGCATCGGAAATACCCACCGCGAAATTGGGCGCGAGCAACAGGTCCAGCTCGGCCCCGACATCAATCTCGTTTGGAATGTTGCCGCTGCCGTCGCGAGGATCGGGGAACCAATCCACCGTCGGCAGCGAGACTTCACTTGCAACCGACGGGTCGTCGATTGCGAGCGTGGCAGGGAACACGCGATCGCCGGCGACCGCGTGCGCATAGGCCGCGACCGGCATCATCGCCGCGCCGGCGAAGATCAGTACGGCCGCAACAGGAGCGACGGCGAAGGCCACGCGACTCCGGCACAGATCGGCGCGCGCACGAAATTTCGGCACAAACGTCCCCTCCGACTAGATGGAAACAGCGGCGGCAGCGAAGAAGACTCGTGGCCGTCGCCGATTATTCCCGACTTGTAGATTATAGTGGTTCGGGCACATGGACGTGGACCCTGCAGGTTCCGCCCGGGAGCCGGGATTTGACGCCCGTTTTTTGTTCCGGGCGGGTGGCCCACGCATAAGCCGCGCGAGCGTGGGAATAAAAAGGGCTCCGCCGAACGTCGTGATCTTCGTACTCCGGCGAGAGCTTCAGGCGTCGAGTTGCAGTTCTGCTGCAATGGCCCCGCCGCCCTGTGCACGGTCCCGTGACGAACTCGCGCGATTTACCTCTGTCGCGATCGATTTCAAACATAGGAATCTGACTCATTGACCTTTGAGTTGTCCCAACCTCCTTAACGGGACAAAACGCCGCGCCATTCGGGCGCGCGAATCGGGGCGGGGGCTTTGATTCGTCCTTGCCATCGCACCGGAATCCTATATTAGAATCATTCCAAAATGCGGTTCTCCCCGGAGGAACTCCCTATGGCCGACAAACCCATCCTGACCACGACTGACGACAAAAGTGCCGGCAAATGCCCATTCAAGGGCGGTCTCAGCGGACACAGGAACCGCGACTGGTGGCCCGGTCAGCTCGACCTCCACGCTCTCCATCGGAACTCCGCCCTTTCCGACCCGATGGACGAGGCATTTGACTACGCAAAGGAGTTCAAGACTCTCGACCTCAACGCCGTGATCAACGACCTGCAGGCGGTGATGACGGATTCGCAGGATTGGTGGCCAGCCGATTTCGGACACTATGGGGGACTGTTCATCCGCCTGGCGTGGCATAGCGCGGGCACGTACCGCGTAACCGACGGTCGTGGTGGCGCCGGCGCCGGGCAGCAACGTTTCGCTCCACTCAACAGCTGGCCGGACAACGCAAACCTCGACAAGGCGCGCCGGCTGCTCTGGCCGATCAAACAGAAATACGGCCGGAAAATTTCATGGGCCGACCTTATGGTTCTCGCCGGCAATGTCGCGCTGGAATCTATGGGCTTCAAGACGCTCGGCTTCGGCGGCGGCCGCGCCGATGTCTGGGAACCTGAGGAACTCTATTGGGGTCCTGAGGGGACGTGGCTGGGCGAGGAACGCTATAGCGGCGAACGCGAGCTGCAGAACCCGCTGGGCGCCGTCCAAATGGGCCTGATCTACGTCAATCCGGAAGGGCCGAACGGCAAGCCGGATCCCCTCGCAGCCGCGCACGACATCCGCGAAACCTTCGCCCGCATGGCAATGAACGATGAGGAGACCGTCGCGCTGATTGCGGGCGGACATACGTTCGGCAAGACGCATGGCGCAGGCGATCCGTCCTTCCTCGGTCCGGAGCCGGAAGGCGCGGCTATCGAGGATCAGGGCCTCGGCTGGAAAAGCAGACATGGCAAGGGCCATGGCGCCGACGCCATCACTGGCGGCCCCGAAGTCACCTGGTCGCAAACGCCGACGAAATGGAGCAATCATTTCTTCGACAATCTTTTCAACAATGAGTGGGAGCTGACGAAGAGCCCAGCAGGCGCCTATCAGTGGAAGGCGAAGGGCGCAGCGGCCACGATCCCGGACGCCCACGACAAGTCGAAGAAACACGCGCCGACCATGCTCACTACGGACCTCTCGCTGCGGCTGGACCCGGACTACGAGAAAATCTCGAGGCGTTTCTACGAGCATCCGGATCAGTTCGCAGACACCTTTGCCCGCGCCTGGTTTAAGCTCACCCACCGCGACATGGGACCGATCGCGCGCTACCTGGGCCCGCTCGTGCCGAAGGAAGAACTGATCTGGCAGGACCCAATTCCTGCGGCGAATCACTCGACAATCGGCGAACAGGACATCGCAGCTTTGAAGGTGAAAATTCTCGCCTCCGGCCTCACCGTTTCCCAGCTTGTCTCGACCGCCTGGGCGTCTGCATCGACCTTCCGCGGCTCTGACAAGCGCGGCGGAGCGAACGGCGCGCGCATCCGCCTCGCACCGCAGAAGGACTGGGAGGTGAACGAGCCGGCCCGGCTCAAGACGGTGCTGCAGAAGCTCGAAGCGATCCAGAAGACGTTCAACGCTTCAGCTACCGGCGGAAAGAAGGTGTCGCTCGCGGACCTGATCGTTCTCGGCGGCTCTGCGGCGGTGGAGAAGGCCGCGAAGGATGCCGGGCACGATGTGAAGGTCCCCTTTACGCCTGGCCGCATGGACGCATCGCCGGAGCAGACCGACGCTCACTCCTTCGCGCCGCTCGAACCCACCGCCGACGGCTTTCGCAACTATCTCCGCGGCAAGCAGATTATGTTACCCGAGGAGGCATTGGTGGATCGGGCGCAATTGCTGACGCTGACGGCACCCGAGATGACGCTCCTCGTTGGTGGTCTGCGCGTACTGGGTGCGAATGCCGGGCAGTCCAGGCTTGGAGTCTTCACCCGCAAGCCCGAGACGCTGACCAACGACTTCTTCGTCAACCTGCTCGACATGCGCACGCAGTGGCAGCCGGCTGCCGACTCCGAAGGTGTATTCGAGGGGCGCGACCGCAGGACGAACGAACTCAGGTGGACCGCCGCCCGCGTCGACCTGATCTTCGGATCGCACTCGCAGCTGCGCGCGCTGGCCGAAGTCTACGCGTGCGCGGACTCCAAAGAGAAATTCGTGAGCGACTTTGTGGCGGCCTGGTCCAAGGTGATGGACCTCGATCGCTTCGACCTTGCCTGACATCAGGTACACGCCAAGGCCATAGCTGCCTGCGCCGCCAAGCAGTTATCGGCCCTACGAAGTCAAAGCATTCATGACAAATTCCGCGCGCGTCTTGCGAGGCGATTGGTTTCAGGACCCATCGACATGCCGAAGGCATCGTCTGCAAGTCATTCAACGTTGCCAAGAGTTGAAAACGATCGCGATGCCGGCTTATTAACTACGGTTGGGCCCGACGCCCACACCAGAAACCGGGCCGGAACATGAGAGGCGGCTCAAAAACGAAAAGGAAGTGGCGGCCGCCAGGTCCCTCGTTCGTTTCCGTGCTCACTCCGAGGGCAAACGAGTGGTTTGCCGTCCACCGCTCATCCGCGTGAAATACTCCTTCCCCTTCATGTAAACGGCCGGGAAGAGAAGAAATGCAGCGATGATTTTCAGCATTGTCTTCTCCTTGTCGAGTGCGAAACGCGCCGGCTGAGGCTCTTAGGCATTGGTCGAGATTTTTTCGTGCCGTTCGGCCGCAATGGCGCGCAACGGCGTTTGGTCGGTGTCAGTTTTGTCCATGCCTGTACGGAAGCCTCTGATGCCTTTGCCGGCATCACCCATCAGATCCGAAATCCTGCCGTGGCCGCCGAAAAGCAGGACAATTATCGCGGCGACAATCAAGACATGCCAGATACTGAGCGCACCCATGAATTTCCCCGTTTGCAGCTCTCTCCAGATCTGCGAATGCGAAATCAGCTCCCCGGCATATCGATATTCTGTAGAACGTTCTGCAAATCCGAGACGCAACCTACAAAGTCGCCAAATGCCGGATCGAAACCGAGCCGAGCGCATGCCCGCTGTTCCCTGTCGAATATGGTGCCAAGTGATGGGGTGAAGTCGTGAGCGGACATTGCCCGATCATCTTTGTTGTCGACTGCATTCAGATCATCGGGGGGCGTCCAGGCACCCGCGACAGGGTTCGCATGGGCTGCCTGCAGGAGACACAGATCCAGGCCGGTGCTACCGGCCTTTTGTCCTTGCGCGAAACACTGGCCGCGCGCCTCAACAATGGCATGCTCACGGCTGGCGCTCTGCAGAGAATCGACGAGACTCGAGACACAACCGTTGAAATGTTCCTCGTCTGGGTGGAAGCCCATGACTTCATTGCAAAGCTCGCGGGCATAAGCGATCTGGCCCGCGGGCCGATTGTGAGTGACGTCGGAAGAAGCCATCGCCGCGTTGAAGCTGCTCATAAGCATCAGCGCCGTCAGGATGTTCGTCTTATTCCGAAGTGGCGAGACATTGGACAATTTGGAATTCGCTGCGGTTCGAACCGCGGGTGGAAAATGAAACATGAGTGCGTCTCCGTTCCGATTGAGTGACATCATCAAAAAAGGAGACCTGACCGCCGTGGGATTTATTCCCGGGGCACGGTCTGGTGTTGTCTCTCGCCACGATGAACCCCTGCGGAATGCGAGCGCCCAGCTTCGAGACCCAAGCCCTGCCGTATATTTTTGTTCGTCCTCGGTGCCTCCGCGTGCCCATTCCGTTTGGAGGCATCATGCAGAGCTTGCCGATTGTCGCGCCGCCGTCGCCGCATGAGAAGGATAGCGACACAATCTCTCGCTACACTTTCGCGGACGGTCCCGGGAGTGCGATGAGCGACGCGATGGAAGGGGACGCGACACGTGCCATCAGCCGTGGCAGTCATCCTGGTGACGTTGCGCCGAACCGGGCGAAGCGCGCGTCACCTTCGGGAATAAAATACCTCCGCAAGGCGTCTACGGTAGGTCACTCAACATGAGCAGACCGCTGCCGGAGGATTCTTATGCCGTTTATTCTGCCTGAAATGCGATGCACCCTTGGCAGAGTGCCGAGGTCGGCGTCGATCTGCCTTGCCGCGGCGATGCTGTGTTGCACCTCCGCCCTGCCTGTTTCCGGCGCGCCTGCTCCCCAGAAAGTCGGCCTCGGCAAGGTGCTGACCTCAAGCGACGGACAGGAGATTTACGGCTTCGATATCGACCAGAACGGCAATGATGGCGCGCTGGCAAGCGCCGGCCTTCAGGGTAATAATCTGGTGGGCTCCGTCGAAACGTTCGACCAGGACACGGGGAAGATCACCAAAACCTTTGCCACGAAGAACACCGCGAAGAACACCTACAGCGTCGACGGGATTTTCAGCGGGGATGTGGGCCTCGTCACTCATTACATTACACCCAAGGGCCAGCTCGATGCGCGCCGCGTCTATGATTTGTTGAATCCCGTCACCGCGAACAAGTTCACTGGCACCTGGACGCCGCCGGTCAAGGACATCGACATCCAGCTTGTGGCGGAAAACCAGGCGACATCCACCAGCGTCGTATTTGCGGTCGAGCTGAAGAAGCAGGACGTTCCCGACCTGATCGTCTCCAATGTCGGCGCCAACACCTTCGGCAAGGTGATTCACCTCGATCCGAATCTCTTCAGCCTGGGCAACGGCCCGCAACTGGGACTGTACGCGGCGGCGAACATGGCTGTCGTCGCAGAGTCTCCGGACGACGGCGAGGTCGGCGGCGAAGCTCCAATCAACTTTCTTTTCGATCTGACCACCGGAAAGAGCACGCAGTTCAATGGCTACAACAATGGTCCCTTCGGCGCCGGCTATGTGACCGGCCTGGCAACGGATCCGAACACCGGCGTGACGGCGACCGCAACCGAGCTGAACGCACAGGTGGAGTTCTACGATATGGCAAGCCAGAGCGCGATCACGGCTGTCCAATTGCCTTGTACGAGCGATACGGCCCAGCTCGATAGCGGCTCCACCATTGCCGTCGATCCGGTCAACAAGCTGTTCCTCGTCAATGAGCCCGTCAATGCCTGCTCCGGTTCGGGCAGCGCCATCGTCGTCTATGACGAGAGCGGAAATTACGTGGAAACGATCGACGTTTTTCAGTTCGCAAGCAACGTGATCATTTTCCCGCCGGCCACCCTTCACCCAAGCAAGCGTATGGGCTGGGTGTTCGGCGGACCCAGTGGAAGCGTTTCCCAGCTTCAGCAGTTCTTCTACTAGACGGTTATGAGGAGTGCGAGCGGCCGCGGATTGGGCCTCGTGTGTACAGGCACAACTCCTCTCGAACGAAATGGGCTCCCCGTTGCCCCAGCCCCCCCAGCGACGGACGCCCACCAGTGGACGAGATGCCGATCCCTGGCATCTCGTCCACAATCGCTCTTAAGACTGCAAGCGCGCCGAACTTTGCGAATCCCGAAGACAGCTGCCAGGCCACAAAAGCGGTCCGGGAATAAGGTGCGGGGCTCTAGAGTCTATCGGTACAGTATGGCTGAACAGGCCTCGACCTGCTCCAGCCCGGGATTTCGAAACAAATTCGATTTTGCGGCCAAAGGGCAAATCATGAGATCGCCGACAGGGCGCCAGGCAGCAGGGACGTTCATCAGCAATGCGCTTATCGCAGCCATTGTCCTCGTTATTCTGGCAAGTTTGAGCATTCGCGTCGGCGCGCGCGTGCCCGACTCCGAACCTTTTTCGTCACTCCCATTTCATCTCAAGGACGGCTTCATCTTGGTCGATGGTCGGGTCGACGGCACGCGTGGCGTGTTCATGCTCGACACGGGTATGCCGTTTCGCATTCTTCTGAACCGGCACTACGTTCCGTTGACCAAGGGGACAGAGGTCAAGCGTGGAAGTGTCGCTTCCGGGCAGGCGATGGTCATTCAATCCCACGACGGATCTCATCCGGTCGAGCTCGCGGGAGGTGCTCGCCTGTCGGCCGCGAGCGGTGCGCGCTTCACGGCGCCCCAGACAGTTCTCAGCGGAGATTTCGGCTTTATAGAGAAGACCGTGACGCCTCGGTTCCTCGGTTTTATCGGATGGGGGCTGTTGAAAAACTACGTGTTCGTCATCGATTATGACCGGCATTCCATCCCACTTTATCCGTTGACCAGGCACGGGACGTCGCCGGCTCGCTCCATCAACCGATCGGCTATTGCAGCGATAATCGATTTCACGCCATCAAGTCCGATCGTGCCGTTCGAACTCGATGTGAGGGGAGTGGTGCTTCCTGCGCTTTTGGATACAGGCGGTCACGAACGACTCGCGGCGCCCCCCACCTTATGGGCGCGCCTGAACGCCGGCGGCACGCTCAGGACCAGGCGGGACGGAGATGAAGAAGTCGTCAGCATCGCAAAGGCCCGCTACGGCGCATTCAACGTCGATCTTCCTGATATGGAGAAGGTCACCGGCGATAAGACTCTTGTCACCTTGGGGTATCCATTTCTCCGAAATTTTCGCAGCACCTGGAACCCCGCAAACGGCACGGTAACGCTGGAACGCAAATAACATCTTCTGAATGTGGTGCCGGGCAAAGTATAATCTGTTGCGCTGTCGTTCGTTTTGCCAAACCGAGCTTGCATGGCAGAATTCCCTAGCCGAGCGCAGAAGAACCTCCCGAGCTCCATGCGTCACGACAGTTCTGGCGGTTACATGCACAGGCGAATTTTTTATTATGCGCTCATCTTGCGAACGATGTGAAGCCGCCGTCAGCGTTGCGCAATTCATTGTGAAAGATGTCACAAGATTATTGAACGGGTCGGGAATAAACAGGGACGGCGTGCAGTCTCTTGGGAGTAACGTCCGATCATGTGGACAAAAGGAGAATTACCCAATGCCGCCTCGCTTCCCTTCGAGACTAGCACGCCGTCTTCGCACTGTTTTCCCCGCCGTCCTGGGCGTTGCGCTTCTCGCTTCGGCCGGAACGGCTGCGCTCGCCAGCGGCGGTAACAGCTTTGAAGCGCCAGCCACCGGCAATTGGTCCGAATTCGGGTTCTCGCCGAGCGGCGGGAGATACAATCCGCATGAGCATATCCTGAACACAACGAATGTGGGCGGGCTCAAGGTGCTTTGGTCGGCGTCTGACAGCTCGTTTCCGCTCACCGCGCCGGCGGTTGTCGATGGTGTTGTCTATAGCGGGACGAATGCTCTCGACGCGGCAACGGGCAAACTCTTGTGGGCCACGAATTCAGGCGGGATCTCTCCGGCGGTCAGCAAGAGCACGGTCTACATTGACACCCAAAACGGCCTCTGCGCTTACGCCGCCGCCAGCGGGACGAATTTATGGTGCGCGGACAACAACTACTTGCCGGATGCCCCTTCGGGGGCTGCCGTTGTCGGTGGCATCGCGTATTTCGGGTCTGCACTCGGCAGCGTCTTCGCGATCGATGCGGCCACCGGTTCGCAACTCTGGTCGGCGCCGATCAGCTCCGACAACGCTGCTTCCTCACCGGCGGTGGCCAATGGCGTGGTCTATATCAACGGGGACAGTCTTTTCGCCTTCGACGCGAAGACTGGTGCACAACTCTGGTCTTCGTCGATCCTGGACGGTACGTCCTCGCCGGCTGTGGTGGGGGGTGTCGTTTATTGCAGCGGCCGCGGGGGCGTGGCCGCGTTCAATGCGGCGACGGGTGCCGTGCTTTGGTCGGTTTCGCCCGGCGGTCCACTTTCGATAGTGGGAGATTCTCCCGCCCTGGCAAAGGGCATGGTCTATGTCGGCGCCTCTGTCGTGGGCCAGCACGGATCAGTAAGTGGCACTCTCTATGCGCTCAAGGCACATACGGGCAAAATTATCTGGTCCGCGCCCGTGGCGAGCGGGATCACATCCTCGCCGGCCGTCGCCAATGGCGTCGTCTATGTCGGATCGGATGACGGCACCCTCTATGCGTTTGACGCGAAGACTGGCGCGGAACTCGTGGCCATCGCCGGCGTGGCTGGACAGTCGTCGCCAACAGTGGCGAATGGAGTGGTCTATTCGGAAACGACCGTGTCCGGTGAGCTCTTCGCGCTTGGCGTGCCCTAGGGCAATGGCGGGAGCCGGTGCGCCGCAAATTCCAGGCACTAGAGTATCATCCAAACAAGTGAAGGCGTTTTCCCAATATGGAGAAAGTCACCGGGAATAAAACTCTTGTTACATTGTGATATCCGTTTCTGCGAAATTTTCGCAGCACCTGGAACCCTGCAAATGGCGCGGTAACGCTGGAACGCAAATAACAGTTTCTGATTGTGATGCCGGGCAAAGTATAACCTGTTGCCCTGCCTTGTTCCGACAAACAACCCTGGTCGCTTTCCGCCGAGTCGGCGGGTCCTGGGCGCGCGCCAGCGTACGAGGCGCCCGTTTCGAAATTGCCGGCGCAATTGGCCGCGGAATAGTCGTAGCAGAAAATCTGGACACTACGCGCTTCCGAACCAGACAGATGTTATTTCGTCCACGCCGCTGGATTCTCAACAAATCTAGAAAATAACGCGCCGTCTTCCACTACGCATGGAATAAACGCCAGCGGATCACAGTCTATTCAGGGTGAGTTTTCACATTCCGCTATGCGGATAACCAAGGAGTTTGTAATGCCCCCTCTTCGTTTGTTTACGGTTTCGCCCCGGGTTCGCGCAGTCGCCACCGCTGTTCTTGGAATTGTGTTGATGGGTTCTGCGGGAACCGCCGCGCTTGCTTCGGGTTGGAGTACGCCGCAGCTGCTGAACGGGGGAGGCAACGGCTTCGACCCTTCCGCTGCCATCGACTCGAATGGGAATGCGCTCGTCACGTGGTTCGAGAATGTCGGAAACGGCAACGGCGACGTCCAGTTTGCCGTTCATCCGAACAAAGGCGCGTGGACGAGTGCCGACCTTATTCCGCCATCGAATCAACTCATCGTGCCCGAGCCGGTCGTGCACATCACTGCCGCCGGCACCGCAACGGCCGTCTGGTGGACAACTGCCGGCGCATTTACCGCCGACCGCCCGGCTGGCGGCTCGTGGACAGCCCCGTTGCTCGTCGTTCCAGGCATCGGCGGACCGCCCGGCTTCGCGATGAATTCGCAAGGTGCTGCCGTACTCGAGTGGTCGACCGGCGATTGCGGCATCCGCGGCACCGGCGACTGCACAATCATGACCTTGACGCGACCTGCCGGAGGTGCCTGGGGACAGCCCGTCGCCGCGGCAACCACTTCGAACCGCTTCCAGGGTGATTCTCTCGTCATCGGCGAAGGCGGCGACGCGATGGTGACATGGGAAACCTATGCGGCGTCTTGCCAACCCAGACACTGCACCCAATCAAACTTCGTGCTCTTTGCGGCGCGGCAACCGGCCGGCACCACAACCTGGCAGATTGACCCGTCGTCCCTCGCAGGCCCCGACCCCGTCAGTCACATCGGAGCGGCGGCCCTCGATAAAAACAATGTAGCCGCCGTGTTCATCAACTCGCAGACGACCGGAATCACGGCTGTTACCGAGCCGTCAGGCAGCCAGTCCTTCGGAGCCCCAGTCAGCGTGACGACCGACACGGATATAACACTCGGCGGCGCGCAGAGCGATCCCTCTGGAGACGTCACGCTGATTGGCGTGCAAGGCAGCGCCGAGCAGGTTGTGGCCATTTCAGGCAATTTTGACACCAACACCTGGAACGGCGTTGCCACGCTCTCCACGGCTGACACGGATGTCAGCATATCCCACTTCCCGGTCGTGTTTGCAGTCGGCGCCAACGGCGAGAGCATCGCCGCGTGGCCGCAGGCCAGCACCATGCAGTCTTTGGACGACAACGTCGTCGTGTCGGTCAGTCCATCGCCTGGTGCGCCCTGGAGCAAGCTTGTCACGGTCGCGAAGAGCGCGGAGCTAGGCCTTCCGGAATCGGTTAGCGTCAACAGCACCGGTCAGGCAGTCCTCTCCTACTTCGACCTGAATGCAACCACGAACGCCGAAGAGATACAGGCCACGATCTACACGCCGAAAGCGCCGCGCCGACACCGGTAGAAGTGCAAACCCTGGCGCCGGCCTCCGCCCGCGGAGGCCGGCGCATGTTTCTCGAATTCGGCGGCTCGTTGAGTGCAATCAGGTCTCGAGCCCGAGCGAGCGACCATTCACTCGCCCAGACCTGGACCGCTCATCGGGTACAATTGATGCGGGGCGTGTACTATTGTGCATAACAAGCGGCTTGGGCGCCGGTCCCCGTTGGCGACAGGGCATGAGCGCGCTCTGTTCCTTGAAAACAGAGCCGTCAACCGGTTTTTCGATCCATGGAATTCCGATTCGCATCCGACGACCGCATTGTCGGTCAACGGCCACCGTCACGAACCGGCAACTGATGCGCGCACCACATTGCAGCCGCCACCTCATGTTTCCAAAAAGCATCGGAATTTTTTCTCACCATGGCCGGCCTCCGAGCCGGCCAACGAGCCACCGCGCCTCTGCGCGGTGAATAAGTGGATCGGTGTGAGTGAGAATGAGTCACCGGCTCGCCGCCGCGTGGCGGCTCGGAGGCCGGCCGTGGTGAAAAAGGGGATTGCCTCTGCTGTCAAAAGGATTCCCGACACCCAAAAAATCGAGAGATGTTTCGATCCCGGCGTGTGTCGCCTTCACGGGCGGTCCCGCGGCAGCGGGGTCCAGATGACGTCGTCGATGTGCGGCGCACCGAGCGCCAGCATCACCAGCCGGTCGAAGCCGAGCGCCACGCCGCACGCTTGCGGCATATAAGCCAGCGCCGAAAGAAAATCCTCGTCGAGCGGATGGCGCTCGCCATGGACGCGCTGCTTCTCGTCCATCTCCCTCTCGAACCGCCGGCGCTGTTCGACCGCGTCGGTCAATTCCCCGAAGCCGTTCGCCAGCTCGACGCCGCAGGCGTAGAGCTCGAAACGCTCGGCCACTCTTGGATCGCGAGGCGTCGCGCGCGCCAGCGCCGCTTCGCAGCGCGGATACTCATAGAGGATGGTCGGCCGCTCCAGCCCCAAGCGCGGCTCGATGCGCGCGACAAGCATCTTGCTGAAGAGATCACTCCAATTGTCGTCCGTCGCCACATCGAACTCCGCCGCGCGCGCGGCCTCGGCGAAGCGGTCGCGATCTCCTTCGCCCTCTGCCGACAGCGTGGCGAGAAGATCGATGCCGCCATGGCGGCGGAAGGCCTCCGCCACCGTCACGCGCTCCGGCTCGCGGAAGGGATCGCAAACGGCGCCGCGAAAGGAGAAGACTTTCGAGGGAACGGCGCCTGCCGCTATCCTGAGCGCGTCGAGACAATCGGCCATCGCCACATCGTAGGTCTCGCCGGCCCTGTACCATTCGAGCAGGGTGAATTCCGGCGCGTGCAGGGTGCCGCGCTCGCGATTGCGGAACACGCGCGCGAAATCGAAGATGCGCCGCTCGCCCGCCGCCAGAAGCTTCTTGCTCGCGAATTCGGGCGACGTGTGCAGATAAAGGCGCTCATGGCCGCCGCCGGGCGTTACGCGCCCGGTCGCAAAGGCGTGCAGATGCGCCTCGTTGCCGGGCGAGATCTGGAGAATTCCACATTCGACTTCGACGAACGCCGCGCGCTCGAAATGCGCCCGCAACCCCCGCTTGATGCGGCCGCGCGCATAAAGACTCTCCCTGCGGTCGGCGTGAACATGCGCGGTCCACCAGGCGTCGGCCGGCATCGCTCTTGGCCCCTGCCCGGGCGGCTGCTAAGACCCCGCGCGGCGATGCGCGGGAGTTGTGGGTGGTTTCGGTTATCGCAAGCAATGTCCGCAAGGGCAACGTGCTGGAGAGAGACGGCAAGCTCTATGTCGTGCTCACGGCAGAGAACATCCATCCCGGCAAAGGCACGCCCGTCACGCAGCTCGAGCTGCGCCGGATCAGCGACGGCGTGAAGGTCAACGAGCGCTTCAAGACGACCGACACGCTGGAGAAGGCGTTCATCGACGCCCGCACGCACACCTTTCTGTATCACGACGGCGATCATTACATCTTCATGGATCCCGAAACCTTCGATCAGGTGTCGGTGCTCGAAAGCGTGCTCGGCGAATCCGCGCCCTTTCTGGCCGAGAGCATGGAAGTCAAGCTCTCGCTGTACAACGGGCTGCCGATCGCCATCGAACTGCCCGCGCGCGCCACTTTGGAAATCGTGGAGACGGAACCGGTGATGAAAGGTCAGACGGCATCGGGTTCGTTCAAGCCGGCTATTCTCTCCAACGGGGTACGCACAATGGTGCCCACGCATATCACTCCGGGCGCACGCGTCGTCGTGCTGACGGTGGACGGCTCCTATGTGGAGCGCGCAAAAGATTAGTTGGGCCGCGCGCTCACGCGTAGAGGAAATACACGACTGCGAGAGCCGCCACGCCCAGTGCCAGGCTGATCGCCAGGACGTAGCGCACAGAACCGAGCTTGACGCCCTGCCGCGCCTGCTGCGGCGCCACTTGCGGCGCATGCTCTCCGGCAGAACTCCGCTCTTCGTGGATCGCCATTTGACCGCTCCTTGCGCTTGCGGCTGCCGATCGGCAGCTGCATGAGGGGAACGAGCCCTTCATGGGCACGGTTCCAGACTCCCAAAAAAGAAGCCCGGCTGGAGCCGGGCTGGTGTCAATCGATGGAGGGGAATGAGCGGACACCCGATGCGGGGTGTCGAAGGGGCTGGGGCGTACCGGATCGGACATCCGCTCGGAGAATAGAACGCGGTGTTTCAAAGGTGGTTCCGAATGTATCGCAAGAATTTTGAGAAAGTCGAAAAAGCCGTAACCGTTTGAAAAAGGCCGACAATTCTGGTCGCTGGCGCAATAGTGCGGTCAGAAATCGTGGCGATACGGAAAGTTTTTTCGGGTTCCACGCGTCGGACCGCGTCAGAGGCGGGGCCGACGACCCCGAAATCCGCCGGTAAAGAGACTGACAAGCAGCAATACGACGAAAACGAGCAGGAGGATCTTTGCGATCTCGGCGGCCAGTCCCGCCAGCGCAAAGAAGCCGCACAATCCGGCGACCAGCGCCAGTACGAGAAAAATCAGTGCCCATTGCAGCATCGCTCTGCCCCGGTCGGGTTTCTGCCGCCCTTTAGCGGCGCAGGAACAGGGCTCCGAGCACCGCGCCGATGCCCAGCGAGAGAAGGCAGGCGATCAAGGGCTGATCGTGAACGGACTCCCGCAGCGAGCCGATATTGTCGCGCGTCCACTTCTCGATATCGCCATAGGCATCCTCGGCGGCATTCACCGCACTTCCCGCCGCCGCTCCCACTCCGTTCGCCAATTCGCGGGCGTCCTTGCGCAGGGCGTTCAGATCGGATCGCAGCGCATCCACCTGCGCAGCAATGTCCTGCACGTGCCTCTTTTTTCCTCTCAACACACGCATAGGTACCTCCGTTCGCCGCCTTCGCGCGCAACTCCAACGTGCGGATCGATTGCCGGTTCCTGGCGCGAAGCTCAAGCCGCCTTGCGCTTGATGGGATGGAAGAAAAGCGCCTGACCCACCGTCGCCTGCACGGTTTCGGGCAAAAAGGGCTTGGCGATGAGATAGGTCGGCTCGGGCCGCTCGCCCGTAAGAAGTTTCTCGGGATAGGCGGTCACGAAGATCACGGGAATATCGAAGCTGTCGAGAATCTCGCTCACCGCGTCGATGCCGGAGCCTCCCTCGCCGAGATTGATATCGGCGAGAATGAGCCCGGGCTTCGCCGAATGCGCGAGTTTCACGGCCTGATCCCGCGTTGCCGCGGTGCCCACGACCTCATGACCCAGCTCCGAGACGAGGTTCTCCAGGTCGAGCGCAATGATCGGTTCGTCTTCGATGATCAGCACCCGGGACACCAGCTCGGTCTCGATCGTGCGCTGGGCCTCGATGATGGAGCCCTCCACCTCTTCGGGCGATTCTCCGAGAATGGCGCCCGCTTCGTCGAGACTGAAGGACTCCACGGCCGTCAGAAGAAGCGCGGCGCGCCGCGAAGCCGAAAGGGCCAACAGACGTCCTTCGGGGTGGGCGGTGTCGTCCATCTGGGGCGTTGAGGTCTCGTAATGCTCGGAAGGGCTCGACCATATCTGGTGGAAAAGCCGATAGAGCGCGACGCGCGGCGGCAGGCTTTCGTTCAGGACGTGTTCGCCTGCGAGGAGCGCCGTCAGCGCCGCCCGCACATAGGCGTCTCCACTCTCCTGCGATCCCGTGAGCGCGCGGGCGTAACGCCGCAGATAGGGCAAATGCGGCGCGAGTGCATGGGTAACGTTCATGGGAACAGCTCCTTCGACACAGCCAGCCTCCTGAGCGGGAACGGCCATCAGGCACATAGAGTTCCCCGGGCTTCGGAACCTTTGACCCCCACTCGCGTTTGCGAGCCTGGGGCGGCGAACCGGAGTGTCGGCGGCCGGGTTCACCTTGTACGATCCACATCCGGGGTGGCACAAGTGGCGGCCGCGACTCACAAGCGGGGTTGGAAAATCGATTCCTTGGCACAAGAAGAAAATACCGACCGGGACAAGGCGCGCGGGATTCGGTCCCGTCAACGTGCGATCGGCCGCGAGTTGAGGCGCATGTACGACAACGTTGCGAAGGAGCCGGTGCCGGACGATTTCCTGGAACTCCTTCATAAAATAGACGGCGCCGGCGGCGAGGGGAGCAAGACGTCCACGTGACGGAGCCCAAACCCGTTCACGAGCCGCCCGGCAACGCGGACAGCGACTCCCAGTTCAAAGCCGACCTGCTGGAATTGATCCCCTTCCTGCGGGCATTCGCACGGTCGCTGTGCGGCAACCAGGAAACCGCCGACGATCTTGCGCAGGAAACCCTGGTCAAGGCCTGGCAGGCGCGCAGCATGTTCGCGCCGGGCACGAACCTCAAAGCGTGGCTCTTCACAATTCTGCGCAACCAGTTCTATTCGGATCGCCGTCGCGCCTGGCGTCAAACGCCCTGGGACCAGGATGCCGCCGAGCGGATTCCGGGCTCGAGTTCCGAGCAGTCGTGGGCGGCCGAGCTGTCGGACACCGCCCGCGCGCTTTCCCGGCTCTCCGACGAGCAGCGCGAGGCGCTGATCTTGGTCGGCGCGGGAGGATTTTCCTATGAAGATGCGGCCGCGATCTGCCGCTGCGCCGTGGGCACGGTCAAAAGCCGCGTCGCGCGCGCCCGCAAATCGCTGCTGGCCATACTTGAGGGCGAGGATCCCCTGCCGCAGGCCTCCCGTCCCGGCGAACGGGATGCGGCCGACGCAATCATGGCGGAGCTGGACCGACTCGCCCCTGAAGCCTCGCGCGGGCAGGGCGCGCGCCGGCGACCCAAAGACGGGACGTCGACCTAGCGTCATCAGCCGAATTCGCGGCATCGAGGATTGATTTCACCACGGCGACACGGAGAGTGGAGCATGATCCGTCATGCGGGAGCAGGTCACGCTCTTTCCTTGATGGTCGCGCAATTCAGCGGTCAGACGCTGTACACTTCACCCGATAGCGCTTTCGCACGCGCTCACGTTTTCCCGGCCAGATCGGGCACGACGTTCCGGTCCGGCATCTTCTGAAGCAGTCGAAGCGAACTGACAGCCGCTGCGGCGAGCGCAAACCCCGCGGCAGTGAAGAGCGCGTACTCCGTCGCGTTGCGTGCGATGCGTCCGAACAGAAGCGCCACCAGCGCGGCGCCCATCGTCTGGCCGAGGAGGCGCGCCGTGCCCAGCATGCCGCTGGCCCCGCCGCTGCGCGCGCGGGGCGCAGACCCGATCAGGGCGCGGTTGTTGGGCGACTGGAAAAATCCGAACCCCAGTCCGCATAGCGCCATGCGCCAGGCCACGTCGGCGAAATCGGGTCTCTGGGGAAGAAGAGCGAGCGCCACCAGCCCGGCGGCGAAAACCAGAAGACCGGCGCCGCCGAGCAGTCCCGCCGGATAGCGGTCCGCCAACCGTCCCGCGACCGGCGCAGCAACAGCGATGCCAAGCGGCCACGGCGTGATGAGGAGCCCCGTCTGCACCGCCGAATAGCCGAACTCCTGCTGCAGGTGGAACGGCAATGCCACGAAAGCCAGCATCTGCGCGGCGAAGGAACAGACCGACGTTGCGACCGAGAGCGCGAAGACCGGAATGCGCAGCAGGTCGACCGGAAACAGCGGCGCGGAGCGGCCCAGCTCGCGGCGCACGAGCAGGAAGCCGCACACCACCGCCAGCGTCAACTCAAGCGTGACAAGTCGCGACCCTTCGCCATGGCCGCCCGCGTAGTCGAAGCCATGCGCCGCGCGCGGTGTCTGCGGCAGCGCTCGCGCGCCGATGACGAGAGCGGCAATGCCGATCGGCACGTTGACCGCGAACAACCATGGCCACGCCGCAACGGAAAGGATGAGGCCTGCGATGGCAGGTCCGGCGGCGGCGGAGATGGCGACCACGAGCGTATTGATTCCGAGGCCGCGCCCGAGCAGCCGGTGGGGATAGATGAAGCGGATGAGCGCCGTGTTCACGCTCATGATCCCCGCCGCGCCGAATCCCTGCAGCACGCGCGCCACAGTAAGCGTCGCGAGGGTATGCGACTGGGCGCAGGCAAGAGACGCCAGTGTGAAGAGTGCGAGGCCCGCAAGATAGACGCGGCGGTAGCCGACGATGTCGCCCAGCGAGGCGAGCGGCAGCAGCGAGATGGTGATGGCGAGCTGATAGCCGTTCACCACCCAGATCGAATCCGCGGGATTGGCGTGCATCTCGCGCGCGATGGTGGGAAGCGCCACATTGGCAATGGCGCTGTCGAGCACCGACATGGTGATGCCGAGCGCCACGGTCGCGATCGCCCAATAGCGCTGCGGCAATGGCTGGCCGTCCGGGGCCTCGGTCATTGGTCACCCAACGCGCGCTCAAATATGCAATGCGTGGCCGAGCGTCCGCAGCGCGGTTTCGTGGAAGGCCTCGCCCAGCGTGGGATGCACATGGATGGTGCCGGCGATGTCCTCGAGACGTGCCCCCATCTCGAGCGCCAGCGCGAACTCGCCCGCAAGCTCGGACACGTGCGCGCCCACGGCCTGGATGCCGAGAATGCGATGATCGTCGCGGCGCGCCAGCACGCGCACGAAGCCCCCGTCATCGGCTGCATCCATCGACAGCGCGCGGCCGTTTGCGGAGAAAGGAAACATCGCTCCGACAGTATCGATGTTTCTTGCTGCCTCGTCGCCGGGTGCGAGACCCGCCGTGACGATTTCGGGCTCGGTGAAGCAAACCGCCGCAATCGCCACCGGATCGAAGCGCCGCCGGTGTCCGGCGATGATTTCGGCAACCATCTCGCCCTGCGCCATCGCCTTGTGCGCGAGCAAAGGCTCGCCCACCAGATCTCCGATCGCCCAGATGTCGCGCATGGAGGTCCGGCACTTGTCGTCGACGCGCACGAAGCGGCCCTGCATGTCGACCGCCATGTTCTCGATCCCCCAGCCTTCGGTGTTGGGCTTGCGTCCCACGGTGACGAGAATTTTGTCCGCGGACAGATGCTCGGTCTTGCCGTCCACTGTTTGAATTGCGAGCGCGTGGCCCCCTTTCTCCTTCACCAATCCCTTCGCAGTCGCGCCGAGGTGAATTGTCACGCCGGCGCGGTCGAGCCATTTCCTGACCGGCGCCGCCAGTTCCGCATCGAACAGCGGCAGGATGCGGTCGAGCGCTTCGACGATCGTCACTTGCGCTCCGAGCTTCCTGAAAGCGATGCCGAGTTCGAGGCCGATATAGCCGGCGCCGATGACGACAAGTTTTTGCGGAAGCGCATCGAGCGACAATGCTTCGCTCGACGAGATGACGGGTCCGCCGAAGGGCAGAAACGGCAGTTCCGTCGCGACAGACCCGTTGGCGAGGATCACATGCTCGGCAGTGATGGTGATCGCGCCGCTCTTGCACTCGACGACGCAGGTTTTTGCGTCCGAGAATCGCGCCCAGCCCGGTAGCACACGGACTTTCGCGCGCTTGCAGAGCGCGGCCACGCCGTTGCTGAGTTTGGTGACGATTCCCTCCTTCCAGCGCACGAGTTCGGGCATGTCGAGCGCGGGCGGCGAGGGGAGCGAGATGCCGTGGCGCCTTTTGCCCGAGGCGCGATCCATTGTTTCGAACTCGCCCGCCACATGGATCATCGCCTTGGAGGGAATGCAGCCGCGGATGAGGCAGGTCCCGCCGAGCCGGTCCGCTTCCACGAGCACCGTATCGAGTCCGAGCTGCCCCGCGCGGATCGCGGCCACATAGCCGCCCGGCCCGCCGCCGATAACGAGGACTTTGGCGGTGATCTTTTCCGTCATCAAATGAGCTGCGCCATTGATCTAACACCCATCCGTCATAGCCGCACCTTCACATACAATTGCAGATAGTCATTTTTTTTTGGATTGCTCGAACCCCATTGGTGAAGTTTGCTCTCACTCCATGAACAGCGTGGCAGGGTGCTCGAGCAGCGATTTGAGCCGCTGGATGAATTCCGCGGCGTCGTAGCCGTCGACCACGCGATGATCGAAGGAGGATGAGATGTTCATCATCCTGCGCACCACGATCTGGCCCTCGCGTACCACGGGGCGCGGGACGATCGCGTTGGGCCCGATGATGGCGACTTCCGGATGATTGATTACGGGCGTGGTGACGATCCCGCCCAGCGCGCCGAGGCTGGTGATGGTGATCGTCGAGCCCGTGAGATCCTCGCGCGACGCCTTGCCCTCGCGGGTGAGCGCCGCCACGCGCGCTACTTCCGCGGCAGCCTGCCAGATATCGAGCGCCTCGGCGTGGCGCACCACAGGAACGATCAAACCGTTCGCCGTCTGCGTCGCAATGCCGATATGGACGGCCGCGTGCCGATGTACGATTCCCGCTTCGTCGTCGAAGCGTGCGTTGATCTGCGGCCACGCGGGAAGCAGGCGCACCAATCCGCGCATGAGGAAGGGCAGCAGCGACAGTTTGGGCTGCTCGCGCGTGCGCGTCGCATTGAGATGGGCGCGCAGGGTCTCCAGCTCTGTCATGTCGACCTCTTCGACATAGGCAAAGTGGGGAATGCGGCGTTTGGCCTCCTGCATCTTCTCCGCGATCTTGCGGCGGAGGCCGATGACTTTGATCTCCTCGATGCCCTCGCGCGGCGCGTATCCGCCGCGCGCGGTTGCTGCACGCCCACCGGAGGCGACGTAGGCATCGAGGTCGGCGTGCTCGATCCGCCCTGCCGGCCCGGTGCCCGGCACGAATTGCAGCAGAACGCCAATTTCCTCGGCACGCCGTCGCACCGCGGGCGATGCCAGGGGCTTTGTTCCGTCCGCTCTTGTTGCGAAGGCAGGAGACGGAGCAGCTTTCGCCGCTGGCCCCTCACTCCGTACCTCTTTTCCGGAAGGGGAGGAGAGGGAGGTTTTTTTCGCGTCGACTGCGCTGCTCTTTTTCTCCGGTTTTTCTTTTTCTTCCCCTCCCGCCCCCTGGGGGCGAGGGCCGGGGTGAGGGGGCTTTTCCGCGGGCGCGTTGCCGGCGCCTTCGATGTCCAGCTCGACGAGGGGCGCGCCGACCGGAGCCATCTCTCCCGGCGCGCCGTGCAGCGAGACAACGACTCCGGTGACGGGCGACGTCATCTCAACGGTGGCCTTGTCGGTCATCACATCGACGAGTTGCTGGTCCTCTTCGATCCGGTCGCCGACCTTCACATGCCAAGCCACGATCTCGGCTTCGGCCGTTCCTTCGCCCACATCCGGCAGCTTGAAGACGTAGCGTCCCATCTCAGGCCCCCATCGTCCGGCGCATGGCCTCGACGAGGCGCGCGGGTCCCGGAAAATATTGCCATTCGAAGGCGTGCGGATAGGGCGTGTCCCAGCCGGTCACGCGCTCGATCGGCGCTTCGAGGTGATAGAAACAGTTCTCCTGCACGAGCGCGGACAGTTCCGCGCCGAAGCCGCTGGTGCGCGTCGCTTCGTGCACGATCACGCAGCGCCCCGTCTTCTCCACCGACTGCACGATGGTCTCGACATCGAGCGGCACGAGCGTCCGCAGGTCGATCACTTCCGCGTCGATGCCGCTCTCTTTGGCGGCGGCAATCCCCACATGCACCATCGTGCCATAGGCAAGCAAAGTGAGATCGCCTCCCTCCCGCATCACTTTCGCCTTGCCGAGCGGCACGGTGTAATAATCGGCCGGAACCTCGCTCGCCGGATGCCGCGACCACGGCGAGACCGCGCTTTCGTGATGCCCGTCGAAGGGCCCGTTGTAGATTCGTTTCGGCTCGAGAAAAATCACCGGGTCGTCGTCCTCGATGGCGCTGATCAGCAGTCCCTTCGCGTCGTAAGGCGTAGACGGGATCACCGTCTTCAATCCCGCGACGTGGGCGAACAGCGCCTCGGGACTCTGACTGTGGGTCTGGCCGCCGAAAATGCCGCCGCCATAGGGCGTGCGCAAAGTGATCGGCGCCCAGAAATCGCTCGCGGAGCGGTAGCGCAGCCGCGCGGCTTCCGAGACGATCTGGTCGAAGGCGGGATAAATGTAATCGGCGAACTGGATCTCGACGACCGGACGCAGCCCATAGGCGCCCATGCCGATCGCCGCGGCAACGATTCCGCCTTCTCCGATCGGCGTGTCGAAACAGCGCGTGAGTCCGTATTTCTTCTGTAGTCCGTCGGTGGCACGGAACACGCCGCCGAAATATCCCACATCCTCGCCGAACACGAGCACGTCGGGATCGCGCGCCATCATCACGTCCATGGCGGAGTTGAGCGCCTGGATCATGTTCATCGTGGCCATGCTCAGACTCCCACTTGCTGGCGCTGGCGGTGCAGATGCGGCGGCACGTCCTTGTACACGTCTTCGAACATCGTCTTCACGCTGACGACGGAGCCCGCGCCCAGCGTGCCGAAGCTCTCGGCCTCGCGGTTGGCGGCGCGAACCTGTTCGACTGCTTCTTTCTCGGCGTGGCCGTGATCGGCATCGCTCCATTCGCCGATGGCGGTCAGATGCTGCCGGAGCCTCGCGACGGGATCGCCGAGCGGCCACGCCTTTGCCTCGTCGGCGGGGCGATAGCGCGCGGGATCGTCGCTGGTGGAATGGCCTTCGGCGCGATAGGTGAAGAGCTCGATCACGGTGGCGCCGAGATTGGCGCGCGCGCGTTCCGCCGCCCATTGCGTGGCGGCATAGACCGCGAGGAAATCATTGCCGTCGACGCGCAGGCCCGGGAGTCCATAACCGATCGCGCGCGCGGCAAAGGTCGTCTGCTCGCCGCCCGCAATACCCTGGAAGCTCGAAATCGCCCATTGATTGTTGACGATGTTGAGGATCACCGGCGCGCGATAGACGGAAGCGAAGGTCAGCGCGTGGTGGAAATCGCCTTCCGCGGTCGAGCCTTCGCCGATCCACGTCGCGGCGATCCGGTCGTCGCCCTTGTAGGCCGACGCCATCGCCCAACCCACCGCCTGGCTGAACTGCGTGCCGAGATTGCCCGAGATGGTGAAGAAGCCGAATTCGCGGCTGGAATACATGATCGGCAGCTGGCGGCCCTTCAGCGGATCGCGCACATTCGAATAGACTTGGCACATCATCTCGACGAGCGGATAGCCGCGCGCGATCAACAGGCCCTGCTGGCGATAGCTTGGAAAGCACATGTCGTTGCGGTCGAGCGCCGCGGCCTGGGCGATCGAGATGGCCTCCTCGCCCGTGCACTTCATGTAGAACGAGGTCTTGCCCTGGCGCTGCGCTCGGAACATGCGGTCGTCATATGCGCGGGTGAGCACCATCATTTTAAGGCCCCTGCGCAGCGTCTCCGCGTCGAGGCGGGGATTCCAGGGACCGAGCGCGCGACCTTGCCCGTCGAGCACGCGGATCAGCGTATAGGCGAGATCCGAAATTTCGCGGGCCGGCGCGTTTTCGTCGGGGCGCTTCGCCGCGCCGGCTTCGGCAATTTGCAGCCCGCGGAAATCTGGGCTGTCTCCCGGGCGCGCCGCCGGCACCGGAATATGCAGGGAGAGTTTCTGTCGGTTGGTCATGAAGGCCTCGGAGAAGCGGCGGCGCGTGCGGTCGGAACAGCGGGTCTGGCAGCGGTCGCAGATATCGTCGCGCCGCTCGCGGCGTCAAGCAAGGATCAGCGGGCGAACGGCGCCGCGAGGCGCAGATCGGCGACGAACCGAGCGTATTCGCGTTCCCGGTCGGCTTCCTCGACGCGCAGAAGATAGGACGGATGCACGGTGATCATGGCCCTGGCGTCAGCATCCAGTTAAGGATGCGGCCGCGGCTCTTCCCGATCGTCATCGGCTTGCCGAACAAGGCGCGGGCGGCGGTGGCTCCCAGCGCCACGATCAGTGCGGGCTTCACGATCTCGCGCTCGCGCGCGAGCCAGGGATGGCAGGCCTTGATCTCGGCCGTGTCGGGCTTCTGGTGCAGGCGGACTTTGCCGCGCCTCGCGAATTTGAAATGCTTCACCGCGTTGGTGACATAGGCCTTGTCGCGCGCGATGCCCGCCTCTTCGAGCGCGCGGTCGAGCATGCCGCCTGCCGGACCGACGAAAGGCCTGCCGGCGCGATCTTCCTTGTCGCCCGGCTGTTCGCCCACCAGCATCAGCGGAGCGCGGACCGGTCCCTCTCCGAACACGGTCTGCGTCGCGTCCCGCCACAGATCGCAGGCGTGGCAGGTTTTCGCCTCCTCGCGGGTGGCGTCCCATTCGGAAATCGCATCACGGGATTTGGTGGGAGCAGGTCGGTTCATGCTCCAATTCTAATGGGCGATCGCCGGCCGGGTTCCGTGCGCGCATCGCAGCGCGTGCGAGCAGCGCAGTGTTCGGGCTAACATCGCGGACCCGGGCGGCCGGGGAGTCATGCCAATCGTCCCGGCGCGACGATACGACGGGTGAGTTCATGGCGCAGAGGAAAGATGGTGAGAAGTTCAAGGGCGTGCGGCGCGAGAAGGGCTAGGAGTCGTCCATCACATTCGAGGCGGACAAAGTGCCCGTGAATACCCTCCTGCTGTTCCCGGGCGCCGTTGTGCGAGACCCGGGCGTCGAGGCCTGGTTCTCCCTGCCGGATCGCGAGTTGCGACGGATGGCGCAGCCTTGGTTTGAGCGCATGCGCGGCTGCGGGAAGGACGTCCGCGAACTTCTGCACGACGGCCGTCCGACTGCGTGTGTGGGAGACGCGGCGTTCGGGTATGTCGAAGCCTTCACTGCTCATGCGAATGTCGGCTTCTTCTGCGGGGCGGCGCTCGACGACCCTGCCGGGCTCCTGGAAGGGGCCGCCAAGCGCATGCGGCACGTGAAGCTCCGTTGGGGCCAACGCGTGAACGAAGCTGCATTGGGAGAGCTTATCGCGGCCGCATATCGCGACATCAGGTTGCGCCTCGGCTCCGCGGAATGATTTGTGGCTTTGTACCATGGTCGGGCAACTTCGCCGCGTGGCGAAGGCGAGCAGACCGAAGGAGCCTGGACCATGTACATCGCGGGTCTCGTAATCCCCGTGCCGGCGGAAAAGATGGAGGCCTATCGCAAATGGGCGGAGAACGGGGCGCAGATCTTCAAGGAATATGGCTGCCTGGAAATCGTCGAGTGTTGGGAGGACAACGTTCCCGACGGCAAACAGACGGATTTCCGCCGCGCAGTCGCCGCGAAAGAGGGTGAGAAGATCGTCTTCACGTGGCAAATCTGGCCCGACAAGGCGAGCTTCTATATCGCCGAGGAGAAATTGCATCGGGACAAGCGCCTCGACTCCGCCGGGGCGCCGCCGTTTGACGCGAAGCGCCTTATTCTGGGCTGCTTCGAGCCGATCTTCTCCATGGGCAGGGTGGATATTCGCTCACTTCAGGAGGGAGGGCCGACGCGGGAGAGCCCTCCCGGCTGAGATGGACGGCACGTGGTTGGTTCACGAACACGCCTGTGTGCCGATGACCAACAAATCTATCTGCTGACCTTGGTGGTGGAGGAAGAGAGCCTGCCCCGCAAAACGCGAGTATCGCCCAAGCTGAAACGCCGTGCCCCAGCTCGGGCGCCCACGGGCCGCCAAAACGCCCGCAAATCGGCGACAGCTCAAACTGCTGAGAGGCAGAGTATCGGACTCTGATTCCAAAATCTTCGCGGCGGAAGGCAGACCGCGTTGACCTGTTCGGCAACCTCGCAGGTACGTGCGCCAGCGTCAAAAACCGCTAAGATCGTGTCTCGGATCGTGAAGGCGGACGGGCGTGATCATCTCCCGGCTACTCCGTATACGAGGCGTCCGATGGAAGACCTTGAGGAACCGCGAGAAGCATTCGGAGCGAAAGTCGTGCGCGATTGGCGTGCCGCTCGCCTGACTGAAGCGAGGCGGGAGTATGCCGACATCATGAACCGATTGTGGGCCGGCAATGGCGCGGGGGCGGTGGTCAGTATCTCGTTGGTCGCCGAAGCCGCCCACTACGGCAGGCTTGCTCCATTCTGGTGGCTGGCCTCTCCGACAGCGTTCATCGTTGGTCTGTTAATGCTATGCGTCGGGAGCATTATACGGCTGTGGGACCTCAGGAGAATTGTTCAAGATCTAGAGCAGGCTGAGGGTGTGTTGGATGTTCATGTCGGCACCATAAGGTGGCCCTCCCATGATGCTGGCCTCCATGGGCGGGACGCGCGCACAGTGTGTGGTGGCTTGGCGGCGCTGATGTTCGTTGTGGGTACAGTCATTGGCCTAGTTGCAATTTACGAGGTTTCCTTCTCCCCGCGATGAAGCTTACCGTTTCCTTCGCAGGAACAGCCTACGGAGACATCGAATGGCGGAACCTGAGACACCCGACGAGATCGCGGCGCGACTTCTTGAGAACGATGACCGTCGTTTAAGAACTCCCATAATGTTGGCGTCACTATCGCTTACATATGAAGGTGACGAAGAATACGCGGCGGCGGAAACGTATTTCGACGAACTTCTAACAGCGTACAGAGATGAAGTGCGTCTTCGGAAAAAACTGGAGCGCGAGGCCAGCACTGGTCTCTATTTGAGCGGGGCAAGAGCCACTCTGGACGAAAACAGGCGAGTAGACCTGTTCAATTCGCGTCGCAGAGAGTGGCAGTTCACCCGTAGAGAGTTGGAGGAGAAATCAGATGCAGCCTCGAAGTTGGCAAGTCGATATTTTTTGTACCAGATCGCAGGAGCGACAACACTTCTGACTGCGGTTGCGGTAGTCGCGTTGTTCTTCTGGCGAGCCCGCTCATTCTACTATGAAGCCGGACAGGCGGCACTGTGGCTCGCCGGCGGTGCAATAGTCTTGTCTCCGCTATTCGTGTTGGACTTCCGAGCTAGAGAACATGCCGCGCTCGCCGACAGGAAGCGATGGGCAAAAATGCTTGATGCGGGGGTTGAACGCGAGGGCACGGTATCTGGCTGAGCCACAGAGGAGCGCAGCGATTTTTTGGCGTGATTGCTTAGGTCGCGCGGCGACTTGCTAATGCGTACTGATCGGGGCCTCTTTGGTCGTCGCGGCACGTTGGAAAACCGGGTCAGACACCGATAAACCGCAAGCGCCGAGCCGCGATGCCCCTTCCGCTTGCTGGTGGACCCTACATCGCCCGCGGGATGCGAAACGCATCGACCGAACAGAGCATTCGGCGAACTGAAACAAACATCGCCATTCTTCGGTTCGAGGAAATAGACCTACCCGCACGTTCCGATGGTCTCCCCGCTCTCCGATGGGAGCTTCGGGAGACACGCGTCGATGCAATTGATTTGGTGGTCTGCCGCCCGACGCCGCGCAGCAGCGAAGGATTTGGCGGAGCCGGAGGGATTCGAACCCTCGATACGGGTTTAAGCCGTATAACGGTTTAGCAAACCGCCGCCTTCAGCCTCTCGGCCACAGCTCCGCTGGGGAATTCCAACATCAGGCTGTTGGAATTCAATCTTTTTGGCCCTTTCTGTTCCGGGGGGCAAGCCTCTTTTCCTGAATGGCCCCCACCGACCGGGTATCCGGGGTGGACCTATTGCAAAGCTGCCGTCCGGGTCGAGTGGCGCGAGAACCCCTGGAGTTCATCGACCTTCCCGCAACACGCCCCTGACGGAACAATCGTCCGCAACGGCTGCGATGGGGGAGGTTTCCGAAAGCCCCGACATCTTGTGCACCTGTCCGTCCCCAGGGACTTCGCGGGCGCGCCTGGCTTCCACCTTCTGCCGATCGGGTCACGCGTGAATGGCGGCGTGTGTGACGGCTTCCGCCAGTTGCACCTGACATCGAGGACGAGACCAAAGACTTCGATTCGCTCTTGAAACATTCAAATTGCGACCCGTCGCGGATCCGGGCCCGGTTCCAAATGGCGGCCGTGGCGCAGGCCGATTTGCCGGTTCGCTCTTGTTTCGGTTTTGCGCAGGACCCGCGCGCACGAACGAGGCCCGCGAGGGCGCGGGAATTGGACTATCCCGGGCGCGACACCGCATGTTAGCTTTCCGGCCTGGGAAGTTGAGGCCGCATCCGGCCCATGACCGGGACGAGGGCAACTGGCCAGGACATCCATTGGCGGGAGATCAGCTTGCGACGGAGTAATGAAATGACCGAGAATCGAACCAGCCACGCGCGACGGAATCCGGGGCGCGAGAACGGAAGCGCGCGCCGCGTCATGGCCTGGGCGCTGATGCTGTGCGGGCTTGGCGTTTTCGCCGGCGCGGCCGCTGGACAGACAGGCGCCGCGGCACAGACAGGCTATGTCGGTATTCTGGGGGGCGGCCCGGTTTACAAGCACATCCCTAAAAATATCAAAGAACTCAAGAAATCTGGCTTCAATGAACTGATCGTCTGGAGCGTCGAGGTCAACAGCACGGGCGATCTGAACCTGAACGGCGAATTTCCGCTGACATCGGCGGGCGCCTATATCGGCAATCAAACATATCCCGATTTTCCCGCCGATCTGGCGAGGATTAAGCAGGGCACCGTCACGCGCGTCACCCTGAGCATCGGATCGTCCAACTTTGGCGACTGGGAGGACATCAAAGCGCTGGTGGATTCGCAGGGCACCGGAAGGAAAAGCATTCTCTACAAGGATTTCGCCGCGCTGAAGGCGGCGCTGCCGATCGACGCGATCGATTTCGACGACGAGAATGGCTATGATGCGCCTTCAACGATCAAATTCGCGGTGATGCTGGGGAAGCTTGGCTATCACGTCACCATGAACCCCTACACCAATTCCTCCTACTGGACGTCGGTGGTGTCGCAGATCAACACCGAGCGCGCCGATACGGTGGACGGCATTCATTTGCAGACCTTTGCCGGAGGAGAGGGCAACAATCCCTGCTCGGGCTGGGATTTCGGCAGCGTGCCGGTTTATCCCGGCATATCGGACCAGCCCTCGGCGCCGCCCTATCTGACGCCGGCGCAGACAAAGACCGCAATGCAGAACTGGCATTCGCAATGCGGCATCACAGGCGGCTGGGTGTGGATATTCGATCAGATCGCGGGCACCAAAGAGGTGCGCCAATACGCCCACGCGATCATCGGCGGCGTTGGCGGAGCGGCCAGGTAGCCGCGTTGCAGACCGGCGATTTCTGAGCGAGGCCGGCCCGGCCAATTGTTGGTCCACGTCGAAGCCTGACGCTTCGCTCGAGGCGTAGCGGCCAGCCGGGAGCTGCGCTCTTTCGTCTGGACGCCTCCTGGAACGCGCGCGCCACACGCCAGTTCCGGCCTGGGCCGACTTGTGCACTCACCGTCTATGCTTCATCCCGGCGGCGATGCGTTGCGCCAGAAGGCCTACTCCCTTGTAAGCCCAGCTTGACGGGAGCAGCATCGGGTGCCGGCCAGGGGACGAGGGCTGGCGAAGACGAAGCCTGAACGGAGGAATCCGCCATGCAAGTCAGACATATCCTGCACGAAAAGGGGCGCGAGGTTGTGACGATCGGAAGCGACGCGACGCTTTCCGAGACCGCGGACCTGCTTGCGCGCCGCCATATCGGGGCCGTGGTGGTGACGGATCGCAGCGGCGGTCTTTCGGGCATTCTTTCCGAGCGCGACATCGTCCGGGCCATCGCCCAGCATGGTGCAGAGGCTCTGGCCCAGAGCGTTGCCGGTCACATGACGCTGAGCGTCTCCATCTGTTCGGAAGCCACGACCGTCGACGATCTGATGGAGACGATGACCCGTGGCCGCTTCCGGCACATACCCGTGGTGGAGGATGGCAGGCTGTGCGGAATCATCTCGATCGGAGATGTCGTGAAGACGCGGATCGCCGAGACGGTGCGGGAAGCGGAATCGCTGCGGGAATACATTACCGCAGGTTGACGCGGGAGGTTGTTCGGGCTGTCCGAACCCAACCAGGCGGGGGCAGACAGTTACTTCCGCCGGATCGCGAGCCACCCGGAACTTGCCTTTTCATTGTTCTTGGGGAACGGGGGCAAAAGGGCCGCGTTCACTACGCGACCCTGAGGCGACGCGCCTCTCGGCGGAAATTAACCGGGAAGGAAACGCATCATGAGATGCAAACCGATCTTGCTGGGCGGCGCCATTGCGATCGCACTGGCCGGCACGGCCGCGACCACAGGCTTCGCGCAAACGACCGCACCCAGCACGGACCAGGCGAGTCCGAACCAGAGCTCTGCCCAACCGCCCGCTTCGTCAGACCAGTCTGCGGACAAGCCCGCGGCCACCCACCGTATGCACCATCGCCACCACATGAAACGTCATGGGACTATGGCGAATTCGGAGGCCTCGACGCCTTCCGAAAAAGACGCCACCCGCAACCTCAATCAACAGCAGCTGAGCGCCGCCGGAAATCAGGGCGGAATGAGTCCCGCGGGCTACAATTCGCCCGCGAACGGCGCCCAGACCGGAAACGGCATGCCGATGCAGCAACAGAACGACACAGGCATGCAGCCGCAGAACGGTATGAGCGCGCGGCCACAGAACAGCACGGGCGAGACGGGTCCGTCGACGATGAGCGCGCCCGGGGCTATGGGGCCTGCCGGCTCGCAGGGCAACCCCACAACGCCGACCGACCAGAACGGGCCAACGCCTCCCGCCGGCACCAACCCTCCTGGACCCAGCCAGTAGAAATCAATCCCTTATTGCCGCACTTGTTGAAGCGAGGGGGCGAGAGCCTGCCTCGCTTTCTTTTTTGCCCGCGGAAAAGGCGGAGCAACTTGCCGCGGCCCGGCACGTTCAGACCATGGGCAACGCGTGTCGGAGCAAAGGGAGAGCGGAGATGAAGCAGAAATCGTTCGGCCGCCACGCGGCAGCCTTTGTTGCGATCGCATGTTTCGCCACCACCTGCACGTTGCTGTCAACCTTGGCCGCAGGCGCGCAGGCGGGCGCCGGAGCAGCAGCGCCGAGCGGAGCTCCGGGCGCAGTAGGAGCGCCGGGCGCCATGCCCGGTTCAGGCACGGCGACCGTTCCGGGCGGAAGCCTTCCCTCCCAGGCCACCAGCCCCGGCCACCCGGGGACCACGCCGGGAACCACGACACCGGCGCCTTATACTCCCGGGGGATCGCCTCCAACGCCAGGCGCGCCGGGCACCGGAACCATCGGCACCACAAACTGCGCGCCTTCCACAACCGCGGCCGGCGGTTGTTCTCCCGGAACGGCGCCGCCCAGCAACAGCCCCAATACGCCCCCCGAAACCGCCTATCCGCTCTCGCCTCCGGGAACCAACGGCCCGCATTGACCCCCCCCGCGCAGTGATCCGCAGGCCGGAACTGGCGAACTCGGCTTGGCGTTTTCGATGGTGAGGGCAAACGATGGAGACACAAATGAACATTCGCGCAGCCATTCTTTCCGGAGTCGCCGCGGCGGCCCTGGCGGGCACAGTGGCCTTTGCCCAATCCGACACCGATTCGCGTTACGGCAACGGGCCGCAGCAATCCACGCCAACCGAAATGCAGCAGACGGATTCGCTTAATCGGCAGTCGGTGAACGGCCAGGACATGGACGGTCCGGACCAGGCGCAGACGGTGTCGCCGCAATCGCGCTACGACGACCAGCAGCAGCAGTACCAGAATCAGGTGCAGCAATATCAGGATCAGCGGCAGCAATACCGCGCCGACAGCGAGGATTATTCGCAGAATCTGCGAGCCTACGACCTGGCCAAATACGACTGGTACTACCCTCAGGCTTACACATACCGGTATGGCGGCGAGTCCGGCCTGCAGCCGCTCTACCTGATTGCCGAGCCCAGCCAGCAGCTGGCGCAAGTGCCCGTGGAAGGGCCGGGCGGTACGTGGGTCGGGCGGGTGCGCAATGTCGAAATCGGACCGGACGGCCGGCCGGCGCGCGTGGAAATCGCCCTGAACCGGCGCGTTTCGGTGTGGGTCCACCCCGGCGATCTGCGCCTCGATCCGGACGAACACATCCTCTACACGGATCTGACGCGCGGTGAGCTCTGGGGCATGCCGGGCGCCACCGTCGTAAGCGGACCTTCATAGGCGAGATCCGTTCACCATTTCCGTCAGTGAATTGCTTCACCCGGCCCTGCAAAAAGGGCCGGGTGACGCGCGCGCTTTTGGCTACAACGGCGCGGCGAGAGGGGCTGAACCTTCGTAGGCCCACCCACGCCACCGCGCGACACGATTGGTTCGTGCGTCCGCTCGCTGGAATCCCGAATGAAAGCCATGTATGTTCTTCGATAACGGGTGGGGCTTTCCGGTCGCGCGCGCGAATCTACATCGCATCGGCATCGAACCGCGGGGCCGCTTCTACATCCGGGGCTCGGGCTGCCTCGTTGCCGCAAAAAGGGCACGCCCTTCGCTAGGATCGTTTGGTAACAGAGTAAAACGGAATGCAGGGGGACATCGCAGGGCTGAGAAGCGTCTTTTCCGTAAGCCAGCCGCGCTCGGGACATCACGCTTTCGTCACGGCACTTCGCGCCGCGCTCGGACCCCACCTTCGTTACTGCGAATCTTACAAAGTCGCGGGGTGCTGTAAGCGCATACCGTGTGAGCGGCTGCGGGAATACGAATTCAGAGGCGCCACTGTCTTCGTGCAGAAAAGCCACGACTTCCAACTGACCGATCCGGTTTCCGTCGACAGCGACCTGATCCTGGTGCAGACGCGCGACCCGACCTTAAGGTCCCTGTCTAACTACGAACTCGCCCTCCGCGCGCGCAAGATCGAACATACGCCCGAGCACCTGGCGTACTATCTGGCGCGCGAAGCGCTTTATGACGTGCGCTTCCATGAAAAATGGATCAAGCCGGCACGCCCGCACGTTCAGGTCGTTCACTATGAGGATTTGCTGCGATCGCCTGAAGCGATCTACCGAGATTTTTTTGCGCGATTGAATCTCGAGACAACGCAGGACGAAATCGATCGTATTCTGGAATCGCTTGGAACCCAACCCGGAAAGGGCATTCCGTTCACTCCGAGAAAGATGGAAACAAGCAAATATTTCGACAAGGACTTGCACCGACAATTTCTCGGCGTGCTGGCGTCGGAGGCGGACAATCTGGGTTATGAGCCCTGGGACGATGCCACTCCCGTTGAAGGAGTGGTGGGGCCGATTTATCGAGCGCTCCGCGCGAGGCGCAGGGGCGAGTATGCCGAAGTCATTGTGGCGCTCGAATCGCTCGAAATTGCAAAAATGTGGCGTGGCGTGCGCAGGTTAAAGGCGGAGGCTCTGGCTCACACGTCCGGGCCCGGCGCAGGTCGCGGTATCCTGAAAAATCTGTTGAAAAAGGATCCCGATTTTCTCCCCGGCTATTTGGCGCTTGCAACGGCCTATTCCAAATCGGGCGAGAAGGAGCAGTATCGAGCCACGATTCAGGCGGCGATCGACAACACGGGCGATATCACCAGAATTCGGCGCTATCTTTCACAAAGGAAAGACATCGAACTTCTGGAGTCGCTGCCCGAGGCGGGGGAAACCCCCAACGACGCCACTGTTTCTCCGCAGGAGGTCTTGGCTGCGTTTCGTTGGCTGGTCGGCCGGGAACCCAAACCGGAACGTCTCGCTGTCCTGCACAGTCGCTGCCGCCGGCGCGACGCCATACGCGCGGTCATTTTGCGCTCGCACGACTTCAAGGGTTTTTTCGAACGCCATGCAGACCTTCCAATCGAGAAATGGCGGCGCAAAGGGGCGTCGGCCGAACCGGTCTCGGCCGACGATGTCAGAGAAGGATTTTGGATTATATTGGGCCGCGAAGCTGACGACGAGGCGGTGGCGTCGCACCTGCATTTGCGCTCCCGCAATGAACTGAGATACGAACTACTTACCTCGGCAGAGTTTCGTTCCAGTTTCGCCCAATTGAAGGACGAGGAGACTTCGTCCGACGACGGGGATTGAACGTGAAATTTTCAGTCAACCATGAGCGGGTCAGAAACGCACGTTTTTGCCAAAACCAAAGGGCGCGGAAATGTTGCGCTGTGCGGCGGGCGCAACGTTG
>Ga0182024_10002889_pt1 | contig 41797 bp, 39 predicted proteins | sample P32metaG_FD_120480 | JGI IMG/M metagenome (GOLD analysis project Ga0182024, IMG submission 120480) | Permafrost microbial communities from Stordalen Mire, Sweden - P3-2 metaG (Illumina Assembly) | ecosystem: Environmental > Terrestrial > Soil > Wetlands > Permafrost | place: Sweden: Stordalen... | reverse complement strand
GGTTTGGCGATCGCGTGCGCATTAAGCTTCATGCTCGTGCTGGGATTGAGCAGCGGCGCGCGCGGCGCGAGTAACATGCGCGCCCCGAGTACCGTGGGCGTTGAGATGGGGACGCTGCCGGTTGAATTCGCACCCACAGTGCCTGCACGACCGCTCGCGGGCGCGCCTCGCATCGATGATGGTGTGTGGTCGCAAGCTAAACTCGCCCAGACCGCGGGCGCGCGACCTTCGCATGCGCTTCGCCGGATCGCCGCCGGACCGAATCACATCATGCTTGCGCATCTCGAAGAGGAGAGCGTTCCGGCGGCGGAAAATCCGGGTGCCCCCATTTTCGGCACTAGCGTGCCCGCGAGCAATCCCAGCCCGTCGGGGGATTGGGAACGAGCGCCTTCGGGCGGCTCGCCCCCATCATCGGTAGCTTCCGGGCCTGCGGCGAACCCCGCAGGCGCCGCAGGCCCAGGTGCGGTAGCGCCGGACGCAGACGCATCAGGCGCTGCTCCTGAGACGGGCGGTGGGACGACCACGGCCCCGGTCACCCAATCGACAAGCTCCGCTTCTGAGGTGAGCGATAACGCCGCGATGAAGCCGCAGGCGCAACCAGCGGCGGCGCTCGCGACCGTCGCGAGCGTGCAGAAGGCGCCGGCGGATGCGAATAATTCTGCGAGCGGTGCCGGGACTGGTAGCACCGGAACTGGCAGTACCATGCCGGGTATCGCGGGAGATCAAGATGCCAACGCAGGACCGCCTCCGGCGCTCGATCTCGGTGCTATGCAGAGCGTCCCTGACCTGGCGGAAGTATCGCTGGGAGGAGAAATCAAGAAGGCTGAGACGCCGGCGCGAGCGGCGGCGCTGCGAGTAACAGAGCAGGCACGCGTGGAACTCGCCGCAGACAAAATCGATGATGCGCTACGCGACCTGGGCCGCGCGGTCTCGATCGATCCGGGTAATCCATTTGAGTATTTCTACCTGGGTCGCTCCTATATCGCGCGGCACAACTACGCGCAGGCATTGACGTTTTTCAAACGGGCCGAGATCGGCTTCCGCGCGCGACCGGATTGGCTGGGCGAGACGGTCGCATTCGAAGGCGTCTGCTACGAGGAACTCGGCCAGACCACCGATGCGGGGCTGGCTTATAAGCGCGCTCTCGGAGCGGCGCCCAACAACCTCATGGCGCGGGTAGGCTTCTCGCGCCGGAGCGACGATCTACCGCCGCCCGCGGCCACCGCCGAGGCGTCCACGGAACCTGCAGCTGAGGGGCCGGCCGGTGAAGCGTTACCCCCGCCCGAAAATCCAGCGGTGGAACCTGCGCCGACGGAAGGTCCGCCCCCGCCGCCACCTGCCGCCATCGCACCGGACGGTGGTGCGGATAAAGTTCCTGCCGGAGACAATCGACCTAACCAGGATCAACCTAGCGGTGATCAGCCGGACTAGCCTTGACCGGATTGACGTTGGCGGCCGAATCAATTGTGGGAACCGGATTAGCCTTGGACAGGCTGGGTTAAAGTTGAACAGCCCGATTAACACCGGACTAGGCGAGGCTAATCTAGTGACCTGTGATAGTGAATTTGTTCGAGATGAGGCAGACGAGCGCAGACCATGGCCGGATCGGGATAAGACCAGCGATCTGGAAGAACTCGTCGGCAAACCCCACGCACAGAGGGCTCTAATGAATTGTCCACTACCGAATCGCCTGATACAGACCACTGGTTGGCTAGCCGGATTCACATTGGCCACCGGACTAGGCGCGGGCAGACGGAATAAGTTGGGCGGCCGGATTGAGTTAGGCAATCGATTTAACATTCGCGTCATCCGCCGCTAGTGTGAAGTCGCACCGGCACATCCATGCTCATACTCGGAATCGAATCGTCATGTGACGACGCGGCCGCGGCGGTGCTCGAAAGCGATCGCCCCGGGGTCGCAGTCGTGCGCGCCAGCGCGGTCGCGAATCAAGACGATATCCATCGCGCGTACGGCGGTATCGTACCGGAGCTAGCCGCGCGTAATCACGTGATTACGATACTGCCGGTGATCGAGCGCGCACTTGCCGGAGCGGGAGTCGCACTCGGCGACATCGACGGTATCGCGGTGACGCGCGGGCCTGGACTGGTCGGATCGCTGCTGGTCGGCCTGATGTGCGCAAAGGGGCTGGCACAGGCGGCGGGAATCGCGCTGGTCGGGGTGAACCATATCGAGGGCCATCTGCTGGCACCGCTGATCGAACACGAAATCGCGATGCCGTACCTGGCGCTGGTGGTTTCGGGTGGGCATACCGCCATTTTCGCGGTCGAGGATTTCGGGCGGTATCGGCGTCTGGGCTCGACCCGCGACGACGCGGCGGGCGAGGCTTTCGACAAGGTCGCGAAGCTGATGGGATTGGGCTATCCGGGCGGCAAGATTATCGACGAGCTGTCGCGGAGTGGGGTTCGCGATCGGGTGAAAATTACGCGCGCGCGGGTGAAAAATGCACCCCTTGACTTCAGCTTCAGCGGGGTCAAGACCGCGGTCGCACTGTACCTCGCGAGCGCGGACGGCGCGGCGACCGCGGCCGAAGACCTCGCGGCGAGCTTTCAGGAGGCGGTGGTCGAGATGTTGATACGGCCGACGATGGCGGCGGCGCGAGAACTCGACGCTTCGACGATCGCACTGACAGGCGGTGTCGCGGCGAACTCGCGGCTGCGCGAACGGCTGACCTACGCGGCAGAGTCCGAAGGTCGGCGTCTGGTGGCGCCATCGTTCAGATATTGCACCGACAACGCTGCGATGATCGCGATAGCGGGCAGCTACCGTCTGCTCCGTGGCGAACGCGACCCATTGACGATCGATGCCGAGGCCAACCTCGCACTGTGACGCGCGCGCGCGAAACGTACGGCGGGGCCGGTGTAGCTGATCAGGTCGGTAAGTTGCGGCCGACGGGCGCGCTCGCAATAGCCGGAGTACGTCCGCATAAATCGAAGGGGCAGAACTTCCTGGTGCAGCCGCGGGTAGCCGATCGGATCGTCGATGCGGCGGAAATCGCAATCGGCGACGACGTTATAGAAATCGGTCCTGGCCTTGGCATCCTCAGCGAACGTATCGCCGAGAGGCCCGTGCGCCGCTTAATTCTGATCGAACTGGACGAACGGCTGGCGGCCCAGTTAAGCGCACGATTCCACGGCGACTCGCGCATCGCGGTGATCAATCAGGATTTTCTGAGCTGCGGTCCGCGTGATTTTCTCGGCCTCGCGCCGCCGGATTTTCTGGTTATCGCACCAAGGGATCACGTTGATCTGGCAACACATGAAGTCACCGTTGCCCGCGAAAATCTGCACGAGACGCCGCTCAGAGTCGTCGCGAATCTTCCCTTCAATGTCGCCGCGGCTATGCTGGAGCGGCTGTGCGGAATGCATACGCGGATCGCGCGGATGGTGCTGATGTTTCAGCGCGAAGTCGCCGAACGGATTCGGGCGCGACCGGGCGCGGGCAATTATGGCGCGCTCAGTGTGTATACCGCGATGTACTGGGAAGTCGAGGACCATTTTCGCGTGGCTGCTGGCAGCTTCCATCCCAAGCCCAAGATTGACGCCGAAGTGCTGGCATTTGCGCCGCGCATTCCCATGCCGTTTGCGTCCGAAGAAGAAGGCGCCGTGCTGGCGACGGTGCGGGCAGCCTTTTCGGCCCCGCGCAAGACCTTGCGCAACGCGGTCGGAAGGGGGCTCGCGTTCGAGCCGATGGCGCTGGAGGCGGCGTTCACGCGCGCCGCGATTGATCCGGGAGTGCGTGCGGCCACGCTCGCGGTCGTCGACTTCGTGCGACTCGCCCGCGCGCTCCAGCTCAAGCCCGAGAACGGGAACGATCGCGATGCCTGAGTTGCCCGAGGTCGAATCGCTGTGCCGCATACTGGCGCGATCCGCAGTCGGACGTACGGTCGTGACCGCGATCGTGAAGGAGGCCCGCCTGCGCCGCGCGGTCGCACCGGATTTTGCGACGGCGATCGCTGGGCGCACGATCGAAGCGATCGGACGGCGTGCGAAGTACCTGATGATCGAACTCAGCGGAGGCCATCTGATGATGGTTCATCTGGGAATGAGCGGCAGCTTGACGCATCGGCGCGAAGATTTCGGCAGCGAGGCTTTCAACCCGCGTCACGACCATGTTGAGTTCACCTTCGATGACGGCAGCCGCCTGGTGTACAACGACCCGCGCCGCTTCGGCCTGCTGAAGCTAATCGCGCTCGCCGACGTCGAAGCGATCGTCGAATTGAAGGACCTGGGTCCGGAGCCGTTCGCGGACGCGTTCAACGCCGAATATCTGTGGCGCTTATCGCGCGGACGCAGCGCCGCGATCAAAAATCTGCTGATGGACCAGCGCGTGGTGGCGGGCGTCGGCAATATCTATGCGTCCGAGATTTTGTTTCGCGCGCGCATACGGCCATCGCGGCGTGCGGGCCGGGTGACGCGCGCGGAGCTCGGGCGCATCGCGACGATCACGCCGGAAGTTTTGCGCGAGGCGATCGGCAGCCGCGGCACGACCTTTCGCAGTTATCGCGATTCGCGCGGACAGCCAGGCCGCTTCGCCAGCAAGCTGCGCGTCTATGATCGGGAGGGCCAGCCGTGCCTCGAATGCGCAAGGCCTATCCGCGCCGTGGTGATAGGTCAGCGGTCGAGCTTCTACTGCCCTCATTGCCAGAAATAATCGACGGCTTCGTGACCATGGGCGGTGCTCGAAGAAAACGTATCGGGCGGCGGAATCGTGGATCCCATTAGCGCAGACCATAGAACCAACCGATTTGCGAACATAAGCTTGAGGCGGTGACCGGAATCGATTCGATGGTGGAAATATCTCGCGGGTTGGGTGCGCTGTTCGCGTTTGCGATCGGTGCGTGCGTTGGCAGCTTCGTCAACGTAGTCGCCTATCGGCTGCCGCGTGAGATTTCGATCGTGACGCCACGATCGTATTGCCCGCAGTGCAACCGCCCGATCGCGGCGTGGGCGAATATACCGATCCTCGCATATATCGGATTACGCGGGCGCTGCCTGATGTGCGGCGGTCCGATTCCGTTCCGGTACTTCCTGACGGAACTCACACTCGGGGTCGCGGCGGCCTATCTGTTTCTAACATTCCCGCTGGCCGGCACGATCGCCCGTTTCATGCTGTGCGCCACCCTCTATGCGGTCGCCTTGATCGACTACGACTGGCGCGTAATTCCCAATGCGATCACCTTCGCGGGAATTCCGATCGGGATGATCGCGGCGTGGCTCGCGATGCCGGAGGTGGGTCTCAAGAGTTCGCTGATCGGCGCAGTGGGCGGGGCGGGTTTCCTTTTTTTGACGGGCGAGGTTTACCTGCTCGTGCGCCATACCGAGGGCGTTGGGATGGGAGATGTGTTTCTGCTCGGGATGGTGGGGGCGTTCCTCGGCTGGCCGGGGGTGCTGTTCACGACATTCGCCGGATCGCTCCTCGGAGCAATCGGCGGAATCGGGCTTGCGTTGGTGGGCGGTGTTTCGGTCCCGCCCGAGGAGCATGTGCCGGCCGCGATCGCGGAGGTAACCGGCACGCGGCGCGGCGATCTTCCGCCGCCGGGCACGGCCGGAGTTGAACCCTCGCTCATGCGCACCGAGGTTCCTTTCGGACCATTTCTGGCGTTGGCCGCGGCGATTTATGCGCTCTTTCAGCCGCAGCTGGCGCATTGGTATCTTTCGCAATGATTTGCGCTGACGAGCAGATGATGATGGCGGACAGATGATAGGCAAAGGTTTTTTCGTCACGCTGGAAGGCGTCGAGGGCTCCGGCAAGACCACCCAGGCAGCGCTGGTGGCCGATGCGCTGCGCGCAGCCGGCTATCGAGTAATGGTAACTCGAGAGCCGGGTGGAACTCGCGCGGGCGAGGCGATTCGCGCGATTTTTCTCGACCCAGCGGTTTCGCTGCACGCCGCGGCCGAGTTGCTGCTGGTGCTCGCCGACCGCGCCCAGCACGTACGCGAGAAGCTCAAACCAGCGTTGGCGACCGGCGAAATCGTACTCTCGGACCGCTACTCGGATTCGACCGTGGCTTACCAGGGCTATGGCCGCGGACTCGATCTGAAGCTGCTCGAGGAATTGAATCGGCTGGCCAGCGACGGTACCCGGCCCGACCTCACGATTATACTCGATCTCGCGGTCGAGACCGGTCTCGAACGGACGCGCGCGCGAGTCCGCGGCGACGTACGCGGCCCCGATCGCTTCGAGGGCGAACAGGTCGAATTCCATCGCCGGGTGCACGAAGGGTTTCTGACCATCGCACGAGACGAGCCGGAGCGCGTGATGACGATCGACGCAACCCGGCCGATGGCCGAAATCACCGCGCGCATTACCGATGCAATCGTCGCAAAGACGGCGTTGGCGCGCTGATGCCGTTGGCCGGTGTCGCAGGGAATCGCGAGGTGATCGCCAGGCTCGAAGCGGAGCTCGCGCGCCGTCCGTCGCATGCCTATCTGTTCGCCGGTCTGCGCGGTATCGGCAAGTCGATCGTAGCGCGCGGCGTCGCGCACAATCTGTTGTGCGAACGATCGCCGGGTGCGCAGTTTTGCTGTAATCCCGCGGATTGTCCGGTGCGGATCGCGTCGCCGGCTGCGGGTCGTGGACGAAGCAGCAGCGCAGCGGTGGCCGCACCACGTTGCGACTGTTGCGCGGCGTGCGTGCAGATCGCGCTCGGGGTGCATCCGGACTTCGTTTACGTCGCGCGCCAGCCCAATCGCAGCGATCTGTTGATTGAACAGGTGCGCGATCTGATCGAGCGCCTCGGCGTGCGGCCGTCGCGCGGGCCGCGGCGGATTGCGATCGTCGATGACGCCGAGACCCTGAACCTGCCGGCGCAAAACGCGCTGCTCAAGACGCTTGAGGAGCCGCCCGGGTACACCATGATGATCCTGGTGACGAGCAGCGAACACGCGCTACTCGATACCGTGCGATCGCGCCTGCGGCCGGTGCGCTTCGGTCCGCTGAGCGTGGCCGAAATCGCTGGCGTCCTGGTTTCCCGCGCGAAGATCGAACCGGAGCGAGCGGCCGCGATCGCGCCGCTGGCACGCGGCAGTCTCGCGCGGGCGCTGGCGCTGGGACAAGGCCACGAGCCCCCGGTCAAGGAATTGATCGACGCGCTGGGCCGTGCCAAAGCGCTCGATTTCGCAGGCGCGCAGAGCCTGGCGCAGGATTTCTTTGGCGCGCGAGATCAAGCGGCGGAAAATTTCGAGCTGATCGCGCGGCTGCTGGAGGAAATGCTATGCTTCAAACTGCTCGGGGCGGAACTAATCGCGACGGCTCCGGAAGCTGCCGCAGCGATGACGGAGATTGCCGAGCGGAGCACTGCTGCTGCGCTCGCGCAGGTGGTAGTCAGCGCACTCGCGGCGGCAATGGCGATTGAAGAAATGGCGAATTCGAGGCTCCAGGCCGAGCAATTCTGGCTAGGCGCGGGACGCGCGCTGCGAGGAGAATAGTGGCCGGCGACATCGATCCATTCGAAAACAGTTCAAACCAGCCCAAGATTGTCGCGGTCAGCCTGCAGCACGCCGGCCATCTCTACAACTATCTTGCTGCCGGACTGCCACTGAAGCGCGGCGACCGCGTGCTGGTCGAAGGCGAAGCAGGCACCCGCCTTGGCACAATCGAAATTGAACCGCATGAGCCGGCCCAGACCCTGGATCTCGCGGCGATGCGCCCGGTCGTGCGGCTCGCGCAGAACAGTGACCTGCGGGTGGAAGAGGACACCCTCACCCGCGAACAAAATGCTCAGCGACTATGCGTCACACGCATCCGCGAGCGCGACCTGGCGATGAAGCTGGTCACGGTCGACTATACTTACGACGGACGCAAGGCGATCTTTTATTTCACGGCCGAGAACCGCGTTGATTTCCGCGATCTGGTGCGCGACCTTGCGAATACGCTACGCGTGCGGGTCGAGATGAAACAGATTGGCGCACGCGATGAGAGCAAGGTGACGGGCGGTATCGGGCCATGTGGTCGCGAGCTGTGCTGCTCGTCATGGCTGCGCGATTTCGAAGCGGTCACGGTCAAGATGGCGCGGGAGCAGGGGCTGGCGCTGAATCCGTCGCGGCTGGCCGGAATGTGCGGACGGCTCAAGTGCTGCCTGCGCTACGAATACGCGACCTACGTGGAACTCAAACGTGCGCTGCCCAATCTTGGACGACGCGTCGAATCGGTGCAGGGCAACGGTAAAATCGTGCGCCAGAATATTCTCAAGCAGACGGTGCTGATCCAGCGCGAGGAAGACGGCGGTGTGGTCGAGGCGACGCTCGCAGACCTGGTGGAGGTGCGCCCCGCCAAATCCTGAAGGCTAAGACCTGTTTGCGATGTCCGACCGTATCCACATTACGACCGCAATTTTTTACAGCAACGGCACTCCGCATGTCGGCAGCGCGTATGAGGCCCTGGCGGCCGACGTCTTTGCGCGCAGCCAGCGACGCCTGCACGGCCGCGAAAATGTTTCTTTCCTGAGCGGGACTGATGAGCATGGGGACAAAATCCGCCGTGCCGCGATCGCCGAGGGACTCGCGCCCAAGGCCTATACCGATAAGATGTCGGCGTTGTTCCGCGACGCCTTCAACGGGCTCAATGTCGACCTCGACTACTGGGTGCGGACCACCGACGCGGTGCATGAGAAGTTCGTCCAGGAAATGCTGGTCAGGACGCAGGCCAAGGGCAATATCGAATTCAAGGAGTACGAGGGTCTCTACTGCGTCGGCTGCGAACGCTTCTATACCGAGAAGGAATTGCAGCAGCCGGGTAATCAGTGTCCCACGCACAATACGCCGGTCGAGCTGATCAAGGAGAGCAATTACTTTCTCAAGATCGATCAGTTTCGCGAGCAGATGATCGATAAAATCAAGCGCGACATAATCCTGATTCGCCCCGAGCGCTACAAGAACGAAGCGCTCAACATGCTCGCCGAGCCGCTGAGCGACCTGTGCATCTCGCGGCCCAAGGCGCGGATGAATTGGGGTATCGAGCTACCGTTCGACGACAATTACGTCACCTACGTCTGGTACGACGCATTTTGGGCGTACGTCAGTGAGCCGGCGAGCCGGCTCGGCCTCGATGCGTTCAAGCAGGACTGGTGGCCGCATGCCGAGCACTTTATCGGCAAGGACATTCTGAAGACGCATGCGGTCTATTGGCCGGCGATTTTGATGGCCGCGGGACTACCACTTTTCCGGAGCCTCAACGTTCACGGATGGCTCAATTTCGGCGGCTCGCGGATGTCGAAAAGCTCGGGCAACGTGCGCGATCCGGTCAGTTACGAAAAGGCCTTCGGACCCGACGTGCTGCGCTACTTCGTGATGCGCGAAGTGGTCTATGGACTCGACGGCGATTTTTCCGAGGAGCGGCTGACCGAGCGTTACAACGCTGACCTGGCGAACGATCTAGGCAACGTCGTCAGCCGCGTGCTCGCGATGTCGCAGCGATATTTCAATGGCATCGTTGAGGTTACGCCTAAAGACCTAGACTCAAGCGAGTTCCTCGAAAAGAAAATTGCTTGGTCGCAATTCCTTCACCTTACGGATCGCGTCCAACAGCATGTGACCAAAGATCTCGACTTCAAGAAAGCACTTGAAGAAATCTGGGCTGCGCTGGATACGGCTAACAAATATATCGTTGTCACGGCGCCGTTCAGTCTCGCCAAGGATCCCGCGAAACTGCCGCAGGTCGCGCAGATTCTCGCCAATCTGCTTGAGGCGATTCGCGTCGTCGCCGATGCGCTCGAACCGTTCATGCCGGTGACGGCGCGGAAAATCTTCGAGTTGCTCAATATCGACGAAGCGACCGCGCGCAAGCCGTACGGTGAAGGGTTGAAGCCGGGGCATAAGGTGAATCCGCCGGTCCCGTTGTTTCCGCGCCGGGAAAAGCTCGTCGCGACCTGAATCAGATCCTCGATTGCCTCCCAAGCGCGTGTCGAATTGAATCAAAAATCGAAGCTGCAATTAAACCCCAGACCGAATTTAGTCGATACGCACTGTCATCTTGCCGACCCCAAGCTACGCGGCGATCTTGAGCCGATCCTCGAACGCGCGCGCGCAGCCGGTTTGCGCATGATGGTCGCGGTTGGTGCGATCGGATCGATCGAAACCGATCACGAGACCGTCGCAATCGCCGAACGCAACGCGGACGTTTTTGCGGCCGTCGGCGTGCATCCGCATGACGCGAAGGATTGCGACGACGATCGCATTGCGCAATTGCGCGACTTCGCGGGATCGCCGAGAGTGGTTGCGATTGGCGAGACCGGCCTGGACTTCCACTACATGCATTCGCCGGTCGACGCGCAGGAAAATGCGCTGCACCGCCACTTTGAACTCGCGGCCGAAGTGAATCGCCCGATCGTGATTCATTGCCGCGACGCCGAAGCGCGGCTGGCGGCGATCGTGCGCGAAGTCGGGATGCCGCCGCGCGGCGGGATGATTCATTGCTTTACCGGTGACGTGGCGGCGGCGCGCGAATTCCTGGCACTCGGCTTTCACATTTCGTTTTCAGGGATACTGACTTTCAAGAGTGCCGCAACTTTGCGCGAAGCCGCCCCGATCATTCCCGACGATCGCCTGCTGGCCGAAACCGATGCGCCGTATCTTGCTCCAGAGCCTTATCGCGGCAAGCGCAACGAACCCGCCTTCATCGCACGCACCTTCGAGATGCTCGCGCGATTGCGCAACTGCGATCATGACGCGATGGCGGCGCAGATCGCGGCGAACGCGGCGCGCCTCTTTAGAATCGCGGCCGCATAGACTCCGGCGCGAAGATTGGGCATCGCGGTAGGACCGCTCCGCGAGGATTTTAAAATCGCGCCAGCCTAACCGCCGGCCCATCCGTTCATCAGGATGAGCGCGAAGCCGAACAGGCTAATCGCGACGAAGGACGGGTGACGGGTGAGCTTGAGCACTCCGTGAGCGCCGATCGAATCAATCTTTCACATTCGCGATGGAGTCGGGGTTATAGCCAGTCGGGAGGACAACGACAATGTTTCCATCAATCGCGACTATTGTTCTCGGGCTGGTGATCACTACGGCATTAGCGGTCGTCGACTGGTACGTTTGGCTCATGGTGCCGATCCGGCCGCATCCGCGGGTGGCATCCGATCTGCGCGACGCTGGCGACGATGAAGCCGCGGGTTTCGAAGAGGTTGCCTAGCGGACATGGAGACCCTATTAATCCGGAAAGACAGTGAGATCGGTCGAAGCAGCCGGATGCCGCGGCCAAAGAAAAAAAATACACCGGCGGCATTTGAGCTGCCACCGCCCTTCGATGAGGCGGTCGCGCGCCATGAACGCGAACTGATGCGCTTTCTGTTGCGCACAACGCGCGATCACGATGACGCACTCGACCTCTTCCAGGAGACCTGGCTGCGCGCCTATCGAGCGTGGCCCAAGCTCCAATCGGCGTCGGGGCTGCGGCCCTGGCTTTATCGCATCGCGACGAATCTTTGCCTTAATCGAGCGCGCGATCGAATGCGACGGGCGCGCGTCATCGGCGACGAAGAACTCGATCTAGCCCGTGTGCCGGGCAATTCCGACGGTGCGCCTGATAGCGCTCTTCATCTTAAAACGGTGATATCGCGGCTGCCGCACAATCAGCGCGAAGCCCTGGTGATGCGTAAATTCGGTGGATTGGAGTACGCGGAAATCGCGACGGCGCTCGGATGCTCATCGGACAGCGCACGTGCCGGCGTATATCAAGCACTCAAGAAACTAAAGGCCGCGGCGGAGTTATAAGCCATGAAAAATCTGCGCAACCCTGACGAATTCGATCCCGCGTCCGACGAGGCGACCGACGCCACTATTGAGAACATCCTGAACATCGCGCGCAAACGGCTAACCCGCGCGCTCGCGCCGATCCGGCGGCCGGTCGCGCGTATCGGCGCTATCGCGTCGCCGCTTGGGAGACTGCTCGCGGCCGAGAGTCCGCGCGGATTGGTCGCGCTCACCTACCTCGATTCGTGTGACGGCGAAGCTACGATCGCTGCCTTGAAGCAGATCTTCGATCTCGTCGATGATGCCGAGACCGCGGCGCGCATTGGCGCTGAGATCGAACGGCATCTAGCGGGCGACAAGAACGCGATCACGCATCGGCCGATCGATTTGAGTCTCGTGGCGAGCGCGTTCCAGCGCCGCGCGCTGACGCGGTTGCGCGACGTACCGCCGGGATCCGTCGTTACCTACCAAGGGCTCGCCGCAGCGATTGGATCGCCGTCTAGTCAGCGTGCGATTGGCACCACCATGGCGACAAATCCGTTGCCGATATATGTCCCTTGCCATCGTGTGATCAAGTCCGACGGCAAGATCGGAAATTACGGTGGTGGGGTGAAAAACAAGCTAACGTTGCTGCGGGCGGAGGGCTTCGAGGTCGATCGCGGCGATCGCGTCGGACCGCAAGCGGTGTATGGCCATTGGCAATCGCGAATCTTCTGCCGGCCAACCTGTTCGGCAGTGCGCCGCGCCGAGCGCAAGAAGTGGATTATCTTTACGGATCCAGCGCACGCGCGGGGCGAAGGGATGCGCGCCTGCAAAATCTGTCGTCCCGCTTAGGAGTTGCTCAGGAACTCGAAACTATAGCTTTCCAGGAAAAAACCTCGCGAGGTTTCAAGCGGCCCAACAGTCTTGACCAGATTTTTCGGACTGAGCGGCCCAACATCTTGACCTGACTTTTAGGACTGGACTTCCCTTTTGAAAAATGGGACCACGGAATGTGAACCCCCGTCCTGAATGAAGCGCGAGGCTCAAAGCGGGAGAAAGTTTTGCCGTGAAGGTGAAAACGGGGACGTCGCCCATATCAGGGACGTCCCCGCATCATTTAGCAATCAGGTCAATTCATTCAGTGTTCTGCTCGCTCTGCAAACTTTCGAGCTGACGACGCTGCGACTCGATCTCACTCTGCTGCTGCTGGATCTGGCTTTGTGTCTGCGCGTTCTGATCGTTCCTATTCTGCATTTCGTTGCCGACCGCATAGCCGCCGACGCCGCCAATGCCACCACCGATTGCGGCGCCCGCCAACGGATGGCCGACGGCCGCGCCAATTATCGCGCCGGTACCGGCACCAAGCAAGGCGCCTCCGCCCGTGCCCATCTCACGATCAGTAAGCGGTTGTCCCGAACATCCGCCAAGGAAGAGCACAACCGCGAGTGCAATTCCGGCGGTCGCAATCCAACCTTTGCGCATAAAAAAACCTCCTCTTGAATCGATCCTAGGAATTATTCTCTTCGTTCGCCTCGAATGATTTGTACAGCGCTATGGAGCTATTTACTTATTAGATACGACGCTGAGTTCAAATAGTTTCAGATCGGCTATTCGGTATCTTGATTTTCCTGCAATTCTTGAATTTGCCTGCGCTGAAGCTCGATCTGATGCTGTTGCGAGATGATCGCCCGCCGATTCTCATTGTTCATCGATTGCTGTTGCTGCAGCTCGTGGCCGACTGCATAGCCGCCCACACCACCAACGCCCGCGCCAATAAAGGTGCCGGCTATTGGATGGTGCACGGCGGATCCGACAATTGCGCCAGTTCCTGCTCCCAGCAGCGCGCCCACTCCAGTCCCCTTTTGAGTCTCCGTAAACTGTGCTGGTGACACCGCTGGAAGCGCTGTCATCGCGCCGACGAAAGCAACTGTAGCCATCCATCTCATTCGCATAGCACCATACTCCGCAAAGCAATCCACGCACCGCGTATCGACGGTATGGTATCTCTAGACACTCGATATCGAGATATTCCTTATTGGTCAGCCCAAAGACCAATCGATCGAGCCAGCCCAACATTGGAATGAGCAGATTTTGTGCCGAGACGCAGTAGATAATAAAAGGCTAATTAGCAGTTAATAGAAGAAAATGAGGAAGCTCCCATATCGATTTGGTCATATGTACTTGACTCTTTAGTACAATCATAAGCGGTCCTGGGAGAGAATCGATCCGCGCTTAAACAGCGCGGTAATCAAATAACACCCGCTCTCCTCTGACCCTTTGCGCAACGCACTACCATCCGATTGCCTGCGCCGGAATCACCACAGCCATCTGGCCGCGTGGATCGCACCCACCCTGAAGTAAGCGCTTCGCCGGATCGAAGCGGATGCCGAGCACGTGGCCCTCGCACCATGGCGGACGGGTTTCAACCTGATGGCCCCGAGCACTCAATTCGGCGCGCACCCCTTGGTCGATTCGATCCTCGACCCGGAGCACGCCCGGACGCGCATTGTGCGGATAGAAGGTTGATGGGAAATGCGCGGTTGAGAATCGTGGCGCTTCGATCGCCTCCTGCACGTCCATGCCGAAATCGATCACGTTCAGGAAGAATTGCAGTGTCCATTGATCCTGCTGGTCACCGCCGGGTGTGCCGAAGGAGAGGAACGGATCGCCGTTGCGCGTAGCTATCGAGGGCGTGAGGGTCGTTCGCGGGCGCTTGCCCGGTCGCAGCGCATTGGCGTGATGCTCGTCGAGAAAAAAGGTCTGCATCCTGGAGCCAAGTGGAAAACCGAGCGTGTCAATAACGGGCGAGCTGGGAATCCATCCGCCGCTCGCAGTCACCGCGATCATATTGCCGTGGCCGTCGGCCGCCGTGACGTGGATCGTGCCGGCGCCCCACGAGCGCGCGTCGGCGCCGTTGGTGTTGAGCAGTGCCCGCATCGTGAGTGGATCGCCGGGCCGCTGATCCATCGAGGCGCGCCGCGGATCGATCAACGAACGACGTAAGTCGGAGTAGCGTTGCGAGAGCAGGCCTTCGAGCGGGACCGGCGTGAAATCGGGGTCTGCGTAGTATTGCTCGCGGTCGGCGAAGGCGAGTTTCGCAGTCTCGACCAGGCTGTGGATGTAGTCGGCGGAGTTGTGGCCCAGCGCAGCGAGATCGAAGCCTTCGAGGATGCGCAATTGTTGGAGGAAGACCGGCCCTTGCGACCACGGCTGGCATTTGTGGACAGTGATGCCGCGGTAGTTCGCGCTGACGGACGCCTCGATTTTTGTGGTGAAAGCGGCGAGGTCTCTGGCGGCGAGCAGGCCACCGTTGGCGTCGGACCAGTTCACGATTTCGCGAGCAATATCGCCACGATAGAAGCGGTCGCGAGCCGCATCGATCGCGGCTTCGCGTCCGCGATTGCGCGCCGCAGACTCGGCGTCAGCCAGCCTGCGGAAGAAATTCGCCAACGCCGGATTGCAGATGATGTCGCCGGTATGCGGCAGTTCGCCACCGGGCATATAGACCGCGGCGCTGGTCGGCCATTTCTCGCGGAATTTCTTTGCGTTGGAGCGGATCGACGCGGTACCGATAAGGCCGGAGAGGTCCTGCGGAGTTTCGCCGTCGCCGGCCAATCCCGGATGCATCGGCATGCCGTCTTCGCACAATGCCATGGCGGGCGCGACAACTTCCGCTAGCGACATCGTGCCGAATTCCCGCAGAGCCACGGCGAGCGCATCGAAGGCCGCGGGAACTCCCGCAGCGAGCAGGCCTTCCGGCGGAATGAGCTCGAGGCCGAGCGCGCGGTAATGTTCGATGGTGGCATGCGCAGGTGCCATCATATTGCCGTTGATTGCGACCACGCGGCGTGCACTTGCCAAATAAATGAGCATTGGCGCTTCACCGCCAATCGTATGCATGTGCGGATTCACCACACCCTCAACCAGCGTGGCGGCGATTGCCGCGTCGATCGCGTTGCCGCCTTTTGCAAAAATGCGAGCGCCGGCGGCCGCCGACAAGTAATGCTCGGTCGCGATCATCGCCTCGCGTCCCATTACCAATGGATACCAAGTGGTCATGCGTCACCCTTCCTGATCGAGAAAAATCGCCGATGAAGTGGTTTTCCGGGCGGTAATCCCAATTCGTATGGTCCTCGTATTTAATCGTGTACCAGACCGCATGCCCGATAGCACGGGAATCGTTCGTTTTATGTGGAAAGATTTACACCGGCTGGAAATTCCTAGCGTCAGTATCATCGTTATCAACAGATCATCGTCCGCCAACGAATAAAGTAGCAAATAGTGTCTAACTATCAGGCCCATGAATTGCTACATTAAACGTCGGGTGGTTGCTTGAGGTCTGGATTCGCTGGTTGGGGAAAGGCGGTTGGGACTATGGAAACAATTAACCCTGAATCACTTGTAGGTCGTCATTGCCGGCTGCTGCGCGCGGTGCGCGATAATGAAGGGCGCAATCGCTTTACCGAGCAGCCGTTAATCGTGCGCGAGATCGACAACCTTGGCCGGCATATGTTGCTGGTACAATTCGACGACGGCAGCACCACATTTCTGTTCCCCACCGAAGTCATAGTGCATAATTAGCACTTCGAGTCGGGCCGACTTTCCATAACGAAGGTTGGCAGGGGACGCCTCTTTGACGGCGATCGTTCATGCATCGTACGGCATCTGCGTGGGCGACCGATGGGTTGGGATCGGGCGCCCTGCGGGATCAGCGAGATCAGAAGGATCGGTGTGCTGTCGTGAGCTCATGGCACAATGATGACGGCGGTGACAACTTTTTGTCTTTGCCGAATCGATGATACAACTCGCCCAAGTCGGAACGTAGAAGACTCGCGTTGTTTCATGCATGGCAGGTCTTGTTTCGTGGCAGAGCATTGATGGGTATGATCGTCCGATCGTGAGCGCGGAAGCAGCGACTAGGCGACGGTCGTTGGCCTACGCGCAGGAGTGATCATGCCAATCTATATCGTTGGGGTCAGGCGGACTGAAAAAGGTCATCAGAGTCTCAAAGAGTTTTCGAGCGTGGTTGATCGCGCGGCGAGGATTCGCGAGGCCAATGGCGGCAAACTAATCAGCGCCTATGCAACTTTTGGTCGTTTCGATTTCGTTGCGGTTATGGAGTTCCCGAACGGTACCGCCATGCAACGCGCGATGACCACGATGCTCGCCGAAGGTCTCTTCACGGTGGAGATTTCGGAAGCGATGCCGATCGACGAGTTCGTCGCAATGCTTCAAGAGGAGCAATCCGGGTGACAGCCCCTCGTCTAGCTCCCAGCAATGCGCTTAATCCTTGACCTCGGCCTCAGTCGCGCGCACCTTGCGAATCAATAGCAGGCTGCCGCATATAGTTCTCTCCGCTTGGCGTAGGGACTGAGCTATCGCCTGACTTGGGCTTCGCACTACCGTGCAGCTAGCAGGAATTCGCGCGTGAGATGAAGTGCGGCGATGGTTTTTGCGTCGAAGATTTCGCCACGGCGGATCATCGTCAGCGCTTCTTCCAATGGCACGCGCTCGACATTGATAACCTCGTCATGATCGAGTTCACGCTCGGCGTCATTCAGATCCCTCGCTAGAAACAACGTGACGCGTTCGTCGCAAAAACTTGGAATCGTGACAATTGCGCCGAGCTGATCCCATTGCCGCGCGACTAGTCCGGCCTCCTCGCGTAATTCGCGCTCGGCACATACGCGCGGAGTTTCGCCCGGGTTGATACATCCGGCGGGAATCTCCTTGAGCCAGCCTCCGACAGCGTGGCGGTATTGAGTAAGCAGCGGGATAGCGCCGTTGGCGTCGATCGCGACGATCGCACTCGCACCGGGATGACGGATGACGGCGAGATCGATGGTGACGCCGTTGGGCAATGCGGCGCTCTCGATGCCGAAATCGACGACGCCGAGCTTCAGGACGGAGCGGCGATTGTGGATCATATATTAGGCAAGACTACATCAGGCGAGCATTTGAGCCGAGCACACTCGCGAAGCGAGCCCAGAAGTCCGCGACGTGCGCACGTAAGGGTCGAGTCCGTGAGGGGCGTAAAGGTTTGCTAGTTCAGACGAGCCCGCGGACCGAAAGGCATTTCGCGTTGCCCGCGCGCGATTGGCGACGTAAGCTACGAGGCGGTTCGCGGCTGCAATTAAGCCGTCCGCAGATTTCAGGAGGTGTTGGAATAAATGGCGCGTGCTGGTTCCTTATTGACGCTCTCCGCGGCGGTCGCCGCGATTTTTATGGTATCCGGATGCGAAGGGAAACCGCTCAAGGCGCGGGGCGATAATACGGCCCTGATGCTGATCGGCTATCAAGCCGACTACCTGGATGCGAACGGACGCTTGCCGGTAGCGCATGACCAGGTCACTCCAATGATCCAGGCAACCGACGCGATTGTCGATGCGGCACGCAAGAACGCAGTGGGCGTATTCTATATTCGCGACGAAGCGAGCCCGTTCGATTTCCTGAGTAATCATTATCGCAATGAGGCAACCCCGAGGTTGTGGGACGGCTCGCAGTTCGACGAACAAGCGGACGTGTTCGCGGGACCGGATTTCAATAAAGATCGTCGCGACGCTTTCAGTAATTCGAAGCTCGAGCCTTGGCTCAATGAGCAGAACGTGGGGCGGTTGGTGGTCGGCGGTGTTTACGTTGAACGGTCGGTGCTAGCCACTGTGAAGACTGCATTGCGCCTTGGCTACAAGGTGACGGTGGTGAGCGACGCCGTCGCCGGAGCATCTGATAGTTGGCGCGACCAGGCGCTGAAAAAGCTCAAGGAGGCGGGCGCGAATCTCGAGACCAGTCAGCAGGTAGCGTCCGAGCTGAAACCCAACGCCACGCTGGGATTGATCGGCCCACTAACCGGAGCCTGGTGGCTAGTGCCGAACGAAAAATCCGAACGCTAGACGAGCTTGCGGCGGCGACAAATCCAAGTCCGCGTCAAAAGGCGGTCAGCGCTTGAGCTTCGCGAGTAACGCGGTGATCCGAACAAATGCCGCGTTCAGATTCTCGATCGAGGTCGCGTAAGAGAGCCGTACGTGATGCGGCGCGCCGAAATCGTTGCCGCCAACGAGCGCGACGCGGGCTTCGCTCAGGATCAGATCGGCTAACGAATTGCCGTCGCTTACGATCTTGTCGTCGAGTCTCGTTCCGATTAGCTCGGAAATATTCGGGAAGGCGTAGAAGGCACCACTCGGCACGTTCGGGAGCCTGAAGCCGGGTAGCTTGCGGACGCGCTCGACGACTAGTTCGCGGCGGCGGCGAAACTCCGCCATCATCGATTTGAGTTCGTCCTGCGGTCCGGTCAGCGCCTCGATAGCGGCAGCTTGTGTGATAGAATTCGGATTGCCGCTGTTTTGACCCTGTAGGCGCGAAGCCGCTGCGATCACTTCCTTTGGGCCGGCGGCGAAACCGATCCGCCATCCGGTCATCGCGTAGGCCTTCGAGAGTGAATTGAGAGCGAAGCCCTTGGCCTTGAGCCGCGGCTCGATTTGGAAGATATGAGGCACCGCGCCGTCGTAGACGATGTGCTCGTAAACGTCGTCGGAGAGCATCCACAAATCGGCTTCCAACAGAATCTTCGCGAGCTCGCCAAGTTGGCTGGGCGAGTACACTGCGCCGGTCGGATTCGAGGGCGAGTTCAGAATGATGCCGCGAGTGCGTGGAGTAATCGCGCGGCGCAGGCGATCAGGATCGAGGACGAAGCCGGTGTCCTCGGGACATTCGACCAATTTAGCCTCGGCGCCTGACAGATTTACCATCGCGACGAAGCTAACCCAGGCGGGCGTGGGGATAATAACTTCGTCGCCCTCGTCGAAAAGCGCGGCGATAATGTTGGCTTCGGCCTGCTTGGCTCCCGCCGACGCCATGATCTCCGTGATGTCGTAGTCGAGCGCGTTCTCGCGTTTGAGCTTGAGCTTGATCGCCTCCTTGAGGTCGCGGGTGCCAGTGACCGGCGTGTACTTGGTCTGTCCGGCGTCGAGCGCGCGGCGCGCGGCGTCCTTGATGCGTTCGGGGGTATCAAAATCAGGCTCACCGGCGGCGAGCGAGATGACGTCGACGCCGGCGGCCTTGAGTTCGGTGGCGCGGGTTTCGGCGGCCATCGTGGCGGACGGCTTGAGCGCGGCGATACGGCGATTGAGCTTGAGCATTTGTTCCACTTCCGGCGCCTAATGAGCGAAGGGCGCCTCAGCGGACGATTTTAGCGGTGATGCACGACCGGTGAAACCCACCGCGGGGTGTCAGTCGATCTTGAGCTTCACGCGCAAGCGATTCATCACATTCTCAGGCACGAGTTCGGGCAGGCGTTTGCCGTATCCAGCCACTTCCTTGATCAGGCGTGAGGCAGTGAAAAAGAGCTTCGGGTTGGCGAACAGGAAAACGGTTTCGACAGTAGCGATCATCTGCTTGTTCATTTGCGCCATCTGCAGCTCGTAGTCGAAATCGGTGACGGCGCGCAGGCTGCGGATGATGACGCCGGCGCCGATCCGTTCGGCATAATCGACCGAGAGGCCGCTGAACTTGTCGACGCGGGCACGCGGCTCGAGATCCTTGATGCAATCGTGGATCATCTCGACCCTTTCATCGGGCGAGAACAGCGCGGAGTCCTTGTGCGGATTGTAAGCGACGGCGACGATGACCTCATCGAAGATCGTCACGCTGCGGCGGATGATGTCGATATGGCCGTTGTGGATCGGGTCGAAGCTACCCGGGTAAATGGCGGTAGACTTGGTGTGTTCCTTTGATTTGCTGTTCATGCTGCGCCGTTCCGCTCATTTCGGCAGCTATTCAAAGCGCCGGTAAAGGGCGATGCGATGATCGCCCAGGGTTGCCTCATTCACGCGTTCGAGTCCCAATGGCGCCAACGCCGGTGCGCGCCCTGCCTGACGCACAACTGCCCAGCCTCGCGGGACCATCAACTCTGTTTCAACCAACGCCGCAAGCACGGCGGCACTCAGATCATTCGCGTAGGGCGCATCGACGAAGACCAGATCGAAACGTTCGTGCGCGGCACCTAGATCGGCGAGTGTACGCATCACGTCGGCCGTCAGCATCCGCGCCGCATTCGCGAAGCCAAAGACGCCGAGATTCTTTGCGATCGCAGCGGCCGCCGCGCGCGACGAATCGACGAATGTCACATGCGCAGCGCCGCGCGAAAGCGCCTCCAGCCCAAGCGAGCCACTGCCAGCATACAGATCGAGTACACACGCGCCGGTCAAATCGAAGCGAGCGCCGATGCGCGAGAAGATCGACGATCGCACACGCGCAGTTGCAGGACGCGTTTCGAGGCCGCGCGGCGCATTGATGCGGCGGCCGTGGGCATTGCCGGCGATCACGCGCATCGCGGGCGCGGCCTGCTATTCCAAGAAAGATCTTCTGCCGATAACATGCTCGTAACCGACCCCGTCGCACACCACTTCAGTCGGCGGAAACTACCGCCGTCAATCGCGACTCGCACGCCTTATCTCGCAATCATGGCTCTAGCGAACTTTCACCGATCTCCACAACCGTAACGGCTCCGCGTCCGCCGCGGGACCATAACCCAGTCCCCCCGCAAGCCGCAAGTTTGTTGCACGCGCCGCGGCGTTGATTAAGCCTCTGGCGCGCGCTGGGAATTTAGGCTACCTAACATAGGATTTCTTAAACTGAAAAGATCGCGCTGCAAAATTGTCTGCGCTTAAGGTTCGTTTATAGTGCTCGAAACTTCCGCCGCTGAAACCTCTGGCATCGATCCGGCAGCGTTACCAGATAACCGTGACTACGCGAGCGGTTTGGCGTCGCATCGCGTTGGCGCTTCCGAGCGGTTGCGCTTTTGTGCCCGTTCGCTTCGTGTGGGGCGCAATGCCCGATCGGTCTGCAACGCGTTCTCTGACAAAACCCGACGAGTTATCATCCCGTGACGATTGAACTGGTGATTGGCGCCGTCAAGGCGATCATAATCGTCGTGCTGGTGCTGGGCCTCACTACCCTGATGTTGTGGTTCGAGCGCAAGGGCGCGGCGCTGATTCAGGATCGAATCGGAGCCAACCGCGCGGATATTTTCGGCATTGGCAAACGCTTCGGGCTGCCTAACTTCGGCATCATCAATACGGTGCTAGCCGATCCGATCAAGATGTTCACGAAGGAAGACTTCGTGCCCGACGGCGCCGATCGTTTCTTGCACGGGCTCGCACCGTTCCTAGCGCTGTTTCCGGTGCTGGTGACATTCGCGGTCGCGCCGATGGGCGATATCCTGAAAATTGGCCAGCACACTATCGATTTGCAGCCAGCCAACCTCAACGTTGCTGCGCTCTATGTGCTTGCGACCATCGGCATCGGCGTCTATGGCATCGCGCTCGGCGGATGGGCCTCGAACAACCGCTGGGCGATGCTCGGCGGCATTCGCGCGAGCGCTCAGATGATCTCCTACGAAATCGCGATGAGCCTCGCGATCATCGCGGTGGTCGTCAGCTATGGCACGCTCGACCTCCAGCAGATGTGCCGCAGCCAGGGTGGCGTGTGGTTTGGCTTTATTCCGCGATGGGGAATCCTGCTACAGCCGATCTCATTCATAATCCTGCTGATCGCCGGAATGGCCGAGTCCAAGCGCGTACCCTTCGATCTCCCGGAAGGCGAATCCGAGCTGGTGGCCGGCTACTTCACTGAATATTCGGGCGGCAAGCAGGCGGTCTTTATGATGACCGACTTCGCCGAAGTGCTGTTGGTCTCGGTCCTGATCGTCACATTCTTCTTCGGCGGATGGCAGGTGCCATGGCTCGCACGCGACGGCTTTCATTTCCCTGGCGGTGCCCATCTGGCGCTGCCGAATCTGGTCGTGGCGATCCTGGAATTTGTCGCTTTTTGGATCAAGGTAGTGATGTTCTGCTGTTTCCAGATACTGATCCGCTGGACGCTGCCGCGCTTTCGTTATGATCAGTTGATGAGGCTCGGATGGAAGGGGTTGGTGCCGCTCGGCCTGCTCAATCTGGTTGTCACCGCCTTCGTGGTGGTCGTCGCGGGAGGTAAATGACGATGCCGATCGGGATCTTCATGTTCCTTGCCGCGCTCGCCGTTATCGCGAGCTTCGGCGTGATCATGCAGCGCAACCCGGTCCACTGCGTGCTCGCGCTGGCCCTGGTCCTGATCGACCTCGGCGTCATTTTCATGGGCCTGGACGCGGTGACGCTAGGCTTCTTGCAAATAATCGTCTACGTCGGCGCGATCATGGTGCTTTTCCTCTTCGTGATCTGGTTGTTGAATATCCAAGCGGACCCGGGTGTAGGTCTCCATCTGGGACTCAAGCTGTTCGGATCGATTGCGGCGGCGGCAATGGCAGCCGAATTTGCCGTGGTCATCGTACACGCGCCGAAGCTCATCGATCTGCGTCCATTACCCCCCGATTTCGGCACGGTTGCCGCGCTCGCGCGGTCGCTGTTCTCGGAATACCTGATCGCCTTCGAAGTGACCTCAGTATTGTTACTGGCCGCGATCGTGGGTGCGATCGCGCTGGCGCGGAAGATTTCGACGCCGCTCAAGCTGGTGACGCAAGCGCCGTCGCAGAGCGTGACCGCATCGGCGTCACCGACCGCTCCCCCGCCGCGCCGGGAGAGCGCCTGAACATGACGCCAATCAGCTACTATCTCGTCCTCAGCGCGATCCTCTTTGCGATCGGAGTGACCGGCGTCCTCGTTCGCCGCAACGTGATCGTGATGTTCCTGGCGATCGAGCTGATGCTCAACGCGGTCAACCTTTCGCTGGTGGCTTTAGGACGGCGCATCGGCTCGATGGATGGGCAGGTAATCGTCTTCTTCGTGATAACAGTAGCGGCGGCCGAGGCTGCCGTTGGGCTGGCGATTATCCTTTCGACCTTCCGTAACCGCGATACCGTTAACGCTGATCAACTCAACCTGCTGCGCTGGTGAAAAACTGGTAATCGCTGGCTGACCATGACCCAAGACTTTCCGGCCCTCGGCCTAATCCTGCTCTTCCCGGCCCTCGGCGTGCTGTTCAACCTGTTTTGGGGACAGCGCGCCGGTCGTGGCGCGGTCAATTTGGTCGGTGTCGGTGTGATCTTTCTCGCCTTCGCCGTGACGCTGTGGGGCTTTATCAAGCTGCTGGAATTGCCGCCCGGTGCGTCCCTCCAATGCTCCCTGTGGCCGTGGATCGAGGCAGGCTCTTTTCATATCGAGCTGGGGCTCAGGCTCGACGCGCTGGCGGCCGTTATGACGCTGGTGGTCACCGGTGTCGGTGCGTTGATCCATCTGTACTCGGTCGGCTACATGGCCGAGGACGCCGATTACGCGCGCTATTTCGGCTACATGAACCTGTTCGAGCTCTCGATGCTAGTGCTGGTGCTGGCGGACAACCTGCTCCAAATGTTCATCGGCTGGGAAGGAGTCGGCCTCTGCTCGTATCTGCTGATCGCTTTCTGGTATGACAATCCGCAATTCGCATACAACGGACGCAAGGCATTCATCGCCAATCGCATCGGCGACCTCGGCTTTCTAATCGGCATTTTCACGATCGTCTCGACGCTGGCCCAGCATGGTGTGTGGACGTTGAATTTCGTCGCGATGAGCCATCATGCCACGCTGCTCCAACCGGTTGCGCTGACCGCGGCATTGCTATTGTTCGTCGGTGCGACCGGGAAGTCGGCGCAGATTCCGCTCTACGTATGGCTGCCCGACGCGATGGTCGGTCCGACGCCGGTCAGCGCGTTGATCCATGCCGCGACCATGGTCACGGCGGGCGTTTACATGATCGCGCGATTGCATTTCCTGTATTTGCTCGCGCCCGCGGCGATGGAGGTGGTGGCGACGGTCGGAATGTTAACTGCCTTCTTTGCCGCGACCATCGCGATCGTGCAATCCGATATCAAGCGCGTGCTCGCCTATTCGACTATCAGCCAGATTGGCTACATGATGCTCGGTGTCGGCGTCGGCGCGTTTTCCGCCGGTATTTTCCATCTGATGACCCACGCCTTTTTCAAGGGGCTTCTGTTCCTCTGCTCGGGCTCTGTTATTCACGCACTGCACGGCGAGCAGGACATGAACAAGATGGGTGCACTCAAGAGCAAGCTGCCAATCACCTATGCGACGATGTTGATCGCGACGCTCGCAATCAGCGCCGTGCCGCCGTTTTCGGGCTATTTCTCCAAAGACCTGATACTCGAGGGCGCCTTCGCCTCAGGCCACACTTGGCTCTGGCTGATCGGAGTGGTGACCGCCGGCATCACCAGCTTCTACATGTTCCGGCTGATCTTCATGACTTTCCACGGCAAGTCGCGCGTCGAGCCCGAGAAGGAGCATCACGTTCACGAATCACCCCCGGTAATGGCGATACCGCTGATCGTGTTGGCAACGCTTGCGACTGTCGGCGGCTGGGTCGGACTCCCCAAAGGGTTGCTCTGGGGCGATGCCTTCAGCCGCTTTCTCGCGCCAGTCTTCGCGCGTCCGCTCGGGACGCCCCACGCGATGGCCGAAGTGTACGTTACGTCAGCCGCCCTGACACTGAGCATGGTCGCACTGGCGGCAGGACTCATCGGGATCTTTCTGGCCTGGATCCTCTACATTCAAAATCCCGCATTGCCCGGGCGCATCGCGGAAAGCCTGCGCGGTCTGTACGAACTGCTATGGCGCAAATACTATATCGATGAATTTTACGACCATCTGATTTCGCGCCCGCTCTTTTGGATTTCCAACATTCTCAGTGACGACGTCGACCGCGGGGTCATCGATGGAATAGTCAATGGCAGCGGGAACGCGGTCGAGGGTAGCGGCGAAGCGACACGTAAAATCGAAACCGGCAACGTGCAGCATTACGCCTTCGCATATTTAATCGGCGCAGTTGCGGTCGCCGGATATTACGTCTACCTGGTGATGCGCTGATGGCTGGCTTCTGGCTAACCGCCCTGATTTTCGTTCCGATCCTGGGAGCCTTTGGCGTTCTGATGCAGAACGACGAGGAATCGATCTGGCGATCGGCGTTTATCTTTTCGCTGATCCCGCTGGCGATTAGCCTCTATCTATTCGCCATCTTCGATCCCCATCAGGCGAGCTATCAGTTTGTCGAACGCTACTCGTGGATTCCGCAGTTCGGGATTTCATACCACATCGGGATGGACGGCATTAGCCTGTTTCTCGTAATCCTGACGACGCTGCTCGTCTCGCTCTCGCTGCTGTACTCGGGTGGCGGCGATATCGAGGTCCGCCCGCGCGAATTCTGCTTCATGATGCTGATACTCGAGACCGGGCTCATTGGCGCGCTCCTCGCTATCGACCTGTTTCTTTTCTATGTGTTCTGGGAAGTGATGCTGGTGCCGATGTATTTGATGATCGGCATCTGGGGCCACGGGCGCAAAATATACGCGACCTTCAAGTTCGTGCTCTTCACAGTGATCGGCTCGCTGCTGATGCTAGTCGCGATTCTGTATCTGGTCGGCGCCGCGCGCGCGCACCTTGGTCATCTCACTTTCGATTTGCCCGACCTCTACAAAGTTCCGCTGAGCCGGGTCGAGGCGCGCTGGCTGTTCGCCGGTTTCGCCATAGCCTTTGCGATCAAAGTACCGATGTGGCCGGTGCACACCTGGCTACCCGACGCGCATACTGAGGCTCCAACGGCGGGCTCCGTCATGCTAGCGGCGGTGATGCTCAAAATGGGCGCCTATGGCTTTTTGCGCTTTGCGATTCCGCTGTTCCCCGAGGTTGCGATCGAGGCGGTCCCGATCTTCATGACGCTCGCGATCATTGGCATTATCTACGGCGCGTTGGTCGCTATGGTGCAACCGGACCTGAAGCGCATCGTCGCGTACTCGTCGGTTAGTCACCTCGGCTTCGTGATGCTCGGCATCTTCGCGCTCAACCCACAGGGCCTCGACGGGGCCATGTACCAGATGCTCAACCACGGCGTCTCGACCGGCGCTCTCTTCTTATTGGTCGGGATGATTTACGTGCGGCGTCATACGCGCGAAGTCTCGGAGTTTGGCGGCCTCTGGAAAACCGTGCCGATATTCGCCGGCATATTCATGTTCGTGATGCTCTCGTCAATCGGGCTGCCGGGCCTCAATGGCTTCGTCGGCGAGTTTCTGATTCTGCTGGGTACTTTCCTGAAGTCGCAGCGGGCGGCGGAAGTTGCGGTGTTTGGCGTGGTCCTCGGTGCGCTCTACATGATGTGGGCGTATGAACGCGTGTGGTGGGGACCCATCACGAAAAAGGTCAATGAAACGATTAAGGATCTGACGGGACGCGAAATCGCAGTCATGGTGCCCCTGATTGCACTGATTTTGCTGATGGGACTCTATCCACGGCCCTTGCTCAGCCGCATGGAACCATCGCTCAACTTACTACTCGACCGCGTTGGAGCCGCGCAGGCGCGTCTCGACGATGAGCATGCGCGCGCGTATGCCCGCGAACATCTTCGTGAAGAGATGGAACAGGTTCGCAAACAAATGCTTCGCGAAAACATCATGACGACGGCTGCGGTCGCCGCGCCCGTGCGAAACCTTGCCGACAAATGAATCAATTCACGCTTGCCGCGGTTAATTTCGCCTGGCTGCCGATTCTGCCGCTTATCGCTGTCGCGGTCGGCGCAATGGTCATAATGCTCGTCGGTCCCAGCGTCGACGACGAGGACAGCGCGGGCCTCGGCCTGATAGCACTGATGACCGTGCTCGCGGCGTTCGTGCTGACACTCCTCACGCTCGGCGAGAACAGCCCTGCCTTCGGCGGCGCACTCGTAGCCGATGACTACTCCGGGTTCTTCGAAATAGTCATTTTGATCGCGACCGCTGTGACTATTGGGATGTCGCTCGACTACGCTGCAGACGAGGGACTCGCCGGTGCCGAATACTACGCCCTTATATTATTTGCCGCGCTCGGCATGATGCTGATGGCTGCGGCCGGCGACCTCATCATCATATTTCTCGGACTCGAAACCATGTCGATCGCGGTCTATGCACTAGTCGGCTTCCTGCGCCGCGATCCACGATCCAGCGAAGCCGCGCTTAAGTATTTCCTGCTCGGCGCGTTCTCGACCGGCTTCCTGCTCTATGGCATTGCGCTGGTTTACGGCGCCACCGGCACTATCCAGCTCGGTCCTGTGGGCGCTGCCGTCGCGGCCGGCATGGCGTCGAATCCGCTGCTACTGCTGGGCCTTGGCCTGATGCTGATCGGCTTCGGGTTCAAGGTTGCTGCGGTGCCATTTCACATGTGGACGCCCGACGCCTACGAAGGCGCGCCGACCCCTGTGACGGCGTTCATGGCGGTCGGCGTCAAGCTAGCGGCCTTCGCCGGGTTCCTAAGGATTTTTCTGGTCCACCTGGGACCCATCAGTGCGCAATGGTCGGATGTGTTGTGGGTCCTCGCAGTGCTGACGATGACCGTTGGCAACCTGATCGCGCTGGTGCAAAGCAACATCAAACGGATGCTCGCCTACTCCGCGATTGCGCACGCTGGCTATGTGATTCTCGGCATGGCGGCAGCCTCATCGCATCAGGCAGGCGGCGCGATTCTGTACTACTTACTCGGCTACTCATTCACCACTCTCGGCGCATTCGCTGTGGTGATTGCGCTCGAACGACATGGCGAGGCGCGCGATCGTATCAGCGACTTCCGCGGCCTTGCGCGTGCCCATCCGGGGCTCGCCGCGGCGATGGCGCTGTTCATGCTCTCGCTGGCCGGCGTGCCGCCGCTGGCCGGCTTCGTTGGCAAATTCTACCTGTTTTCAGCCGCGCTGAACGCGGGATTAGTCTGGCTAGTGATTATCGCAGCGCTCAACAGTGCGATCTCGGTCTATTACTATACTGTCGTGATCGTCGAGATGTACGCGCGCGAGGGCAATGAGGTCGACGTGAAGCGCATCTCGGCGCGTCCTGCCTTACTACTGAGTATTGCGGCGGGTCTCGCCGGAACGATCCTGATTGGCCTGTTCCCGCAATCCTACATGGGTGCATCGGCGGACGCATATGCTTCCGCAGTCGGCCGCTCCGCCCTAAAGACGACGGCGTCCCTCCGCTAATCGATCGAGGACGCATCGCCGATTCCGATAGTCAGTCGAGCATCCAGGTGCTTCGCGCCTATGTAGCGAGTATCTGAAAGAAAGAAAGCGCCGATCCGGCGCCGCTGCCTCGGCGGCTATCTATTCGATGATTGCCTGGTCGTCTTCGCAGATTTCGCTTTGGCAGATTTGGGTTTCGGCGACGACTGAGACTTCGCGCCGGGCTTCGACTTTGTTGCCATTCGAGATTTTGCCGCCGTCCCGACTCCTCCCTCCACCTCTGACGACCGGAAAGCGTCCGCCTCGATCTCGATCATCATGTCGGGACTAACCAGCCGTCGAATCTCGACGACGGTTGCTGCGGGAGGATTGTCGCCAAAGGCTTCCAGGTGTGCGCGGGCGACCTCGGAGAAACGTCCCATATCGGTGACGAATACGCGCGTGCGTACCGCGTCCGCGAGTGTCATTCCGGCCCGTTCAAGTGCCGTGGAAATATTCGCAATCGCCTGACGCGCCTGAGTGTACATCTGGTTGCGCCCGAGGATACGGCCGTTTTCGTCAAATGAGGTAGTGCCGGATACCAATAACCACCCGCCAGCTTTGACCGTTCGCGAATAGCCAAAAATCGGCTCCCACGGTGCACCGCTAGAGATTCGGGTGATTCCCGCCATCGCGTCCGCTCCGCGCGCGGCGCTACGTTGAGGCCGGCGATCAGGTCTGGCGATTGCCCGAGGGCCATACGTCCTCGAGCTCGCGATCGACCGAGCGCATCGGTGCACCTACTGGACGGGTGCCCGGCGTTAGCCACCGCATCAATCCACGCAGCTTTGAGACAGTCGCCGAAGAATGCGATCCGATGCGGTTCATGTCGAGCTCGTGCTCGATCACTCGCCCCAGGGTGTCATTGGAGATCCGGCCGGAAGGGATAAAAGCTCTTACCACCGCCACGTCCACATTCCTCCTGCAGAGCATTTGTTTAAGTGCGCCAATAGTACACAGAGTAATGGCATCAAGCAAAAGAATAATCCGCTTTTTTGCCGAATTTTGTGATGAGTCAAGCGTTCTGCCTACCAGCTTGTCAACGTCCGAGAGCTACAGTATTCTCAGTGCCGTCTTAAACGCTGAGCGCTTGGCCAGCGCCGTATGGAAAATGATGGAGGTAGTAATGCGAAAATTCCTGATTCTGGCCCTTTTTGCAATGTTCTTCGCAGCCACGGCTTGCACCAAGTCGGAGGAGACTCCGGCTCCTGAGGCTTCGGCGGAAGCGAGCCCGGCCGCTGCCTCTCCGGATGCAGGTGCTGCAAGCGCCGAGGCGAGCCCAGCCCCCAGCGAAGCAGCTCCAATGGCATCGCCGGCGGCGTCCTGAGGTTGATTCTCACCTTTTCCGTCCTGTCCCTGCGCGCTGGTAATGTCCTCCAGCGCGCAGGGACAGCATTCACCTTACGTAGGCACTCTAGTGCGACTGCTCTTTGTTCTTCCGGCTAACACCGTCCAATACAATTGCTATGGGATGAGGCTATCTATATCGGAGGCAGGGGCGGCACAAAGACTCAACCTTAGAATGTCGCGACTTCCGGCTGCGCGAACCAGTTGCTTCTGACCGCCGTACGGTACTTTAGGTAGTGGGCGGTTCTGGCGCGCGCCGATTTGTGGATAGCGCGCTTACTCGTTGACCGAGGGTCTCATCGATAAGCGTCGCAAGACCGATTTGCCGCTTGGCCCAATCGAAAGTGCAGTCCCACAGGCCAGCCCAAGACCGTTGCGCTGATGGTCAATCAGCATGAAGTTTTTGCAGGGCGCAGCCCACATCCTAAACCAAAAGGAAGTCCAGTCCTAAAAGTCAGGTCAAGACTGTTGGGCCGCTTGAAACCTCATGAGGTTTCAGTGTCTGAAAAAACTCAAGGTTTTGCGTTCTTGAACTACCGTAATTTTCGCGCGAGCGGGTGACGATATATTCTGCACCTCGGCGTGGAAACTCAATCGAACTACGGTCCCTGGATGTCCTTGCTAATACTGGACGAATGGGCCGCGTGGCCCGGACTGCTGATCGCGCTCAGTGGTGCTCCGCTGCAATGGGGACGGTCTCGCCGGCGCGAGGCGGATGGTGCCCCGCGCCGTGCGGCCCGATTAACTACATCATCGCTTCTTTTACCGTCAGCATGTCAACGTATTCACGGATCCGCCGAATCTTGCCGCCTTCGATCTCGAAGACGAAGCAATACTCGTTGCGATAGTCGCGTCCGGTGAAGGCTTTGCCGGTATTCGTCAACTCGACGATCACGGTATCGCCGGCGCTGTGGACCTTGCTGATCTGGCTAGTGAGTCCCTGCGGAAAGGCCTTGCCAATTCCGCCGATGAACTCCTTGACAGCAGCCTTGCCGCGCTTGAGTCCCGATACCCCCTTCAGGTTGCCCGGAATCACCCAGCTCACTTCATCGGACATGTTGGCCAGAGCTGCGTCAACGTTGCCGCCGACCACGTCTTTCCACGTACTCGTTACCAGTTCTGCGTTTTGTTCCGCACTCATTTTCTAATCGCCTCCGGGAATTGATTTCTCGTGCCTCAATTCGTAGCGCTATCGGGCGCCGAATGCACGGCCTCAACTAGTTATATGCCATTCCGAACGGCCTCTTTCCCCTCCGCGATACCGACAGTTGTCGGGCCACGCGACATCCTCCGCCGGTAATTGCCGATACGATTTCTCCTTTAATGGGTCCATCGAGCGCTTAATGATCCACATAGGGTCTCAAACGGACCATCCGCAAGGCCACCAGCCTTGTTCACTGTGGGAAGTTTGAAACCTTTCAAAGGTTTCAAGATTCTCCTCCCTGACGACCTCCTTTGATTTGCGCGTTTTCGCTGCTACCTACGCGCCGGTAAGACCGGCAGCGTCAGATGCGAAGCAAAATTCCGCTCATGCATCACGGTCTGCAATGCGGGCCGGGTCTCGTCGTCGCTGAACAAGTCGTGCCCGGTATTCGGATTGCGATCGAAGCGCGGAAAATTACTCGAACTCACCTCCAGCCGAATCCGATGGCCCGCCTTGAACAGGTTAGAGGTCGACCACATATCGATGTTGAATTCATAGACCTTGCCGGGGGTGATCAGCGTCGGACTCGCCTGCGACTCACGCACGCGCGCGCGGATGATTCCGTCGGTCAGGTTGCGCGCCAAGCCGCAAGACGCCACGTCCACCAGCTTGGCGGTAAAGTCGGTATCGGGTGCCGACGAAGACGCGTAGAGCGTCAGCTTGATTGGGCCGGTAACTTCGAGGTCTTCGGGCAGCGCATCGGTCGAATAGACCAGTACGTCGGCGCGATGCTCCACTGCGGCCTGGTCGAAGGCGCCCCCCGGCTGCGAGTTGGCATAGCAGCAAAGTCCTCCGCCCATGGTCTGTACCGGATTGAGCGGGTTATAGAGATAGGAATCGGGAGGCTCGGCGCCCGGTATATCGGTCGAGAGCGCGCCGTCACCATAGGCGCTGTTGGCGCGTCCGCGGCTATGCAGAAAATAGCGGCGCCATTCGGTACCCGGCAGCGGCCATTCCTTTTCTTCACGCCATTGCTTAAGGCCCATGACGTAGATCTTGACCGGGGCACTGTTAGCGGCGCCATTGCTCTTGCCCTTGAGCCAATAGTCGAAAAACTCGAGTTGCACGCCGTCGAGATCGGCCGAGGCCGCACCCGCCCGAAAACCCATGTCGACCTGGCCGACCAGGCTGGGCAATGGCAGCGCGTGGTTCCACGGCCCCATCATCAGGCGCTGATGACGCGCCGCGGCGGTCGCCCCGCGCGCCGTCATACCGACGTAGTTGCGAATCGTCCCGCCCTGGAAAATGTCGTACCAGCCGCCGAAATTGAGCGCCGGAACGTCGATCTTCGCGTGATACTCCTCGATACAGAGCTTGCGCCAATAATCGTCGTAGTTCGGATGTTCGAGCCAATCGGAGAAGTAGGGGGCACCGGCGCGAAACAGCGGAAACTCCTTGAGCGGCAGGAAGTCCATGCGCTCGCGCATGCTGTCGATCGACGACATCACCTGAGTGAGTTCGCGGGCCGCATCGGGATTGCTCTCGCGCTCGCGCATCATCCGCGCCAGTCCAATTGTGAGCATCGGCCAACTCACGTTGAAGAACAGCGAAAACGCGCCGCCTTGATAGGTCCAGCCGTCGTGATAGTCGCTCGCCGTTATCGATGGCGCGATCGCCTTCAGGCTCGGCGGATTCTGCGTTGCGGCGAGCCATTGCGTGACGCCCATGTAAGACGCCCCGAACATGCCGACCTTGCCGTCGGCCCACGGCTGACGCGCAACATGCTCGATGGTATCGAAACCGTCGCGCGCCTCGTCGGTGAAGCAGTTGAACGTGCCCTCCGAGGTATAGCATCCGCGGCAATCGACGAAGACCACGTTATAGCCGCGCTGCGCTGCGCGCATGGTGTCGAGCGTCATCGCCGAGATGAACGGAGACGATTTGTCGTAGGGCGTGCGGTTGAGCAGGACGGGATATTTCTCCGGACCGTCGGGACGGTAGAGGTCGCCGCGCAGCACGCAACCATCGCGCATCGGGATGTCGATATTCTTCTCGACTATGATCTTTGTACCCATTGGTTAACTCCTTCGGACACCTTCGGCCTTGGGCGAATCGTGGACCGGCTTCAGCGTCGCTTGTAACTCGCTCCAGCCCGCCTTATCAAGGATGGCGATCAGTTTCCCGCGACCGACCCTCGCGTAACAACCGCCGTCGGATACTCCGGTGGGACTCGCTGGTCCCGGCACCGGCCGCCCTATCATCGCCTGTCCCCCATTTATTGCCGCTCGATCACTGGTCCCCGATACTGGTCCCGAGCGCCACTAATCCCACTACTGGCGCTGGAACGTCACTGGACCTATGATGTGCGGGATATACGTGACCGCGCAGGCGTTGGTGTTGTTCGAGATGCACGGGCGCGATTGCGATCACGACAGGAGAGATAGCAATCCACGATGGCTTCAGAACGGCAACGTGAAATTAAACGCCGCCGCAAACGGCGCGAAAAGGTCCTAAAGTCCCGCATTCGCGAGGCGCGCACGCACAAGAAGAAGAAACGGTAACCGAGACGCGGAGCCCCGCGCCCGCTTGACGCGGCTCTTCCCGCAATCCGATAAGCCGAACGATGCCGGGATCCGCGCGCGAATGGCACTGAGTCGCACTTGCGGACGGCACGGGCAACTGCGCTGGTGTCTGGATAGTGACACTACCGGTGTCTGGGAGGATTCCGCCATGGCCTACGAAACGATTCTTTACGAAGTCGCCGATGAAATCGCGACGATAACACTCAATCGCCAGGCGAAGCTCAACGCCTATACGGCGACTATGGGCTACGAAATCGTCGATGCGATGCGCAAGGCCGATGACGATCGCGACGTTCGCGTCATCATCCTGACCGGTGCGGGCCGCGCGTTTTGTGCTGGCGCCGATATCAGTGGCTTCGCCGACAATATCAAGTCGCGTTCCGAAGGCGACTCCGGAAACTCCGAGCGGCGCGGCGGAATGCTCGATTATCCGCAACTGATGCGCACCCTACGCAAACCCTCGATTGTTGCAATCAACGGCATCGCTCTCGGTATCGGGGCCACCATGTCGCTACCGCGCGACATCCGAATCATGGCCGACACCGCCAAGATGGGTTTTATTTTTTCCCGCGTCGGCCTGATGCCCGAACTCGGCTCGTCCTATTTCCTGCCGCGGCTGATTGGCGCGTCGCGTGCCGCCGAAGTCATGTTGACGGGCCGACATTATACCGCCGCTGAATGTCTGCAAATGGGCCTGGTGAGCATGGTCGTCCCGGTCGACGACCTCGTGACCAAGGCTCGCGAAATGGCCGCCGAAATCATCTTAGGCTCGCCACTCTCGCTCGCGCTCACTCGCCGCGGGCTCCAACAGGCGCTTAACGGCACGCTTGAAAGCGCGATGGAGTTCGAAGGCTTCGCTCTGGGCCAGTGCTACAGCAGTCCCGAATATCGCGAATACGTCAGCGCCTTCCTCGAAAAGCGCAAACCCGACCTGGCGCGCATCCGCAAGTAATCACGCTTGAGCCGATGCGGATGTCCGTATCGTGATTAGGATCGGGTATTACACCGTCGCAAATGAGTGCTAACGGCTAGCAACCTTGACTTTCGCTATGTGATTAACCAGACTAACTAAGTCATCTATTCGTTTGTGGATGAAGCGGCGAGCGCAATCCAGCAACGCATTGCGGCTGGCTTTATAGAGCAAAATTAAAGACGTACGTCTTTGGAGGAAACTATGGCTATTCATCTTGGTAGCGAAGCACCTGATTTCACTCAGGAATCGACCGAAGGAACGATCAAGTTTCACGACTGGATCGGGGACAAATGGGTGGTCCTGTTTTCTCATCCAAAGGACTTCACGCCGGTCTGCACAACGGAACTGGGATTGGTTGCGAAGCTCAAGCCCGAGTTCGACAAGCGCAACGTGAAGGCAATTGCGGTCAGCGTTGACGATGTAGCCTCGCATAAAGGTTGGGCTGGCGATATCGAGGAGACGCAGCACGCCAAGGTGAACTACCCGATTCTGGGCGACGCCGACAAGAAGGTTGCGACGCTCTACGACATGATCCATCCGGATCTCAGCGACACCACCACCGTGCGCTCGGTCTTCGTGATCGACCCGAAGAAGAAGGTGCGCCTGATGATTACCTATCCGCAGAGTGCGGGCCGCAATTTCGACGAAATCCTGCGCGTGATCGATTCGTTGCAGCTCACCGACAACCATTCGGTGGCGACGCCGGGGAATTGGAAGGACGGCGATGACGTGGTGATAGTGCCGTCGCTCAAGGATCCCGAAGTCATGAAACAGAAGTTCCCCAAGGGATGGAAGGAACTCAAGCCCTATCTGCGCATGACTCCGCAGCCAAACAAGTAGTCCGATTTCGCGTGGATTTGAATGCCCGGTTCTGTGACGGAGCCGGGCATTTTATTTGGATGGCGAGTGAGCGTCGGTTAAGGGCGCGCTTGCGCTTGAGGGTGCGGAGCGCGATAAAGAGAAGTAACGGTTGCGCGGTCTTATGCTTACGCTGCTTATAGCTGCAATTTGGTCGTAGGGCGCGGAACCAAGCCGTCGCGCTTCGTAGGAGGATTTCACGATGGGTCTGCCAAATGGAGTTCATCACCTCGCAATTTGCACCAAGGACATCAAAAGCCAGATCGAGTTTTACACCCAGGCCGTCGGGATGGATCTTTGCGCCCTCTATTGGATGCATGGCGTGGAACGCACCTTTCACGGCTTCGTCAGGATGGGCAACAGCTCTATCGCCTTTGTCCAGTCCCCCGAAATCGGCGAGATTCAGCCGATCATGGGCGTATCGCATCCTAGTTGGACGGCGGCGCCGGTGGCCGCGGGCGTGATGCAGCATCTGGCGCTCAACGTTGACACCGAAGCCGATCTGCTGGCGATTCGCGATCGCGTGCGCACTCATGGGCATGGGGTGATGGGGCCGCTCGATCATGGCTTCTGCAAATCCATTTACCTGGCGGCGCCTGAGGGTATCATGCTCGAATTCTCGACCTCGGAGGGCGTTCCGATCGATGGCGAGGCGTGGATCGATCCGGAGGTCGTGAAGCTCGCGGGAATCAGCCCGTCCGATCTAAAGCGGTATAAGAATCCGCCGGATTTCGAATCCAAGGGCGGGGCGGTAAAGAATCCGCCGGTCGATCTGAAGCATCCGCCAATCAATTTCCCGCCGGGCCGCGACAAGATTTACAGCATGACCGACGAGGAAGTTACGGCGCGCCTCAGGGAGACCACTCCGCCCGTTCAATCGAGGCACTAAGAGCAAAACCTGAGGCGCTCGGTTCACTCAGCCGGCCGCTCAAAAATCAACGCATGGGTAACTCGCGGCGGGGACTAGCTGCGGAGGCGTGGTTGCCGTTGAATTGACGCGTCGCATCGCGTCCAGCCTCGAATTCGATCTCGCGCTTGCTCGCACCGACCGTCTCCGAGGCCATAGGAGTGCAATGATTTCTCGATCATGGGCGAAGGCTTGCGCGGTGACACCGGCGTTGCAAAAGTAGTTCGATGTTCAGGATGCGTGAGGCTCGCAGATGGCACAATCAAAGCTCTTCCCGGTAACCACGGTCGGTTCATGGACGCGGCCGGAATGGCTGGTGCAAGCGTTGCGCCGGCGCCAGGCCGAGGAAATCTCCGCCGAAGAATTCAACCGAATCGCCGATGACGCGGTGCTCGCCGCGATCAAATACCAGGAGGATGCCGGGGTCGATATCGTCAGCGATGGCGAGACCCGCCGCGATAACTTTTACTCGTTCGTGGTCGAGAAGCTCTCCGGGATGCGTCTGATGAAGCTCTCGCAGTTGCTCGATTACATCAAGGACCGCGCCGGCTTCGAGGAAATTCTACGCGGACTCGATGTGCCTGCCTTCGCGATTAAAAGCCCGATCGCAATCGACACGGTGCGCGAGCGCGAGGAAGGGATCGCACAGGACGAGGCGCAGTTTCTGTTAGCCCATACTCATCGGCAAACCAAGATGCCGCTTCCGGGACCCTACCTTTTGACCCGTTCAAGCTGGTTCGAGGGGCTCTCGGACAAGACCTATCCGACGCGCGAGGACTTGGCCAAGGATATCGTGCGGATCCTCCGGCGCGAGGTGATCGCGCTGAAAAAGATGGGCATCGACTTTATCCAGCTCGACGAGCCCTCGATTTCGCAGGTGGTCTACGGCGATGAGGCCGAGCAGACCTTCATGTGCGCGGCGCTGGGCTCGCGCGCCGATCCCACCACCGAGCTCGAGTTCGCCGTCCGCCTGGTCAACGAAGTGGTCGACGGTATCGACGGCGTGAAGTTCGGCGTACACGTGTGCCGAGGGAACTGGAGCCGCAAGGAAGACGTACTGCTCAAGGGTAATTACGGGCCGCTGCTGCCATGGCTGATGCGCATGAACGTCGATCAGCTCGTGCTCGAGATGGCGACGCCGCGCGCCGGCGAGATCGAGGTCTTCAAGGAGTATCGCAACGAGAAGGAGATCGGGCTGGGCGTGGCGAATCCGCGCACCGATACTATCGAGGATCCGAAACAGATCGTGAGCCGAGTCAAGGACGTGCTCAAGTACTTCGATCCCGACAAGATCTATCTGAATCCCGATTGCGGCTTCGGTACCTTCGCCGAGCGCTGCGTCAACACCCCGGATATCGCATACCGCAAGCTCCAGGCGATCTCGGAGGCGGCGGAAATTTTACGGCGCGAGTACGCCTGAGCGGGAACCGACGATGCTCATCTCAATCGGCAAAGATGCTCCGATTGGTGATGACATTCAGCGGAACGCGCTTGAGAGCGAACGGTAAGCGTTTTAGCAGGAGAAAAGACGATGGCGGAAAAAGAACTCAACGGGCTGCGCGTCGACAAGATCAACTCGATTCTGGATTCGATGCGCGATGATCCCGAGGTGCTGAAGGCGGTCACCGGACCGTGGAAATCGCGCGTGGTTTGGCAGGGCGGCTTCAAGGCCAAGGCCTATATGCGCAAACATATTGTGCAGATGGACGAACCCGACGGGCTCGACGCGAGCGACTCTGCCGCTAGCGCGCACGAACAGTTGCTCTCGGCGGTGGGGAGCTGCCTGACCGTCGGCTACGTGCTCAACGCAACCAAGCGCGGGATCAAGGTGCATGATCTCGAAATCGCACTGGAAGGGAATTTCGAGAATATCCTGAAATGGGCCGGCCACGCGCCCGAGGGCAATCCTGCATATCCGTCGATCAAGGCGAAGTGCTTCGTGCGCGCCGATGCTGACGAAAAGATCCTTAAAGAAATCTGGAAAGCGGCAGTGGATGGCTCACCGGTGACGCAGACCGTCGCACGGCCGACCGAGATTATCACCGAGTTCGAGAAAGTCTAACGGCCGCAGGCGGCATTCGAGGAAGTCATTGCGCACCTCGCGGACTCCGTTAGCGCCGCTCGCAAGCTCGTTAGCTCGGTGCGCGCACCCTCGGAATGCCGTCGGTGCGCGACGCTCGCGCTGAAGCCCCGGCAATCAACCGGGCGTGGGCCTTTGTAAGTATCTGGAGTCGTAGGAAAGATGGCGAAGTTGGTTGGTGCCGAGTGGGTCGCCGCGCGAATCGGGTCTGGCGAAATCATCGTGGTCGATCCACGCCGCCCGATGAAGTACCTGTCGGGCCATCTGCCGGATGCGATTAATATCCCGATCTACCAGGCGTTCGGCGCCGACGGCAAATTGCTCCCCGCGGTTGCGCTGGCGGATTTTATCGGCAGCGCCGGTCTCGGCGATTCCGCGACGCCCGTGTTGTACGACTCTCCCGAAGGGCAGAACGCCGCTATGCTCGCTTGGACCTTGGAGTACCTGGGGCGCACCGATGTGCTCATCCTGGACGCCTTCTATGAGCATTGGAAGGTGCAGGGGATGGAGGTCCGCTACAAGCCGGTGACGGCGAAGCGGGCCACATTTACGGTGCGCGAGAACCCGGCGATTCGCGCGACCTTGGCCGAGATTCGCGACGGCGCCGGGCTGAAACTGCTCGATCTGCGCAGTCGCGAGGAATTCATCGGTGAGCGCGCGATAGGCGAGGACACACCCGGCCACATACCCGGAGCGGTCAATCTGGTGTGGCGCGATTTCGCGAGTCCGCCCGAGCGGATCATCGCGTCCGCCGAGAAGATTGAACGGATGCTCGGCGATGCCGGGATTGGGCGCGCTGATCGAATTGTTACATACTGTCGCAGCGGACCGCGCGCCGCTCTCGGATACCTCGCGCTCAAGGAATTGGGCTACGACGTCAGACTCTTCGACGGCTCATATGCGGAATGGAGCCGTTGCGGATTCCCGACCGAGAAATGAGCCCGGGCGTTAATGGATAACGTCGCCAGGAGTAGTAGAACTCAAACCCCTCGAGTCTTTATCAAACACTGAAACCTCGGCGAGGTTTCAGTGTTTGAAAAGCTAAAGCTTTCGCGCTCTTGAACCGCTCGTCCCTGCCTTTCTTGCAGGAGGCGGGGGTCCCGAATCCGGCCTTCGTTGACAATGGCGGGGCTGGGCAGCAAGATCAAACTACGATGGCTCGAATAACTGTTGAAGATTGTCTCGAAAATATCCCGAATCGATTTGAACTGGTATTGGGAGCGGCACGCCGCGCCAAGCAACTGCTCAAGGGTGCCCGGCCACTGGTCGAATCGGACAACAAGGAAGTTGTCACGGCCCTGCGTGAAATCGCGGCTCGGAAGGTCTCAGTCGTCGAACCCGAAAACAAATAGCGTTTCGTCCCGAAACTTAAAATGAGTATCAATTCCTCGGTGGCGGTTACCGGCCCGCTATTTATGGATGTTTGCTGCCGTCCCCACACATCTGCTCTGCAATCGTACGACCTGATGGCGGCTCGGCAGCTAGGCTCTGCTGACAGGATTTTGCTGGACTCTCATAGTGGCGCGTAAAACTGGCAAAGCCCGAAAACCTCGTAGCACGGCCACCCCCCGCACTGGTCGCCCGCATGACGCTGTCATCCCGATCGAGCCGATTGAGGAGGAAGCGATCGAGGCTGGGGCTGAGGTCAACGATGAGGAACCCGTCTCCGATTCGGTCGTCATCGCGCGGTCGGGCGCCGATGGTGATGCGGGGACGGCAGGAGACGAGTCCTCGATTAAAGCCGCAACGGCAGCGCCGTCACGAGACCTTGAGCTCGATGGTGTCGCGCATGACGATGCGGAGATCGACGCCGAAACCGACCCGCAAATCGATTCGCAAAGCGATTCGCAAATCGATGCGGAAGACAGCGAGCATGCGGAAGACGACGGGCATCCGACAATAGCGCTGCCCGGAATCGACGGCATGAAGCCTGAACGCGACGTTGAGGTCGACGGCGGGTCGCTGGTGCCGTTCGATCCGCTGAGCCGTTACCTGGCGGAAATTCGGCGCTTCCCGCTGCTCTCGCGCGAGGAAGAGGTCGTAATCTCGAAGCGCTACGCGAAGTTTCATGACCCCCAAGACGCCTACGGGCTCGTCACCGCGAATCTGCGGCTGGTGGTCAAGATCGCCAATGAGTTCGCCCGCGCGACGCGCAACCTGCTCGACCTGATTCAGGAAGGCAATATCGGCCTGATGGAGGCGGTGAAACATTTCAATCCGGAAGTCGGCATCCGCTTCCCCTCGTACGCGGTCTGGTGGGTGCGCGCCTATATCTACCGCTACCTGATCAATAACTGGCGGTTGGTTAAAATCGGCACGACTCAGGCGCAGCGCAAGCTATTTTTCAACCTGCGTAAGGAGAGCGAGCGGCTCGAGGCCGAGGGATTCAGCGCGCAGCCGAAACTGCTCGCACAGCGCATGGGGGTGAAGGAGAGCGAGGTGCGCGAGATGCAGGAACGGATGTCGCAGAGCGAGGTCTCGCTCGACCAACCTGCCAGCGCCGACGACGATACCAGCCTGATGGACGCGTTGCCGGACAGCTCCTCGAATCCCGAGGAGGCGGCCGCACGCGCGCAATGGCGCGAGTTCGCGCATGAGAAAGTCGAGGAATTCGCGGGCACGCTCGAGGGCAAGGAGCTCGAGATTTTTCGCAGCCGGCTGCTGACGGAAGACCCGCCGACGCTGCAGGAAGTGGGCACCAAATTCGGTATCAGCCGTGAGCGCGTGCGCCAGATCGAAAGCCGGCTCAAGCGCCGCTTCAAGGCGTTCCTGAAGCTCGAGGCAGACGACTTCGGCGAGGCCAGTTCGTGAGTATTGAGGGTGCTCTTCGGTCGAGCTTTCCCCATTGCTGAATCAATTCAGCGCTAATCGTTAACTCACGTTTCGCTTGGCGCTTTCGCTTGTTTCAGGAATCGATCAGTATGAGACTGAGGGACGATTTACCGTCTCGCCTGGTCTGGTCGGCAAGTATGCGGCGACGGTTCCAACAAGATCGCAAGGAGTTCTAGCTTAATGCCTGGTAATCGAAGGCTGGAGAGCTTTCTGGTAAACGGATCGGGATCGCGCAATGGCGCGGTGGACGACGGCAGCGCATTTCCTGAAAGCTTCGTCGCGACCAAACTGCAGGACGCAATCAATTGGGCGCGCAAATATTCGTTCTTTCCTTATCCGTTCGTGACCGCCTGTTGCGGGATGGAATATTTCTCGGTCGCCGGTCCGCG